>JQIA01000546.1_pt1 | contig 19339 bp, 26 predicted proteins | sample 811431 | NCBI WGS metagenome assembly JQIA01 (sample SAMN02998118, study PRJNA258478) | marine sediment metagenome | biome: marine; feature: seafloor; material: sediment; isolation source: oil-polluted sediment collected from 3 locations (0.5 km, 0.7 km and 0.9 km)... | place: USA: Gulf of Mexico ...
TAAAACATTCATTGTTTGTGGTCCTATATATTTATTTTTTAGATATATAAAATACAAGCACGGAACAAAATATCATGAAGCAGAAATTAAAAGAAGTATGAAAAATAACTATAGTAAAAAGGAGTAATGATTTGGATCTAAAAGATTTGAAAAGTCAGATGAGTAAATTGAGTGAAGGTGTAACAAAACTTAAAGATAAAGAAGAAAAAAAGTATGATGTAGATGAAAGGTTTTTTAGACCAACTAAAGACAGTGCAGGAAATATTAGTTGTGTTATTAGGTTTCTTCCACAGAGTGATTTTTCAAAAAGTCCTTATGCTGAGAAATGGGGTCATTTTATTAAACGCTCAGGTAAGACATTTGGTTGTTATTGTTTGAATGAAGGAAATAACAAAGGAACTGAGTGTGATGTTTGCGAAAAAGCTAAACCATATTGGGATGAGTACTGGACAGTTAGAAATCAGCATGGCAAAGAGCATCCTGGCTGTAAAGAAGCATTGAAAGGTGCTAATATCTATACAGCAAAACCTCAGGTTGTTACTAACATTCTTGTTGTGAAGAATCCTGCTGATCCTGACACAGAAGGTAAAACATTTCTTTATAATATGCCAGTTGAAGTATTGAAGAAATATAAGCAGAAATTGTTTCCAAAAGATGATATGGATGAAACATCAATTGTCTATCATCCTGTTGAAGGTAGAGATTTTAAGCTTGATGCTTATACTAAAGTTGTTGATGAAAATACACAATTTAATGAGTATGAAGGAAGTTATTTCTTTGATAAGATAACACCAATTTCAGATGATGAAAATAAAATTGTTCAGATCATTAATGAAACACACGATCTTGAAAAATATATTGCGGAAACAATTCCAAAGAAAGAAGATGTTAGCAAGAAATTTAATGAGTTTAAAAAGTTTCTAGGTGTGAAAGATGAGCCAGTTGAGGAAAAAAGAGTTGAAAGAGTAGTTGAGGAGACTGTTGAAGAAGAATCAATTGAAGAAGTTGTTGAGGAAATAACAGACATTGAAGACATTGACGATCTTTTTAAGGATTAATTAGGTAATTAGTATTTGAGCTGAGATATATTTTTTATCTCAGCTCATTATCCTATAACTCAAAAACTTTATAATCATTTTTATCATAAAGCAATTTAGACCTTACATGCAATTTTTCAAAGTCACTTTCATCAATAACATTAGAAATATTTATAACTCCATCAAATAAATCTTCTTTCATATGAGGTTTTATATTAGTCTTTAATATTATTTTTTCATTGTTAATATATCCAATCTGGATAAACTCTTTTTCTTCTAAACATTCTTTGACAATTTCGTCAATTGAAAAGCTTGAACATTCAACAAAAGAATTCCAATTTCCTGTCATCTCAATATAATCATTTATGATATCAGATTCTAATCTACCCTCTATTATGTCAGTACATAGATCAGGTAATCCATACATGATTCTACATTGTGCCTCATTTGCTAAAACCATTTTAAGATCTTTATTCTTATCAGAAATTAAAACATCCATTGCATGGCACATTCTTTTCATCTTTTCAATCTTTTTATTTTGAGATGTGAAAATTGATTGAGCATACTTTTCTATTGAATCTATTCTTTTGTTGAAGTTTTTTGTTGTGTTTGTAACTTTTTTTGTTAGACGATCTATATGACTTTGAGATGATTGAACGTCCTTCTTTTTAAATATTGATAACATTGTTGTCCTACTTTTTTAATGCATTTATGATAATAAAAGTGAGAATAGAGAATATAACACCGGAAAGCCCACCATAAATAACCCCTGCCATTTTTTGTTTGGTTTCAAGCTCGGTTAGTTTACGCCAAAGTTTAATCAGCTCAGCATAATACTCTTTTATGAAAACAGACAATTCATTTTTTAATTCTTTCAGCGATTCATTAAATTCATCCACAATTAGTCTCCAAGACTGTCTATAATATCATTAACTGTTACTTTAACTGTTTTTTTACCATCTTCTGTTGTTGATTCTGTTTCTTTTTTTGGTTTAATTTTTTGCATTTTTTCATGGAGAGAAAATATTCTATCAGTTGTCTCATTTATAACTTTGACTAATGAGCTAAAAGCCTCCGTTGGCCTTGGTCCAGGATTGTTGCTTAAATCCTTAACACAATGGATCATTACTGCTTCGCTTGCTGCCATCATATTCATGAGCTTTTTTCTTGCATATTGGTAGTCGTCTGTGATATCATTGTCTATATCATCATTGAATTTTACATCAGGTTCAATTATTTCGATCTGGGGTAGTTGTTCAATATCTTCGTCTATGTCTAATTTGTCTGTAAAATCTACTATATTTTTCATTTAATTGTCTCTTTTTATTTTTATTTACATCCATTTTGTTATTGACAATTTTATTTAAAAAATGTATTATGTAAATTATTAATTATTTTTAAGGAGAAATTATTATGAAAGTTTATAGAATAGAAGATGAAAACGGAGAAGGACCATATATTAATAAGTTTTTTGATTGTCAAGACTGGACAGATAATGAAGATAAACATGGCAACGAGCAAACACATCCTACAAGACTTGAAGATATGTTTCATTACACAAGACAAAATAATTTAGAATTAAAAGAATATAGTATTGATGATTTTGTTTGTGGATTCAATTCTTTAGAACAATTAAATAATTGGTTTTCAGAAGACGAGATTGATAATTTATTAGAATATGAATTTTCTATTAATGAATATGAGGTTGATGAAACGTATGTAATGGATGGAAAGTCAAAAAGACAAATAATGTTTTTAAAACAAGGAAATTAAATGAACTCAAGACTAAGAAAAAAGATTTTTGTAGAATGTTTTAAAGGTGGTCAATTCGGAACAATTACTTTCACAAAAAAATCAACAGGCGAAGAAAGAATCTTAAACTGTAAGATCAAACCAGTTAAAAAAGAAGAAAGGAAGAAAACAAAAAGAAAAGTTAATAAAGATATTATTACGATCTGGGATATTCCAAATGAAGCATATAAATCAATTGATTTGAAAACCATTAAATCAATTAGTGCAGGGAAGGAGGTAATTAGCTTTGGTTAATAGAGAAGGAAATTGGATACAAACATACACAGGAATTAAATTTTATCCATTTGATCCAAAAATAGAAGATATTTGCTTAGAAGACATTTGTCATTCATTGTCTATGACTTGTAGGTTTACAGGACATTGTAAATCATTTTATTCTGTTGCTCAACATAGTGTTGAAATATATAAAGAATGTTTGAAAAGAGGATATGACGACAACATTTTAAAATGGGCGTTGTTACATGATGCAGCAGAAGCATACGTATCTGATGTTCCGCGGCCTATTAAACAAATGTTAGATTATCAATTCGGCAAATGTGAAAATAATATTTTGTCTTTAATTGCAAAGAAATATAATTTATCTGATAATATACCAAAAGAAGTTAAAGAAATTGATACTGCTATATTAGCAACAGAAGCAAGATATTTGATGGGAGATTTAACAGAATGGTATTTACCTGAAGCAGAAATTGATATTGAAATAATTCCATTAGATGCCATAGATTCTAAATTGATTTTTAAAGTATATTTAAGTATTTTTAAAGGAGAAGAATTTTGAATGATATAATTATAACTTCAATAGCTACATTGCTTGGATTATTTGTAGGGAATTATCTTTTTAAATTCTTTGCCGATAAAAATTATACAGAAGCAACTAAAATTAGTTTTTTTCAAGCAATTGCTGTGTCTGTTCTGTTGTTCAATCTTAAGGAGGTAATATTTTGAACGTTAAAAAAGAAAACTTTATTGACATAAACTTGTTTAGTAACTGGTATATTGGATCTAATTCATATGAATTTTTTATCTATAAATTCATTAAGAAAAAAGATAAAGATGAAATGGTTGATTATAAAGATAAGTTTGGTCATTATTCTACTATTGAATCTCTTTTTGATAATCTGCCAGATAAATTTTTAAAATCTGAATCTAATGCTAAAACATTTGGTGAATTGAAAGAAGATTTAAATAAAATTCATAAAATTATTGAAGAAGTAAAAGATCAATTAAGATAGGAATTAAATAAACGTCGATTTAACGCATTATTATTTTAAGTGTATGATAGGTATCAACTTTACATGAACATGCGTTTAATCGATATATTAGGACGTTAAAACGATATGTTTGAAACAAATTAAGGACAGTAGTTATGGAAGGGAAATTTTACACAGAAAATATTTGGACTTCTCCAAATAATTGGAAAATTAGTTACACAACATCAGAACTTAATGAACAACCTAAAAAAGAAACAATTCAAAAATATGAATTTAAGGGGAATTTAGATATTTCTTTGATTGTGAGCGATGCTATTAGAGAAAACAGAAGATCGTTTATTATTATGGCAGAAACAAATGCTGTTGTTGGCGTTCTTAAAAACACGTTTATGACAATTGGTAATATAGAAGAAGATGTTTATATTGAAGCTGACGGCAATTTTTATAATAATGTCTTCGATATGCAACCATATTCAACCCATCCATACTTTTTTAAAATCATAGATAAAAAAGATGTTAACTCATGGCTTATTGAACTACAAGATGAAAAAAAGAAGTTTAATAATAAAATGAAAAACAAAAAGAATAAGATTAGAAAGAAGGTTAAGAAAGGAACAAATACAGGAAGAAGATATAAAGTATTTGCAATTTAAAAAATGAAATCCTCTATAAGCAAATTGTTGTTTTTTTATAGAGGATTTCTTACTAACTTATTTTATTAATTTTTCAATATTACCCTTTTCATCAATTATCCAAATAATATGTTCATATCCATATTCAATTGACGATAAATGTTTTGCTATATTCTTTTCTATGTCTAATATATAATAATCTGATTTAACTTCTATTAATCTATTTTCGTGTGGAATAAAAATGTCACAAAAATATCTGTGTGAATTTCCCTCTAACTCATACCATATTTCTGGTATATCTTCAGCATCAGTTATTATTTGATCTTTTGTGTATGTTTTTAATAAGATATCTAAAGCATGATTTTCATAACCTTGAATTATTCTTACGTCACCTGAAGGCATGATATATTTTTTAGAAGAAAATGGTGTTCTTTGCATCTTTTTAAATATTTCAGGATTTTGGAACGGATGACCTCCCCAATTTTCAATCCATGAAGCATTTATTTCTTTTCTGAAAAACGTTTTCTACTTCATGATTTTTTAATGTTGTTTTCTTCATTTTATTTTTAACAACCTCATAACAAGCAGGAGCATTTCCATCATATAATTCATTACATGTAATCATAGTTTTTTCTTTAACTACAGGATTCTGCATCGGGTATCCATATCCTGTTCTTTTTTTATATGTATCTGAAGCTTTTTTTCGAATATCTTTATTTTGCATAGGATGTTTTGTGCCATATTTTTCCATACAAGTAGCATCTCTTTTTTCTAATGTTCCTAATACACAACATGATGTACAACAAAAAATTCTATATCCTTCTTTGTAACTTATAAATTTAACATCATTGTCACACATTTGACATATAGGAATTTTTATTATGTTATGACTATAATGATATAGTTTTTGCTGATACGATAAAGATTCTATATTTTCACAAAATTTATCTATTATGACTTGATATTTTTTATATAATTTTCTGTGTGAATAATTATTTTTTGGTGTGGCTAATTCAGTTTTAATGCGTGATCTTAATTCTTGATTTGACATTGTGGCTCCTTTGTTGTAAATTAAGTTGAAGAAGATGTTTTATAGCTTTCCTTTGGGCTATAAGTTCAATGATTGCTGAAACAATCATTGAACCATCTTCTTTTTATTTTTATTTACAGATTTAAATTATTTCAGCGTGCGCTCGGTCATTATAGTGAACGTCATATTGTTTTTTTCTGCATATATTTTAGCAGCTTCCCACTTAGCAGAATTTACGCAGTAGTTTTCAATAAGTTCCCAGTAGCGCTTAGTTTTTCTTTTAGGTATTTTAGGAGGTCTTAGCATATCAAACGGTTTAACTTCTACTAAATAATCTTTTATTGTTCCGTCAGGTAACTGTTTCTTTATAAAAAAATCCATAAAATATTTGTGGACTCTTCCTGTAGTTGGTTTAATATACGGAATTATCACTTCTTCACTGCTCCATTCTAAAATTGACTCAGAATTATCAACAATCTTCATAAGCTTTAATTCTAAGCCGCTACGATAAATTATTTTATCAATATTCTTTCCTACATATTTCTTTCTATTAACAGGGCTATACTTCCCTTGTTTTAAAGTTTTTACATTATAAACACTCATATTTTATTTCTTTTTTTATTCTATAATTGTTATATTTTGTATTTCACCAGAGTCACCTACCAGTGTAAACTTGTCATCTCTAAACGCTACACTATTAAAAGTTCCTATGTAACCATTATAACTATCTACATGTGTCCATGTTAACCCGCCGTCATTCGAATATTGAATTTCTCCGTTTAACCCTGCAATAACCCAAAAGCCTTCTCCGAAAACAACCGCATTGAATGTCCCTGTAAATCCGTTTGCATTAGCCACTGAAGACCAAGTCAATCCATTATCCTCTGACCTGCGAATAGACCCGCTATATCCAACAACAATAAAAACACCATCTCCAAAATTTATAGAAATACCCCAGTCGCCACCTATCTCTATCTGTGACCAACTTGATCCTTGGTTTTGAGATCGGAATGTTGTGGATCTACCTACAACAATATATGTGTTATCTCCAAAAGAGGTTCCTGTGAATGTGTTCGCGAAAGATCCGCTTAGTTTTTGTGTTGTCCAAGACCCCGAAGCACCAGTTGTAGATTTTAGAACCTGCCCGTTATTGCCCCCTAAAATATATGTTCCGCCATACACACCGCTGGAAATATTCAAACTGATTGTTTGCTCAACCCAATCTATAATATTACTTGATGTATATATTTTGAACGCTCCTCCGACAATATATAACCCGTCTCCAAATAATGCTGATGTAAAATTAGCAGCACTAATTCCAGAGAATCTTGAATTCCATATCTCCGCATCCACGGACGATTGTATTTCTTCATTATACCCTGCGAATATAATCCCTTCTGTTCCATTTGATATAGCGTCAATATCTGAAGTATAACCTCCATCAGGAGTTTGTTTTTCAGGAGTTGAAAGATAAGGAGCCAACGGACCTTCAATATAAGCATTTTCAACCGAAATTAAATTATTGATAGATATTGTTAATTTTGTCCCGTCTACTTCAGTCAAAAAGGTTGTCATATTAAAAATATCTTCTGTTCCATTATTAACTCTAATACTAATAGAATTATTGACAAGAATATGAATATCAAATTCTAATGATGTTCCTATCCATGTAGATGAAGCGGCATCAATCAATGTTTGATTTATTGTTGAGGAAGGAGACATTGAGGTTATATAAACACCTGCTGAGTTAGATGTAACAGTTACACCCATATTTTCACTATAATCATCTGATGCTCTCAAGCTAAATGAACAACCTGCTCCTTCTGCAACCAAATTAACAGATGAGATTAAATTAACTTGGTCTGTATTTTCAATAATATAAAATTCAATTTTTGAGTTGGTTGCACTTTGAAGTCCTAATGATGTAATTGTTGCTAATTCATAAGTCCCGTTAATTATTGAATCGAGAGTTAATCTTGAATTTATATAATCAGAATTATTTGGGTCAAAATTGCCAACCAGATTAGTTGTAAAATCATTTTCATATATGCCTTCTTGAGGTAAAGGGACAACAGGTCCAAATTGATTAAAATCTTGTATTGTAAAAGTAAATGCCATTTTATTATTCCAACCCTGCCGTTAAAATAGAATATGTTTCATCTGTATCATAATCATTTAAATCTATTATTACGCTATTGATAACTTTTCCATTTGTTGCAATAGGTTTATATAGATATCCTTGAAGAGTAAAATCTAATGTCGCTTCACAACTTCTAAAATCATCTTCGCCCATATCTGTATTAACTTCTGTTTGAACATCATTTAGAACAACTTTAACATTATGAGAAATTCCAAGAGAAGGAATTAAGGAGACAGTCAGGTTCTGGTAATCAGGGTTAAAAGTGGCCAAAACCTGCTCAAGAGCTTGGTACATATCATCTAAATACCTACAAATTAAATTAACTTCAAAATTAAAATTATAAGCCACACCATTAAAAGTTGAATTAAAATCATTGCCGTTAGCAACATCAATTTCCCTAACAACATTTTTTTGTCTTGTCGGGTCAGGTGATAGCCCAGTCATCTCAAAATCTATACGAGGAAGGAAAGTGTCTATTCTTCTATCAATAGTTGTATTTCTTTCTAATATATTGAATAATTTCTGTTTTTGCCCGTAAGATAAAGGGATTTTAACATCTTTAACTGATGTTCCTTCAGACGTAGAACGTTGTATATGAAGGTCGTTAAATATGTGACTAAGAGAAACAATGTACTTTTTAATACTCTGATGGTAGAAAAATGCCTGATTTAACAATTTATATATTTCCTATTTTAAAATCCAAACGCTAAACTCATATCATCTGATCTAACACTCATGTCTGCAGCTTGATTAATCATTGTTCTTGAATTTTGCGTTATTATATTTGTGTTAACTGTTGATTCTTGTTTTGTTTGTATTCTATTGTTTACAACTTCAACAGATTTTTCTTGAACTTTCTCACGTTGCTTTTTTTCTTCGCCGCCAAAAATATTTCCTAATGAAAAATTCTCTTTGAAATCGCTATATTTATCTTTAGTGTCGTCAAAAAATGATTTAACAGAATCAATCGGAGCAAGAATAGTTTCTTTAATCTTATTACCAAACTCCATAATAGATTCAACGATATTATTAAATGTTTCTATTGTTGTATGAATAAAGTTCTTAACAGGATTAATAAAATTATTTGTGATTGCATCATTGACAAAATTAAATGCTGTTTCTGCTTTAGATAAAAAGTCTGCAACAATAGGGATATTTGCTAAGCTATTAAATACTTCACTTGATTTATCTCCAATACTTGAAAACATCTGACTAATTCTTTCAGGAAAATTTAAAATAAAATCCATAATAGGAATAGTAACATTTTCAAATATCCAATCATTTACTTTATGAAATCCTTCATTGATTACATCAGATTTTATTAACCCGAATGTTAATCCAGATAAAACAGATGACATTGCGCCTTGAATTTTTTCAGCAACATCTCCTTCAGTTTGTTTCCATCCTTCAAAAAAATTAATCCCTGCAAAGATTGCCGCAATCGGAGCACCTACAAATTTAACTAATTTCTTTCCAATTCCCATTAAACCTTTTGGTGAAAACAAAGTTTTAAAAATAGGAGCAAATAAATTTAAAAGACTTTTTGGGATGAATTTAGATAAGAAATTTAACTTGCCTCCTTTATCATCATCTTTTTTTGTATCTGTTGTGTCAGCTTGTATTTTATCAAGAATTCCAGCAAGTAGTGTGTTGTTTTCTTTCAGTAGATTTAGTTGATTAGTGAAACGTTGCTCATCTTGAAATTCATTTCTTTCATCTTGCAAACCATCTTCAACTAATTTATCTATTGATTCATTTGTTTCTTTGGTTGCTTTATTCTGTTTTTCTAATTCATTTGAGATTTGTTGTAGTTTTGATATTTGTTCATCAGCCATGATATATCCATTTAAAAACAATGAAATTGTTTTATTTTTATTTACATGAAAATAATTGTTGACATATGATTTTTATACACATATAATGATTATAGAAATTAAACATTAATTATTTAAGAGGAGTAAAATCATGAAACAATTACTAATTATTCAATTGGCTATCATTATTATTATCGGGACAGGATGGGTAAAGAACATTATTAAATTAACTGAATGTGATTTTGAACCGTCTTATAAAGCAGAAGTTATACATGTAATTGGTTTAATACCGCCGATAGGAATGGTTACAGGATGGTTAGATGTAGGAAAATAAATTTAATTCAATAAAACAAAGAATCCCTGATATTTTTATATATCAAGGATTTAAATCATCCTTCTTTCATCTTATCTAAATAATCAGAATATTTTCCATAATAAACAGTCAATTCCCACGGCAACATTTTTAAAATTTCACTTTGACTATATCTTCCTTCTGAATAATTAACTAATGTTGTTATTTTTTCATACCAATTATTTAACGCTTCTGGTCCCTCTGGATATATCAACTTTAGAACAAAAAATCCTGTACCTCTTTAGTAAATTCCTTTTCACATTTTTGACAAACATATTTAATATTAGATGAGACAGAAACTAATTTACCAATCTCAGCATTGATTTCTTTAATTTGATTTGGCGTCAATTGAGAAATTACCTTTTCAATTAATTCATCTGTTGTAAAATCTCTAATTATATTTCCTTCGTGAAAAACATACTCAATAGAATGAGCTATCATTGAATAGATTTGTTTTTTTGAATTTTCAATAGAATTTTCATTTGATATATTTTTTAACATATCTAATCTTGTCGGATATAATCTTATAGAAAAATTATCTGCAACATCATAAGTTGCTTTAATGTTTTCCTTGTTTTTAATTTCAATATGATCTAATATGTTATCGACAGTTATTTTTATGTCTGTATTATTACAATCATCATTAGAACATTTTTTTAAAACAAAAGTATGACCTTCTCCTTGTGACTTAGCATTCATATTAGTTGCGAGAATTGAAAAATCAACAATAGTATCAGGAACAAAATCACAACATTCGCTCATTAATGTTTCAAGTGTTACGATTACATTTTTATAATCATTGTCTTGTGATGCTATTAATATTGCTTGTTCTTGTTCTGTTGTGTATGGTGAAAATTTAACTTCTTTGTCTGAGATTGGAAGGTAGACTGTATAAGTTGGTTTGAACGACTTCAGGTTAGGTAAACTCAATTTGTTCTCCTTTGATTATTTTATTTTTATTTACATGTATTTTATTGTTGACATGAAGATTTAATTAATATAATATTCAATCATTAGATAAACAATTTTAATTTAAAAGGAGATTTAAAATGAACAAAGATTATTCGTATTTAGAAGGTAAAATTATTAAAGTTATATAAAGGAATTGAGGTTGAAGCTATTGTTGTTAATGTAGAATTTGATATTGGTATTACTATTAAAGCAACAAAAAATGAATATAACAACTTAAAGGAAAGAATAAGCGAAAATTATTCGGATTTAAGAGGAACTGAATTAACTTGTTATAACTGTGAGCATTCGCCTAATAATAAATCATATCTTTATGATGAAAAATTTTATAAAATTGTCGAAGCAATTGAAAACGGGATATACAACAGCGATGATTTTAGAGAAAATGACGATGGATACATGGCTAAGTGTGCGTTTGGCGTATAATATTAAAAATAAAATTTAAAAGGAGAACAAACAATGCTAAACAAAGTTAAATCAAAACTAAAAGATGCTATTCGTGAAAAAAATGAATCAATGAAAATGGCTTGCAGAATGATCTTAGGAGAAGTTCCAAGATTAAACAAAAAAGCAGATGAAGAAGTAACAGATTCAGAAATCATCGGCATCACAACCAAACTTCAAAAATCTGAAATGCTCGTTCTTGATCATTCAGGACAATCTACATCTGATTATCTTGAAGCGCTTGAATGTTTTATTCCTGAAAAAATATCAAACGATGAAATAAGAGAGTTTATATCTTCTATTGATTTTTCAAAATTTAAATCTCCAATGCAAGCAATTGGTCTTGTGAAAAAAGAATTCGGCTCAGATAAAGTTGACGGAAATAATGTTAAACAGATTATTGAAAATTTAACAAAATAAGCATTGATTTTGACGCATCTAATGTTAAATGCATATTGAGGTATACCTGATGATAAAAAACATGTTAGAAACGATTAAAAGGTGGTATGAGGTACATGGAATTGAAATAGTTGCTGACAATGATTCAGAAGGGTTGTATTATTTTGATGACGGATATAATTTAATTAAAGTTTGCAACATAAATGAAGTTGCATTGACAAAGGTTATTGATAAATATAATATGTATGAATATGAAATTATAATTTAAAAGGAGGATAAATATGAAGGTTGAAGTGATTAATGAAAATGAAATAGTTGTTGAAGGGAAATATTATGAAGCTGTAGAAAGTGACGGTAACTGTACAAAATGTGATTTTAATTATCCGAGTGAAGGTTGTTCGTCTGTTTTAGATGCTGTTAGATGTATCGATATCAAAAGAAAAGATAAAAGATTTATTAATTGGAGACTGAAAGAAAAATTCACAATTAAAGAAATTATCGGAAATAAAATTGTTGTGAATTGTAAAACTCTTGATGATACAAAAGAATTTCTTAAACTCATTAAAGAAGATGGTTATAGTAATTCAAGTGAAGCAGATCATTATTTTAATTATCCTTCTAATGGAAATATTATAGGGGAAGATTTATCTTTTAATTTAAATGAGGGTAGAGATTATCCTGAGTTTGATAATTTAAAATTTTGGAATACAGAAAGTTATAAAGTAATTACATTTGATCAATTAAAAAAGGAGAGTAAAATGAAGTATGAATTAGTTAAAGATCTATCAGGAAAAGAGATTGCAGAAAGGGCTTGTAAAGATGAATTTGAAATTTTTGTTAATAAATTCGGATTTCATAATGATGTTGCTTGGACAAAAGAAAATGAAGATTATATTAGAAGTCAGAATTCCTGGATTTCATTTCTAAAAGAAAATAGTTATATTGAAGATAGTGTTGAGAAGATTATTTATGATTCGAGTAAGGTTTATATTGTAGCAGGAAGATTTAAATTGTGTATAGTTAATAATGCATATAATTTTATTGATCTTAATTCAACATTCGAAAGGTATATTACAGATAAACAATATGGACAGGAAGCTATTGATTATGTTGTTAGTAGGAATTATAAATTAGAAGTTTTTAACCATTTTAAAGAAGTTGCTGATAAGTATTATAGATAAGATATAAAAATAGCATGTTCAATATTTATGAACATGCTATTTTTTGAACAAATTTAGATTAATCCAACAGCTCCTGCTGCACCAACACCGAACGATCTTAAACTTGAAACAAAACCTCCCGGGAACGTGTATGTCAGGTCATCAAAACTAAAACTAGCAGTGAACTTACAAATATCATTTTCCCCATCAGAAGATAATTCAACAGGGCTAACATTTATAGGAAAAGCATTAATTAATTTTACATTAACAGCAGATACTCCTGCTATAACAAGAGGTCTTGAATGAAGATCTATTTCAACGGTTCCGGCATAATCTAATTTATAATTTAAAATTCTTGAACCTGAACTAATAGTATTGTTCATCCATTCTAAAATAAAAGAATGAGCAGAGTTCGAGCTATCACAATAAAAATCAAATGAAACAGGATCTAAATCAATTGATGAAGCGAAATTCTGTTTCTTGTTATTATAATACGTATCAGCAAGGTCTATTGTTTGTCCTGGTAATTGTGCTGTTCTAACAAGAATAGAACTATAAGAAACTTTATTTAGAGGGATGAATGGTGGATCGAAAAATACAGAATACAAATTCGGGCGGTGATACTCTTGGACTAAGCCTGTTAGGAACTGTGTAATTGTCATTATATTTAATCTTTTTTTTATTTTTATTTACATTAAATGCTTGACACAATATAATATTAATGTTAAATTTAATTTAGAAATAATTAATGGCGTTGACTTAATGATAAATATCGTCGCAGACGTTCTAAGACGTCGTGTGAGGCATTTAAATCAAAAGTTGATACCTACATATAGGTTAAACATTTAATGCGTCAGAATCGATGCTTAGACGGTCAATATTAAAACAATTAAAAAGGAGAACAAAATGAAAAAGATTAATGAAAAAGAGATTGAAGCTAATAATGTAAGATATGTTAAAGAAGATGAAGTTGTTGTATATGGATGTAAAGGTTGTTATTTTGAAGATGATGATGATTTGTGTGACAGACTGACTGTCACACAAATTCGTGGTTGTAGTAAAGATGATTATATCTGGATAAGAAAACAATACACTATTGAAGATCTAAAAACACAAAAAATTATTATTGAAGATTTGACAGAGTCTCAATTCGATTCTTTAAAAAAATTAACTGATAGATTAGGAAATTATAATAACGGACCATCAAATTATAATAACGGACCGTCAAATTATAATATATATTACAGATTTGATGTTGATGACTTTAACGGATACATTCAATATTCCGGCAAAGAATTTTATACAAAACAAGGTTATGTTGTTGCATCATTTGAAGACATTAGTATAGAAGAAGATAATAGTTTCAAAATCATTAATGAAAATGAAATTGTGATAGAAGGTGTTTCGTATGTTACAGATGAAAACATCGGATGTAAGAAATGTTGTTTTGACAGTTACGCCAATTCAAAAGTATGTGGTATTATTGGCAAAAGTATTTTGTGCTCAGGTAGAAGAAATGATAAAAGATCTATTACATGGAAATTAAAAAAGGAGAATAAATATACAATTGAAAAAGTTATTGCAGGTGAAGCATATGTTCATTGTGATACTGAAGAAAAAGCAAAAATATTGATATCTGCTTTTATTGAAAATGGTGTAACAAAATGGTGTAATGATGATATATTAGATGTTGATGATATTGATTATAACAGACTTTATAAGGATGAATCGATTTATTTTTTTAATTCAGAGCCACAACTTACTGTGAATAATTTTGAAATGGTAGCTAATAAAAATAAAGTAATCAAATTTGAAGAAGTTGAAATCAAACAAAAGGAGAGTAAAGAAATGAATCCAGTGTACAAAGTAATCACAAGTTTTAGTTGTAGTTCAGTTGTTAAAGAAAATCCTTGTTCATCAGAATTTAATAAATTTAATAGCAAATTTTCACCTGACGGATTTTTTGCTGAAATTGATTGGGAAGAGAATGAAGAATTTATTATTAAGCAAAATGGATGGATTAGCTGGTTGTTGGATAAGAAATTTATTGAAGAGATTAAAATTGATTATGACCCAAATGAAGTTTATATTTATAAAGGATATTGTAATGATTCAGAATTTAAATTGCATGAAATAGAAGGTGTATATTCTTGGATCAATTTGAATAATTCTGATTGTATTGCAAACGAAAGTCATAGCTCAGCAATTGAGGCGTTAAAATATGCAAATGAATTAACTGGATATGAAGTTTATGAAAACATGCGTGATTTTTACAATAAAAGTTAAAAGGTATATGTAGGTATTTGAGAAGATAAACCTCGTTAGAATTGATTGTTCTAACGAGGTTTTTGTATGGTTATTTGTTATGAAATTACTTCATCTATATTTATGTCTGAACCAAGTGCAAATAAATCAACAATTATAAATCTGCTACTGCTGCTCGATTTTATTGCGACTAATCCTTTTAACTGAGTGGCGGTTTTAACCACATCTGTATTCACGCTTGGTCCAGTTTCAATTCTATATTCTTCTATATCTCCTGTTCCTTCTAATGGAGATAACAGGTTGTTAATACTAGAAAAAAGCCTACGTTGAGTACTAGTATTGTTCTTTTCTGATATGTAGAATTTCATCCACTGTGCCAAGCCTCTCTTAACATAATTAAAAAGTAAGCGATTATCCGCAACATCAAATACTCCTGATATCCCAAGCATAGTTTTATTACCAAAAAGAAGCGTAGAGCTTCCATCTTTAATAACTGAATTTATTTCTTTTTTCCAAAGATCATCTCTTGATGTTTTACTTGGATTCCATGCTAATTTTATAATATTTTTAATTAAACCATTTTCATAGCCCCAAGCAAATCTTCCGACAGATACATTTTGTGTTGTATCTACTATTAAACCTGCTACATCACCATCTAAAGGCAACCATCTATTTGTAGTGTTGTATGTATCTTCTTGATACTTATACGATCCTATATAAAAACTATAAGAACTATTTACACCAAGCGTAATAACACGATGTTTAATAACATTAGTAGTTGTTGCTGATTCTGTTGCAACACCAACAACTGAAGCTTGTGTAGGGCTAACAAGAACAAATATCTCCTTTCTTTCATCCGCTATTGATTGAATAACATATTTTTGAATTGTTGCATTTTCATTATAACCGCCGAGCATTAAAACCCAAGCATCAGAATTGTCAGGATTTAGATATTGGCCCCAACCTTCTTGAATTTCGGCATTTGTTGGTGTTACTGTTGTTCCTCCCTCAATCGCTGTTGCTGTAATTGTTGCAGGGATTGTTGCTTGAGCAGTATTGTTGTAACCATAAATATACAACGAACTTCTTTCTAGATAATCGTTAACATAGATAACATTTCCTGAAGCATCTTTTGTTCCTACAGTTAATGAGCAAGCAAATACTTCTAAAACCTGATCGTTAGTATCTAAAACAACTACTAATATTTGATCAGACTCTATTGAAAAATCATATAAAGAATCAAACGTAACACCTGATGCAGCAGTGGCATATGATCCTACAGCAGAAACTGTTGCAGACTTTGATCCTGATGTTATAGTTTCTGTTGAGAATGTCCCAAAAACCTTATTAACTTTAACATATGTTGTATCTAATGCTACAATAACACCAGTTGCAAGTGAAGTTCCTCCTGTAACTGTTTCACCAACAACAAAAGGCCCGTTAGTAACAGTTCCGTGAGTTAATTCAATTGTGTCATAATCTTCATAATTGCAAACAGCAACTTTATAATTATTCCCTTGTGTGCCAGGATATTTATAGAAGAATTTAACTTTTTCATCAGTTGCAAATGAAATAGTAGGGCTATCTGAAGAATTTAATCTTGTCATTGTTGCTGATGTAGGAGTTGTTGAGGATGCATCTTTTTGCTGAAATGCTTTTCCTGCGTTTAAAGATGTTTTTCCGATTACTCTAACTGCTTGTAAGTTGTTTGCATACTGAAGAAAATTGTATCCTGTAAACCAAAATTTTGCATTTGTATCTGTCGGAAGACCGAATGTTTCCTCATATGTTTGTATTGAGTTAATTGTTGTTATTTCGTAGCAAGGTCCTGTTTCTGATTCTAAAACAAATCCCGCGCTATTTGCCGCAACCGACGAAACAAAGTTAGATACATTTTGTTCGTTGATTTTTGTTTCTGGGCTTATAAAAGTAGCCATTTATTTTAATTCCTTATTTTTAATTTTTATTAAACGAACAAAGTCCAAGCGTAAAATGTAAAGTCCGCAGTATACTGTGCTATAGTATCTGTTGTTTCTTGACTAAGAGCAATCTCTCCTAATGCTGATGGCCAACAACCTAACATCCTATATGTTCTTAATGTTTCACCATTTGTTCCTAACAAATCTACTGTTGCTGTTCTTAATGATGTTACAAGAGGCAATCCTCCAATTATTTCCTGAGGTCTAATAGATTCTTGCCATAATTCAAGCTGATTTCTTACAGTAAAATTTACATCAGCAAATAATTCAACACTCCATATCCTACCTCCTGGTCTATCTCCTGGAATTGGAATGTTTAATCCTTGGTATGGAATGTCCACGACCCCAATCTCAGAAGAAGGAATTGTTGCTGATCTACATAGAAATTCTAACTGTGTATCAATCCCGTCTATTTCAACCTTAAAACGACTACTTCTAAACCCGCCATTGAAATTACTTAAGAAGTTATTTATGCTCATTATTTCATTTTCCTTTATTCATTTTATTTTTATTTACATTTAAATAATTTAATTGTTGACAAGCACATTTATTAATGTTAAATTCGTCTATAAACATCAATTATTTATTGAATAAAGGAGAACAATTATGAAAAAAATATCTTGCCATACAAATTTAGATCTTAGTCAGGAATTTTGGCCTACAGAACTTCCTGATATACCAAGCATAGGAGATAGAATTCAATCTACTACTGTTCGTAATAAATGTAATTTTAGACTTTGTTTAGAAGTTGTTAGTGTTACATGGCGTTATAGTTCAGAAGGATATTATCCTGAAATTGAATTACATGATCATATGAAAAGATCAATAAGAGAATTTTATGAATGGTATGCGCCGATGGTTGGTAAAAATGTTAATTCATTTATTTAATTTTATTGTTGACATATGATTAAATATAAATTATTATATATCAAAACGTTAAATAAACATTTACAAATAGGAGATTGGAAAATGGAATATCCTTGCTATAAAATTCATGAACATTCAGGTAGAATTCTTGAATTGACTTCATCGAGAAAAGGAACAATTGTTTATGATAAAACAGATTATTATAAAAAAGGAACATTTAATGATGATTGGGCAGAACGTGTATGTAGACCTCTAACAAATGAAGAATATTTTGATTTTGTTATTTCTCCACTTACACCAGGAGATGAATTTGCATATGAAGGTAAGGAATATAAGATAAACTCAATCACACGAATCAACGATTTAATGTCGTTGTGTTATGGTAAGAAAAATAGAATAATATATTTTAAAAGAAATGAAAAATCACCTCAAATTTTTAACATCAAAAAAGGAAAAGAGAAAATGACAACAGAATACAAATCAATTAAAGAGATCACTGGAAAAGAAATTGTTCTAAATGATGCTTGTGAATATGAAGCAAAGAAATTTATTGAGCATTTTGGAATTAAAACTGTTGTTCAGTGGTCAAAAGACAACGAAGATTATATTGTTATGCAGGACGGATGGATTAGATGGTTGCTTAAAAAAGGTTTTATTGAAGCAAATAAAATTGAGTATGATCCAAATAAACTCTATTTTCATAAATATTCAGGAGATGTTTATAAGTTAGATAATAAAAGCGGAAGCTATTCTTGGTTTAAATTCGATACTGTTGCTAATAAACTAGGTTATTGGGATAATACAGGTAATGATTCTTTTGAAGAGGCGATAAAATGCATTAAAACAACTAAAATAGAATCTTTTGATACCTTTGAAGAAGCTATTAAATTTTATTTTCCTGACATGAATAAATCTGAGGAATTAACAGATGATATGTCAAAGTTGAAGAAGATGAAAGAATGGATGAATAAATTTGATTTTAGTGTCGATTGTCATGATTTTGATGGTTGTAACGCTGACGTTGATTGTGATGATTGTCCTTTTCAAACCAAGTAATTAATCTTAACCCCTTTTCTATAAAAATTATAGAAAAGGGGTTTATCTATATAACATCCTCATATCCATCACAATCATAATAATCTTCACCGTCATGTAGAAAGAATGGTAATATATCTTCTTTTTCAACTTTTATGTCAGCAGATCTCATATCATAATCATCAACATACCA
>JQIA01000547.1_pt1 | contig 19311 bp, 14 predicted proteins | sample 811431 | NCBI WGS metagenome assembly JQIA01 (sample SAMN02998118, study PRJNA258478) | marine sediment metagenome | biome: marine; feature: seafloor; material: sediment; isolation source: oil-polluted sediment collected from 3 locations (0.5 km, 0.7 km and 0.9 km)... | place: USA: Gulf of Mexico ...
TGTATATAATCAGAATAAGGCTGTCACCGATTTGCATCCATTCGAGAGAGTCATCATTTAATTGTACAACGGCTGCACTCGTACTCCATAAAGACGTTTTATCTGAAGTGTCCACATTGTTTTTTATCATTTCATCATAAATTGCAGAATTTGCTTTTTGGGCAAAATTTTTAAGAGAATCATTATTTCTTTCAAAAATTTTTCTGGTAATTTCGGAGGCCATAGCCCCACCTGTTATACCATTCTTGTATTTTTTCGCATTCAAGCTCGTGGCACCGTCAAAAACGCCAAAGATAGTATCGTTCAATGAAATAGCATCTTCGTTAAGTCTGCCAACACCCTGTTCATGTATATACTCTGTTTTCATATAATAATTCTCTTTATAATTTTAATCATCACTAAAATAATTCAATCTGTGATATTATTCAAATTGATAATTCTGATGCAAAAACCTCTTTCTATAGATAAAAATTATTATGATGAAAAAAGTCACAATTCCAGCCCCGCTTATTGTTGTTATAGAAGATGTTGGATGGTGGAACGGGTTTGATGGTTCTGCTGTGAACCAACCGTTTAGAACCGGCATCGGAAGAGGGCATTGCTCTGAGGATTACAGAACACTTGTAAAGCTTGGAAAAGAGCTTGGCATTCAGATTATCGCAGGGTTTGCCTGGTGTGAATGGGATAGATTTAATGTATTGAAAAAAACGCCCACGGCAACATGGATGGGTGAACAATGGGATAATCCTGAAAAAAACAGCCCTTTTTTTGAAGAAACAATTGATATTATCAATAATAATCCGGCTCATATCGAACTGGCTTTCCATGGATTAGGGCATGAATATTGGAAAGATGATATTCCCCAAAGAACAGAGTTTCATGATTTACATGGAAATATGCGGAGTGAGAATGATATTAAAAACCATTTTCATTGCTTTGAGGAGATTTATCAGAAGAGTGGGATTAAAGCTGCTTTACCTGTAATATTTATACCACCGGCATTAAAACACAGTTTTGGAAATCAATATTCAGGCTTTCAGAAAATATTAAATGACTATGGTTACAAGGTTGTAATTACAGCCTTTGATAAGGCTAAACAACACTCTGACCCGCTTTACAAAAACTTTACTAAAGAATGCGGTATAACACTTGTCGAACGTGGGCTTTCACCTGTTAAATGGAATGAGGTAGCGGCACAGCCTGTGTTTTCTTTTCAGTGGCCCGTTTTAGGTCTTCATTGGAGTAATATTCTTCATCTTGACCCACAGAAAAACGACAGAATTATAAAAATGTGGGCTGGTTTTTTAAAAGAAGGTGTTAAAAATCATGGTTTGATTTTACTGTCAGGTGCAAAAGAGGCGATCGTCCAGCTTATCTATAGTCGACTCTCTGAAATTTCAATGTATGAAAACGGAGTTACCATCGATATAACAAAAGCACAAAATGTTTTACCTGCTTTTCCTGATGCCAATTTGCATATTAAAGTAGATATAAATCCTGAAGATACTATTAAAGTTGGAGGAGGGGTGATTGCTTCTTCCAAAACAAACGAAAGGTTTGAAAAAGTATTAAAAATCATACCGTTAGGAAATATTATTCAACTGAAAATAAATTCTGATTAATATTTGTACAGATTCGTCACGGCAAAAAACGTTAATAAAAATTAAAGATTATTGTCAAAAATGTTTAAATCAGCTAAAATGGCTAAATATCTAAGATTTAAAATAAATACCTCAAAATACTACATACAGCATAATTATATTCTTGGCCGTTAAAGATGGTTGGCTCTGAATAATTTTTGAATTATTCAGTTTCGCTGGATCAAGATGGCAAAGTGTTTGAAACTAAAACAGGAAGGACGTTTTTATGGACAAACAAGATTATAGTGACTCTACTTTTCCAGATTTAACTGAAAGAAAACAAGCTGAAAATATAAATAGCTTCCTTGCTCTCTCTTCCAGTCTTGTTTGTATTGCAGGTTTTGATGGTTATTTTAAACAATTGAGCCCTGCCTGGGAAATGGTGCTGGGATTTTCTTCGCATGAACTTCTATCCAGGCCTTTTCTTGAATTCGTTCATTCTGATGATATTGAGGGAACTATAGCTGAGGCAAAACGATTAACAGTTGAAAGCAATGAAACAATTTCGTTTGTAAATAGGTATCGGTGTAAAGATAGAACCTATAGATGGTTTCAATGGAACGTCACCCCTGAAAAGAAAAGTAAATCAATGTACTGTGTTGCCCACGATATTACTGCACTTAGAAATAAACAGTCAGAACTTGAAGAAAGTAATTATAAACTCTCAATGAGAATAAGTGCGTTGGATTGCCTATACAAAATATCTGAAAGATTATCATCAAAAGATCCCGATTTTATTATTATCTGTCAGTTTATTCTTGAACAAATCCTTTTAGTTTACGATGATTCTGAAAAAGTCTGCGGACGAATAAACCTGTATGCTAATAATTTTCAGACGGATAACTTTTCTGAAACGCAATGGAAACTGTCAGCGAATATATTTTTAGATAGTAGACAGATTGGGGCGATAGAAGTATATTATTTAAATTCTCAGCCGGAAAATTATAAGAAAGAATTTCTTGCTGAGGAGGGCAGGCTGATAAATATCATTGCAGAAATGACAGGTGAATATTGTCGGCGGTATGATTCAGATGCTGCATTAATCCAAAGTGAAGAAAAACATAGGATATTTTCTGAACATTCTCGGGATGGATTTTTTGTGATTCAAAATGGCAGATTGAAATATGCCAGTAACCTTTTTGTCAAAATGGTTGGTATGTATGAACTGGATATTCTAATTGGGATAGAGATTGCGAGTTTATTACCTGCTGATGGACGTGATAGTTTTTTAAAAATGTGCTCAGAAATTGAAAACGGACGAAAAAAACGAAAATCTTTTCGTGGGCAAATGGTCACAAAAAGTGGGAGACCTTTTTGGGTAGATGGGCATCTCAGTTTTGTTGACTGGTTTGGTAAGGGCTCTATCGTTGGTACCCTGCGCGATATTGATAATGATATTCAGAAAGAACAGTTCATTAAAAATGAGGCGACAATTTTGCGCCGTGAAAATCTGAAATTAAAATCAACGTTTAAGGATAGATTTAAGTTTGGTACTATTATAGGCAAAAGCCAGGCCATGCAGGAAATATATGAGCAAATAACTGAGGCTGGTTCAACAGAAGCATCCGTCGTAATTTTGGGCGAAACAGGGACCGGAAAGGAAGAAGTTGCACGCAATATACACAGCAACAGTATGCGGGTACAAAACGGATTTGTTCCTATTAACTGTGGAGCAATCCCGTCCTCTCTTTTTGAGAGTGAATTGTTTGGATATAAAAAAGGTGCATTTTCCGGAGCGTTTGTAGATAAACATGGTTTTTTAGATCTTGCACACCAGGGAACCTTTTTTTTAGATGAAGTTGGAGAAATGGATTTAAATATGCAGGTTAAACTGCTTCGGGTACTGGAAACCGGAGAATATATACCTGTGGGATCCAACACAGCCAGACATTCTGATGTCCGAATTATTTCTGCAACCAATGCGAATCTTGAAACCCTGGTTGGGGAAAAGAAGATGCGGGAAGACTTTTATTATCGTATTAACGTGATACCAATATGTTTACCGCCACTGCGTGAAAGAAAAGAAGATATACCTCTACTCGCTGATTTCTTTTTAAAAAAGTACGGTGGTAAGGGATGTGATCTAACGTTTTCAGGAAAAGAGTTAGATTTGTTATGCGATCATTCATGGCCCGGCAATATAAGAGAACTTCAAAATATCGTTCAACGATACATGGGGGCTAAAAATCTATATTTTTTCCAAACCGAATCACAAAATAAAGACCCGCAACAAAAAATAACACCAATAGAGCATGATTTTTTAGATTTTCGCTCATCGATACGATATTACGAAAAGAAGATTATTACAGAAGCACTTGAGAAAAATCAATGGCATAAAGAAAAGACAGCTGCAATGCTGGGATTACCTAAACGTACTTTTTTCAGAAAACTTAGCAGTATAGGGCTAAAAAAGGCATAATTAGTGCCATGTGCGGCACTTTGATTATAGGCGCAATAATTACAGTGTTATACCGTCTTTTTTTAACCATTCCATGCCATAAGTGGCTAATAAACTACATTTACCACACAACCTCAGAAAGCAGTAACCACAGATCATCCTCTTATTTTAATGATTTTGGTATACTTGTTGCAAGTTATGTCTTGTACAAAAATTCATATGGTCCAACATTTTATATCTATGAAAGAGATCGAAATCGAGATTTGTCAGCCTTCCAGTTGTTTAGCTTTTTTATCTGGTCAGTGGAAATATCAGGAAATGAATAAAAGAACTTATAATATCATACCGGGGAGTATCCTCACTTTTTTTAACCTAATTTAATAAGGAAAGGAATATGAATGAAGAAACCCAGATTATGGGACAGGCAGTCGCTGCCATGTCGGACAAGGAAGGAAAATATTTGACATTTGCAATAGCAGATGAAGAATATGGTATCGGAATTCTTAAAATCAAAGAAATTATTGGAATGATGCCAATCACAACGGTTCCTCAGACACCCGATTTTTTAAAAGGGGTGATAAATTTACGTGGCAAGGTCATTCCTGTGACTGACCTGCGGCTTCGCTTTGGAATGGAATCGATTGGTTATACAGATCGTACCTGCATCATCGTCGTTGAAATAGACGGAGAAACCGGAACAATCCAGGTTGGCATTGTTGTAGATACTGTCTCTGAGGTACTGAACGTTTCTGGGGCGGATATTGAAGATACCCCGGCATTTGGTACTCGCATTGACACAGAATATATCCTTGGAATGGCCAAGCTGGAAGGTGGTATAAAGATTTTACTTGATATTAACAAAGTTTTAAATGCATCAGAAATCGCAACTCTGGAGACAACAGCTTAAATCTGCGAAATTTAGACGATTTGTAATAAAATAATAATAATATATAAGGAGAATGTTATGTTTAAAAGAATGGGACTAAGATCAAAAATGCTTGTTGGCAGCTGCACACCGTTAATTTTGGTGGTTTTTCTTGGTGCATTTATTTATATCAGTATTCAGTCTCTACTTGAGAACAATAAAGCGGTGGATCATACACATGAAGTTATTCAGACAGCAATGGATATCGAAGCATCAGCTGTTGACATGGAAACAGGGATGCGTGGATATCTCCTTGCAGGTCAAGAGGTATTTCTGGCACCATATATTGATGGTGGGAAGCGGTTTAATACTCTACTTGCGGAGCAAAAAAAGACTGTCAGTGATAACCCTGCTCAGGTTCAGTTATTAGGCGAAATCCAGGATAATATTAACGCCTGGAAAAATGATGTTACAGAGCCCACAATTGAACTACGTCGATTGATTGGCAAGTCCAAAACAATGGATGACATGAGAGACCTGGTCAGAGAAGCTAAAGGGAAAGTTTACTTCGATAAATTTCGTGAACAGATTAAAACTTTTACGGGCCGGGAACAGGTATTGATGGAGAAAAGGAAAAAGGCAGCCGAAAAATCTAACAGCATTGCAGAAATAAAAGAAACAGCCAAAATGGTTGACCATACGCATACGGTTCTTGAAATGGCGAATCAGATATTATCTGCCGGTGTTGATATGGAGACAGGTATGCGTGGATATCTTCTGGCAGGAAAGGAGGAATTTTTAGGTCCATACAAGGGTGGGAAAGCCAGTTTTAATTCACTGACGGATCAACTGAAGCAGATCGTTAGTGACAATCCGGCTCAGGTTCAACTGATCGATCAAATTAAAACGACTATTAATGACTGGCAAACCAATGCAACAGAGCCTGCTATTGCTCTTAGAAGAGAAATTGGTGAAGCAAAATCAATGAATGATATGGCTGATCTTGTTGCTCAGGCAAAAGGAAAAAAATACTTTGATAAATTTCGTGATCAGGTACATACCTTTATCAACCGGGAAGCTGTTCTGATGAAAAAACGTCAGGAAGACGCATCTTCCACTGCAGCAAACACAATAACTATGGTTATTGTCGGCACACTCCTTACTATAGCTATCGCTCTTATCATTGCATTTTTTCTTGCCAGTTCAATAACAGGTGTTTTCAAACAGATTTTTCAGGGACTGAAAACACTCAGTTCTTTTGAACTTGAAGGGGTCAGGTTGAAGTTTGCTGATGTAATTAAAGGGTTGACCAGTGGTTCAGGAATAGTTTCTTCTGCAAGTCAGCAAATGGCTGGCGGAGCCAGTGAGCAGGCAGCAAGTCTTGAAGAAACCTCGGCATCATTAGAAGAGATGACTTCGATGACTCGGGCAAATGCAGAAAATGCCAACGAAGCAAACAATCTGATGAAATCGGCGAACGAGGTCGTAATTCAGGCTAATTCGTCCATGGGTGAGGTAACAACTTCGATGGAAGAAATTACCAAAGCCAGTGAGGAGACATCTAAAATCATCAAAACAATTGATGAAATCGCATTTCAGACAAACTTATTGGCATTAAATGCAGCTGTAGAAGCAGCACGTGCTGGTGAAGCGGGAGCAGGATTTGCTGTGGTCGCAGACGAAGTTAGAAACCTTGCAATGAGGGCGGCAGAGGCTGCAAAAAATACAGCTGTAATGATTGAAGATACAGTTAAAAAAGTATCACAAGGTTCAGAGCAGGTAACTAAAACCAACGACGCTTTCAAAGAAGTTGCAGAGAGTGCAGGTAAGGTTGCAGATCTTGTGAATGAAATAACGGCAGCATCCACAGAGCAGTCTGAAGGGATTGAGCAGATTAATAAAGCAATTGTTGATATGGACAAGGTCACTCAGCAAAACGCTGCCGGAACAGAAGAGCTTTCTTCACAGGCAGAAGAGTTGGGCTATCAGGTTGGTGTATTACTTGAAATAGTTGAAGGCAGTAATCAGGTAAAAAAAGTTGCTAATCATGACGTTAAGCAACTTGTCAATAAACCCAGAAATACTCCCATGGCAGCACCGGTGTCCGCAAAAGATGTTATCCCAATGGATGACGATTTTGTAGATTTTTAAAATCAGGCAGATTTTTTGAATAACAGGTGGTTAAACGATTAAGTTTAACCACCTCAACCATCATTCTGTATCAAATATCCTTGTTGACAGAGTTTCTGATTCAGGGATAATGGGCAACCTTTTCATGTGATACGTCAAAATTGTTTTATAATTATAGAGTGCTGGAGGATCGTTGAATATGGGTAACATCCTTGTCATTGATGATGAGCCAAACGTCCGGTTATTGATTCGAAAGATGCTAGAGTCCGAGGGCCATACGGTAATTGAAGCTTCTGATGGGATTGAAGGTGTGGAAAGTTATCACAAAAGTCCGGTTGATGTCATTATAACTGATCTGATAATGCCGGATAAAGAAGGCCTTGAAACTATTCATGAGCTTAAAAAAGAGTATCCTGATATAAAAATTATAGCGATGTCCGGAACCGGAAACAGTGATATTCATCTTGGTACAGCAAAACTGCTAGGTGCAACAGCTGTTTTAACAAAGCCCTTTAAAAAAGAGTCATTGTTAGTGAAAATTCGGGAATTGAGTCCTAGTGAAGAATAGTGTGGACGATATAGCAGGCAGATTGTAAAATTAGTCGCAGTCAGATCAAGTCGATACATTTTCAGTTGAAGAGGGGCGACAATCGTACAAGAGAAATGCGATATATAAATAATTCTGTTCTCAGGGAAACCTTGATTGATTCTGCAGACATAAAAGAAGTTTGTATTTTTATTGAGGAGAATTATCCCAGGAAAAGATTTGGATATTCTTCGAATGTATACAGCTTTGGCCGAAATAAACAGAGTCATCACCGATGATGAAAATATTTAAGACAATAGAAAATGCTGAACAATGGTTAAATGAAACACACAGTAAATATTTATTGATAAAGAGTCAGAGCACGAATATAGATTTAACTTCCATTACACAATAGCTGGGGAAGACCAACATGGAAATATTGATAATTGATGATGAACCAACTATCATCAGTACTCTCATTAAAAGTTTAAACAGATGGGGATACGAAGCAAGGTCTGCTGAGAATGCTTTGGATGCATTAAAGATATTATCAACTGATCCAGTTGACCTTATTCTTTTAGATGTATACCTGAAAGAAACAACTGCAATTGAATTGATCCCTAAGATCAAAAGCATTAAACCCACTGTAAATATTATTACTATGACAGGACAAACCTCAAGAGAATTAGAGCTGGAAATAAGGTCTTTCGGGATTTTATATTACATGGCCAAGCCTATTGAAATAGCAAATCTTAAATCAATACTGGAACATATCGATAGCCGAGTGATTGCACAATAGGTATCTTTTTCTATTAGAATTTTTACAACTCGAAAAACATCGTGTGCCTCGTTTAGTAAAACACAAAACTATAAGTCTGTTTTCGAAAGGACTATTCAATTTGCGTTACTTACCCAATCTATTCATATCAGTGTTTTTGAATAAATAACTATTAGGATACCCTGATGATATTAGAAAATATTGAAAACTTAGTAGAAGCATTGTCTTGTGATCTAATTCTTTCAGACCCAGGTGAACCAGAATCATTATCCGGGTTGATTCAGACCTTGAAACAGGTTTATGGTAACTGTGTAGAACTCTCTTTAAATGACTGCACAAAAGAGGTTTCGCGAGCTATAACAACGATAGAAACTATCATAAAAAACAAGACCAAAGATATCGCTAAAGATATGGAAAAAGTTGGGGATATAATATCCGTTCTGGCATCTTCCATCAGAGATTTAAAAAACTCTGAAGAGGTTCATGAATTGGAATATACAAATACCAACGTGCAAACTATAGTTGAGCCTAACCTCGATCATATCGATAAAATTCTTACAGATTTTTCTATCGTGGTTTATGGGATGAGTTCGGTAGAGATACCTGATCTTGGTGTTATGCTGAATAGTTTTGATGAACTTATTGAGGCTTCAAAAGACAAAGAATATGCAGTATTTCATGAAATTTCTATTGCCTGTAAAGGGTATGTTGAAAAGATGACTCTGGAGAACATCTATAATATTACGCCTGTTAAAGAAGGCTTGTTGCTGCTCAAATCTATTATGAGTCATATAAAACGAAATGAAGTTTTTGGCTTTGACTATTCAGACGTTTTAGATTTGTTGAATATCAGAATTAAGGAAGAACAAAATTCTAAGAAATCAGAAGTTAAGGAAACAGAAGTAGAAGAAGAACTGTCAAATGAAACCAGAGAAATATCACCCGATGATATGGAAATTCTGATAGATTTTGTAGCTGAAGCAAATGAAAGTCTTGATACGATTGAAGTAAACCTGATTGATCTGGAGCAGGATCCGACAAACAATGATATTATCAATAATATTTTCCGCCCGTTTCATACAATTAAAGGTGTTTCCGGCTTTTTATCATTAAACAAAATCAACAAATTATCCCACACCACTGAAAATCTTCTGGATGCAGCCCGAAGTGGTGAATTTTTAATTAATGATATTGCTACAGACGCCATTCTGGAATCTGTAGATACACTAAAAAATCTGATTGCTCTTATTGAAAAAGGAACCCAGACAGGGATTTTACAGTCAGATGACCATATTGATGTGGACGGACTAAAGGATAAACTGCAAAAACTGCAAGTGACACTTACCAAGGGAGAAAAAATGCCCCTGGGTGAAATTCTTGTCCAACAGGGAGATATCACGACTGACAATCTTGATCAGGCGCTGAATATCCAGAAAGAGAACCCGGGTAAAAAGATTGGCGAAATCCTGGTTGAGGAAAGAAGCGTTACTCCCAAACAGGTTGCCGGCGCTTTATTGGATCAGAAGCATGCGATAAAAAAAGTTGCAACCCAGGTAAAGGTGAGTACAGAGAGGCTTGATGATCTGGTTGATTATGCCGGAGAGCTTGTCATTGCACAGTCGATGTTAAAACAAAAGACAGTGAATGATCCCTCCTTGAGTCAGACTGTTTCACAGATAGGACTTATTGTTACCAATATGCAAAAAATTGCCATGTCTATGCGGATGATTCCAATAAAAGCAACCTTTATGAAAATGATACGGCTCGTCAGAGATTTATCCAAAAAGTCCGGCAAAAAGATAACTTTAAATATGATTGGAGAAGATACTGAAATCGACAGAAATGTCGTGGATGCCCTTTATGAACCGATGGTGCATATGATCAGAAATTCCTGTGATCATGGCATTGAATTGGCATCAGATCGTCAAAATAAGGAAAAATCCTCACACGGGACTATAATCCTTCGTGCCTATCATAAAGGCGGACATATCATCATAGAGATTGAAGATGACGGAAAAGGGCTGGATAAAATGGCCATTTTTGAAAAAGCCATGAGTATAGGATTAATTGACGGTACTGAACAACTGACAGATGCACAAATATTTAACCTAATTATGGAGCCTGGATTTTCCACTGCAAAAGAAATTACTGATGTATCAGGCCGTGGTGTTGGCATGGATGTTGTCAAATCCGGTATAGAAAAATTCAGAGGACAATTGAATATTAAATCTGAATTGGGAAAAGGCACGAAATTTACCATCAGCCTTCCGTTAACTCTGGCTATCATAGATGGAATGCTGGTGAGGGTTGATGATGAGAAATATGTCATCCCGACGATTGCCATCCAAAAAGCATTTAAGCCTCTAAAAACGGATTGTTATACAGTAGAAGGGAAAGGCGAGATGATAAAAGACAGGGGGACTTTGATATCAGTTATCCGTTTAAATAACATGAACAACAGCGACCAGAAAAAGCCTATCTGGGAGAATCTCGTTGTTGTGGTGGAATCAAAAGATGAAAAAAGAGCCCTCTTAATTGATGAACTTTTAGGGAAAGACGAATATGTCATTAAAAGTCTGGGCAGCAGTATCGATGCTGTGAATGGTATTGCCGGCGGCGCAATTCTGGCAGATGGCCGGGTTGGGCTTATTCTTGATGTTCACGGAGTATTCAAGGCGGCCAACGAATAATCATGTAAAGAAGGCTGGCAGATAATTGATATATTAAAATGTAATCTCATCAAGTCACTAAGTCAAAGTCGGATTTATAATATTTGATAATTAAAAAACTGGAGATTTTTAAATGTCCCATAGTGTAAAAAAGGACATAAGAGTATTGGTTGTTGATGACTCTGCTGTAGTTAGAAAAGTCTTTACCGAACAATTGTCTAAACAGAATGGTATCGTAGTTGTTGGAACTGCCCCTGATCCTTATGTTGCAAGAGATAAAATTGTTCAGCTAAAACCAGATGTTATTACCCTTGATATCGAAATGCCGAGAATGGATGGTATTACATTTTTAAGAAAGCTTATGAAACACTACCCACTTCCGGTAATTATCGTCAGCTCGTTGACAACAAAAGGGAGTAAGCTGGCCCTTGAAGCATTCTCTATAGGAGCCCTTGAGGTTATCGCAAAACCCAATGCTGCTTATTCTGTCGGCGATATGAGTATTCAACTGGCAGAAAAAATCAGAGCAGTTCATAGGGCACATATCCCGCCACAATCTGTTTCTAATATAGACCACTCAAATCATACCCAAATAAAAGCCCTTGCAGAAACAACCAATAAACTTATCGCTATAGGTGCTTCGACAGGTGGTACTGAAGCTATTAAGAAAGTATTGATGCAAATGCCGCAGAATTCACCGGGGATTGTTGTTGTCCAACACATGCCGGCAAATTTTACAACTTCATTTGCTGAGAGGCTGGATGAGCTGTGTCAGATGAACGTTAAGGAAGCAGAAAATGGAGATGCCGTGGCAAATGGCCAGGTTCTGCTTGCACCTGGCAACTATCACATGCTTCTTAAAAGAAGTGGTGCCAGGTATTATGTAGAAGTAAAAACAGGCCCACTTGTTCATTATCAGAGACCTGCTGTAGATATTTTGTTTAAATCTGTTGCAAAAAACGCCGGAGCCAATGCCCTTGGCATTATTCTAACCGGTATGGGTAAAGATGGTGCTGCCGGGATGCTCGATATGAAAAAGGCAGGTGCCATTAATATTGCACAAGATGAAAAATCCTGTGTTGTTTTTGGTATGCCAAAAGAGGCGATAAAGATCGGAGCTACAGATCATGTAGTAGATATTTATCAAATCACCGGAAAAATTAAATCAGTTTTGGAAATGATGTAATCCAGAAAATAATGAAGTTCTGTCTGAAAATGACCAGGAGATAGCTCGATGAATACTACTACCAAAGAAATTACTGCAAATTCAAAAACATATTCAAAGGCAGGTCTTTTAGAAATAATTGATGCCCTGCCTATAGCGATAGCGGTAATTGATAAAGAAACTACTGTGGAACTGGCGAATCGAGCAATGTACCGATTGGTAAATAAGAAGGAAATCCAGCTTATAGGGTTCGTTGGTGGAGAGGCATTTGGCTGTATGCATCATGATGACACTGCTGAAGGATGCGGGTTTGGTCCTGAATGTTTAAAGTGTAAATTGCGTAAAACAGTACAGGAAACAATTGAACAGAAAAAAACAAAAAGCATGGTAGAAACAAGTATGGTGCTTAAAAAACATGGGAAAAGAGATCTCCGCATCTCCACTTCCCCAATGTCATTAAATGGTGACGAGGTTGTGCTTCTTGCCATCAAAGATATTACTGAGGAAAAAAAACAAGAACAAATCAAAATGGAAAAAGAAAAATTATCTGCAGTCATACAAACCGCAGGTGCAATATGTCATGAGATGAATCAACCATTGATGGTAATCCAGGGCTTTTCGGATCTCCTGCTTGAAGATATTTCTGGCGAGAGTATCCAAAATTCAAACATTAAAGAAATTAAAAAACAAGCGGAACGGTTAGGTGAGATTACCCGAAAACTGATGACAATTACACACTATAAAACCAAAGATTATCTCAATTCGGAGATTATTGATATAGAAGCGGCATCAGAGCCATCTTAATCATAATACTTTTTACGAGATCAGCAGAGTTTACATGGAGAATTTATGCCAGAGAAAAAAGTTTTGATAGTTGAGGATGAAGAAGTGATAATAAACTTGCTGACCCAGGTTTTTTCAAGAGCCGGTTATACAGTCAGATCTGCTCAAAATGCTGAGGATGCATTGAAATTGTTAGAAAATGAAGAAATTCATGTGATGTTTTTTGATTTAAATTTACCTGAAATGGATGGTATCCAATTATGCAAAAAGGTTAAAAAAAATATACCAATATCACTTATTTATGCGATAACCGGCTATGCATCTCTTTTTGAACTGGCTGACTGCCGGGAAGCGGGGTTTGAAGATTACTTTAAAAAGCCTGTGAATGCTAAAACATTGATAAAAACTGCCGAGGCCTCTTTTGAAAAACTTGAAAGATGGAGGAAAGGCTAACGATCTGTTTGGTTTTCGATAAAAATGGATCAAACAGATTCTCCGCCTGCTTATGGAATCAATAACTTTTACAAAAAATGAGTTTAGTGAATTAAAAGCTTTAGTTTATAAAACTTCCGGGATTAATCTTCATGATGGGAAATTAGAACTTTTAAAATCTAAAGTTGCCAAAAGAATGAGGTCGACCACAAAATCATTGAAGGATTATCTGGTTTATTTAAAAAATAATGAACAGGAAATCGTTGAATTCATTGATACGGTGACCACTAACCACTCTTTTTTCTTTAGGGAAAACAAGAGTATCGAGCACATTGTAAACCAGTTTAATTACCACAGCCAAAAGACAAAAAAACACTTTAAAATCTGGTGTGCTGCCAGTTCAACCGGCGATGAACCATATTCAGTTGCAATGCAAATGGAAAACTTAGGGTTATCGTTTTCAATGGTGGCCACAGACATCTCTCATTCAGTTCTAAGTGTTGCACAACGTGGTATATATAAAAAAGACAAAGTCAAAAAAGTCCCTATACCTATGATGCATCGTTTCTTTCAAAATGGGACTGGAAAATACAATGGTTACGTCAAAATAAAAAAACAACTCGCACAGCAGATAGTTTTTAAAAAATTTAATTTAATCTCTGATACAATACCGAAGATGGACTTTGATGCTGTTTTATGTCGGAATGTAATGATTTATTTTGATGAAAAAACAAGTGAAAAAGTAGTAAACAAACTTTATCAATCCCTTCTGCCGGGCGGTTTTTTTGCAGTTGGTAACGCGGAAAGCATTATGAATCTGAAACAGAAATTTAATTCTGTAAAGGGTATCCATAGTTTATATGTCAAATGATAGGAATATATTTTATAATTTTTGTTAAATAGGGGAAATATGTCTTTTTTTACTTATCTAACACCAATAACGTATTGGATTTTAATTGTTCTTTGGACATATATTTTATTTTTTTACATTCGTCGTCTCCGTGGTGATTTACGTGGGGATAAGTTGTTGTTTGTTTTATTCGTGATTTTGTCAATTGATGCATTTCGCACATTGTTTGAGAGCTGCTATTTTGGCGCCTGGTATTCTGCACTTGCCGGTTTTCTTCCGATGGAAGTACATGCCTTTTTAATTCGTCCTGAAATGGTTTTTATACCCAAGGTTATTAATGTTATTGCCGCCATCATCGTTATTATTATTTTATTCTACCGATGGTTACCCCATGAAGCAAAAGAAATAAGAAATCTCGGTCAACTTGTTGATGAAAGAACGCTTGAACTCACAGAGGAAAATAAAAACCGAACTCACGCTGAAAAAAAAGTAAAGAAATATGCAAAAAATCTGGAAACTATATTCAATAGTACTCACAATATCTTTGTTGTTGTTAACCCGGAATATCGGGTTGAGATGATTAACCATAAAGGTATAGAGTTTATTAATAAAGATAGAGGTGACGTGCTTGGGATTTTGGGGGGAGACGTATTCAACTGTGTAAATTCTTTTGATGGAAAAGGGTGTGGTTGCAACCCCGACTGTATTAATTGTCCGGTCAGAACAAAGGTAGATGACACATTTAAAAATGGATATAGCTATACCGCTGAAAAGGGACAAATGGTATTCCTGATCGATGGCAAAAAAAGGCTTTTCCATCTTCTTATCTCTACGTCTCCATTAGAACTCGATGGTCATGAAAAAGTCCTTCTCTCACTAACGGACAATACAGAGCATATTCTTACCGAAAAATCTATCTGGGAAACAAATCAAAAATTTGAAAAAGTTTTCAATGGGCATTTGGACTCAATTTTATTGCTTAACGCTGAAACCCCGCCAAAAATTATAGCGGTAAATGAAGCGACGGAAAAAATTTTGGGTTACCAGGATATTGAGTTAGTTGGAAAAACGACAGAAATGCTCCATGTTGATAAATCACACCACTTAAATTTTATAAAATCACTTGATTCTGCATTGGAAAAACATGGCTATTTGGATGATTTTGAATTCTCAATGAGACGAAAAGATGGAAAGGTTTTTGTTTCTGGGCACAGAGTCGTAGAACTCAGGAATGATGAAGGTAATAGGGCTGGATGGGTTTCAATTATTCGGGACCTTACTGAACAAAAGAAGCTTCAGGAATATCTTCAGCAGTCTCAAAGAATGGAGGCCATTGGAAATTTAGCAGGTGGTATAGCACATGATTTTAATAACATATTATTCCCGATAATTGGCCTGTCCGAATTACTCTTAGAGGACCTTCCTTCTGATAGCTCTGAGTTTGAAAATGCTCAGGCAATTGTAACGGCAGGCTATCGGGGTAGTGAACTTGTAAACCAGATCCTTTCTTTCAGTCGTCAGAGTCAACATAAAATGCAACCTGTAAAAATTCAGACGATTTTGCGGGAAGTTCATAAGCTTATAAGAGCGACAATTCCCTCAAATATAGAAATTGATATGAACATTCAGAAAAATTGCGGGATTGTATTGGGCGACTCAACTCAGATTCACCAGGTTGCGATGAATTTAATTACCAATGCATATCACGCTATAGAGGCTACAAATACAAAAGGAAAAATAGTCGTTCAGTTGAAACAGGTAAATGTTAAAAAACAGGACGTTAGCGAAGTCGCTTTACACAATGGTGAATGCCTCGTCTTGACAGTCTCAGATAACGGGGAAGGGGTTAGGGAAGATTTAAAAGAAAAAATTTTTGAACCATATTTCACAACCAAGAAGATCGGCCATGGAACGGGTCTTGGTTTGGCTGTTGTCTGTGGCATTATAAAAGAACATGGCGGTGACATCAATATTCAAAGTAAAGAGGGCGAAGGAACGTCTGTTAATGTTTATTTACCTCTAATAGTAGACGATTGTAAAATTGAAAGTCATCATGACGAGTTATCGGATCTGTCGAAAGGGACAGAAAGAATTCTGTTTGTCGATGATGAAAAACCAATTACGAATCTTGTAAAACAAATGCTGGAACGTCTTGGATATCAAGTGACTGTATTCACAAGTAGTGAAGAGGCTTTAAACAGCTTTAAACAGAATCCGGAGTCTTATGACCTGGTGATTTCTGATTTATCAATGCCTTATATGACAGGGGATCAGCTTTCCCGGGAGCTACTTGTAATAAAGCCGAATATCCCGATTATTATCTGTACCGGTTTTAGTGAAAAAATAGATGAGGATATTGCTAAATCGATCGGTATTAAAGCTGTTTTGATGAAACCACCAGTTAAATCTGATCTGTCAAAAATGATTCGGAAAGTGTTGGATGAAATAACAATAACAGGCCGAAAATGAACTTCGCAATGCTCACGACAAATTGGAACAAAGAGTTTAAGAGTGCACTTTAGAATTATTAACAATGAATAAAGGTTTTAAAAAAGAAATATTACAGCGTGAGAAAGCTGAATCAGATGACATACCGGTAATGTCTAAATAAACATTTTTCAGATAATGTCTAAATAAACATTTTTCAGAAAACTGAATATGGAAGTGTTAAAATCGGCATAAAAAATGTCATAAATGGCACTATAGCCATAAATCTCATAATTACAGTACGATATGTAGAAATTTACTATTTTAATGCCATAAGTGGCAATAGTCTGTTTGCATTAAAAAACTTCCTTAACTATATAAAAAGCAATGATAACAGCGGTTAGTTATATTAAGACACATCTGGTATACATGTTGCTTATGTATTCATATGAAATATTCATATCTTATTGGAGTAAAGCATTCCAACTATCTTTATCCTGAAAAGGAAACACAATTATAATTTTTAGCTATCCAGTTATTTAACATAGTATCGATGTGTGGTGTGACAATCACGGAAATTAAAGATGGTCAAGATAGCATGTTAAATCACTTTTATCGTTAATATGTAATTTACATTATCTCTGGATTGAGTTTTTGACTTAGGAAGGGTAGAGAACTCTTTTAAGAGATACATCAAAATAATAAAAATTGCGCTGGGGGTTAGCTGAAAATGGGTACAATTCTTATCATTGATGATGAACCGGAAATCCGGTTGTTGCTGAGAATGGTTTTAGAGTCCGACGGCCATACAATAACAGAAGCATCTGACGGGTTTGAGGGTATAAAAAGTTTTCGCGAAAGTCCGGTTGATGTTATTATAACGGATCTTATAATGCCCGGTAAAGAAGGGCTTGAAACAATTTCTGAACTTAAGAAAGAGTACCCGGATATAAAAATTGTTGCTATGTCTGGCGGTAGGCAGAACCATCTTGAGACGGCAAAGTTGCTGGGCGCAACAGAAGTTTTTAAAAAACCTTTTGAAAATAAGGAATTGAAACTGACCATCAGGAGGTTGCTTCATGGTAATGAATAGTTCATGTAAAGCAAGAAATTTTAGATGTACTTAATATATTTGCAGAACTATTTTCTGGCTAACAATTGCTGTAGAAATTGCGATATCTGAGGCAATAAAACATTTGCGATCATTTCAATTAACTGTTATAATTAACTTTCATTCAAAAAATCTTTTATAGAAAATCGGCCATATTATCAATAATATCAAATACCGATTAAACCTAATTTGAATTAATTAACTTATACAATGCAAAAAGCAACAAGCTTTTAACAATACTTTTATTTTACTTCAGGGATATAGCAGTATGAATGTATCAATTGAAATGCTGAATCAACATGATCAACTACTGGATCTGATAAACAAGGTTCAGACAGGCCTTCTATCTGTAAGTGAGAATGCTGAAGATGATTTCCTGCAACTTGGCCAACAACTTCAGTCTGGTTATACCTCCGTTTCAGAGTTAGCTGATTTAGCGCTGAATGCAACAAAATCTACAGAAACAGATTCCGGAAAAAATGATTTCACAAGTGCTACTCATAACGTAAATAAAGCCCTTAAAGATTTAAAAATTCGCAGGGAACTCGTAGAATCTAAATTGCCCCCTGTTGGAAAAGTTGTTGATTATCTGGATGATTTGAACTCCAAGAGAGATGAAATTGAGATGATCGCAAAATATCTCCGTGCTGTTGCATTAAATATTTTTATTGAAACGGCACGATCTGAAGTCTCAAATGAAAATTTTTCAATTATTGCAGAAGAGATTAAGGATCTTTCAGAAAGTATTATCGATATGGCGAAATCAATTCGCGATGATTCTGAGAATGCAAAAAATAGATTTACGGATATGTTTTCGAATATCGCGACTGGAATAAAGACGATGAACTCTGTTACAACAGGGGCAGAAGATTCAGTTCATAATTCGATTCAAAGTATCGAACATTTAATGAAGCTTTCGTATAAGTCTGTAAAACAGGCAGAAGCAATGTCCCGTGAAATATCAAAACAGGTCGGTAATATTGTCGTTGGGGTACAATTTCATGATGATATGAGACAACGACTCGAGCATATTGCTGCAGCATTAAGCAAGGTAGAACCTCTTTGTGATGAAATAACGCAAAACGATGCCGAACCGGATGAAAGAAAACTTGCAACCGCTCATTCAATTTTAACGGTTCAAAAAGCCCAGGTAAAAGGTATTATAGCTGAGCTGGAAAATATATATCAAAAAAACAGGGATTCTTTTGGAAATATAATTGTTGAAATCGAACAGCTGGTTCAGATTCTCACCCAGGATTCAAGCCATAATTTAGGTGACAGTGATATCTTTACGAACCTATCACTGGCACTGTTAGAGTTTCAAAACCTTGATAATCAAGGGATAGATCTTGTAGGGCAACTGGAAGAAACCTACCAGCAGGCATCAGTAACGACAGAAGCTTTGTCCCTTCAGGCAAACAAGATACATGAAATAAGCCGTGATTCACATATCAAAGCACTGAATGCAATAATTGCGACACAGAATATGGGGCTTGAAGGCAGAACACTTCTGACTCTTGCCGGTGAAATGAAAACC
>JQIA01000548.1_pt1 | contig 19306 bp, 16 predicted proteins | sample 811431 | NCBI WGS metagenome assembly JQIA01 (sample SAMN02998118, study PRJNA258478) | marine sediment metagenome | biome: marine; feature: seafloor; material: sediment; isolation source: oil-polluted sediment collected from 3 locations (0.5 km, 0.7 km and 0.9 km)... | place: USA: Gulf of Mexico ...
CTATGGTTCTTAATTGATCACCGAAATATCCATCTGGGTATTGGGCGTTATTTTCAGGCACATAACTATTCCAATCAATGCCTTTGACAACTTGTGATGCGATTAGTGTTTGATGTGCAACTGTATCTTCTAGTGTTGAAGGAGTGTTAAATATTTCATTAATGGTATTTTGCATGGCTGACTCCCATGCCCAATGTCCTTGATTTAAGCTAAATTCAATTGGCGAGCCCATAACCAATGCAGTTGGGTCTCCTAAAACTGCGTCTGTGTTGTTGTATGTAGGTATAATCGAGGGAATTATGGCTTCGTCGGAACTACTTAATGATGAATTAAAATATCTGGTTATCCAACCTGTTCCTAAATTGGCTGAAGTTGAATTCACTCCTAGTTCCATTAATGCGGTTGATACAAAATGACTGCGATTGGCTTCTAACATCCCTGTTGCATGGACAACTGCCATCTTATCTTGGTTGTACAAAGTTTGCATACCTGTTGCCAAAGGATGAAAGCCAAATGCATTATTACCATTTAGTGCTAAAGACATGCTATTTGGGATATGTAAAGTTGCTCGTAAAACAGTGCTATATTCAGTATAATCTGCACCTGATCTGGGAGGCATAAAATTCAAGCCATCCATACCTCCATTAAGAAATATATAAATTAAAAAATCTTTGTTATTAACAGCTGAACCTCCGAGTAAACCACTGCCAAATCCAACTTGCACACCACCTAATCCAGCCAACGTAATCAATCCGGAACCTTTTAAAAATTGCCTTCTGTTTAATTTTTTCATAATTGTTTATCTGTAATTGAATTCTGAGGTTAAGAAAATAGTTGTTACAACAGCAAATAATCTTTCTTGATTATAACCAGGCCAATCATTAGTTGATAAGTCTATTGGTGTGTTTCGGTCTGTTCCATGAGGATTGGATGTGTCATCATATGACATAAAGTTGGCCAATTTATCTTGCATCGCCGAATCTGGTTGTATACCACATGCCTTTTCAAACCAGTAATTCACTAAATTATTAGCCGTTCTGTCATTGCTATTTGGAAATTTTAAAAATGTTATATTGAGAATATTGTTAAATGTATCATTGTTGTCATCTCTGAAGCGAGCTATTGACTGCATAAATCTCCATGTTGACATGATACTTGAAGCACCTAGCCATGCCGCTTTTGTATCAGGGTAGCCATCGGGAGATGTCCAATGAAACAAATTTTGACCAGAGTTATTAAACAACCAATATATTGAAATTGAAAGAGGGTTAGTCGGATTAAAATCATAACTAATCCCCATTTGTCGCATTGATGAAACCACACGTTCAAATGGGCGTTTAATTTTTTCACCCCAAGAATTTAAAAACTCAGTTGATTTTAGCAAGGTTTCCATGCCCAATTTTATTTGATCGGCTGCTTGCCAATTTTGATGAAGTGTATCTTTGACTGAATCAATTATTGATTGTGGTGGATTGTCACTAATAAATCTCTTGCACAACTTTGTCGCCAAAAACTCTGAAGTGGCAGGATGTTCGGCCAGCATATCTAGAACATCTTGCATGTCTTTTAATTGATTATTGGAATCAAAAGAAAAAGTAGTGCCCATAATCAGTTTACTGTTTTTATCGTGCCATTCATCCCTGTAAAGAAATTCGCCTGTTGATACATCACCATTTTGATAATCCCACCAATCAGCACCACTATAGGACCAGCCTGTTAATGCACGTGCCATCTCTAGTACATCTTCTTCAACATAACCAATCTTTCTACCTTCTCCATCCAATGGGACATCAGTTGCTGGCATATGGCCTAAATAGTTTTTTGCACCTATAGTATGTAATTCCAATACTTCTCTGGCAAAATTCTCATTTGGTGCTTCTTTGTTATTAACTGAATTGCCTAAATAGTCCAGCATACAATTTGACTTGGTAACATCTTCTAACATTTGTCTAAAATTGCCTAGAGCATTGTTTCTAATTACATCACGGTCATAGTGGACAAACATGGGCGGAACTCCTCCACTATCCATATAGACATTAAAATGGTTGTGCCAAAAATCTGCCATGGTTTCAAAAAGCTGTCTTTTGCTGTGTATAGCTAGCATAAAAGTAGCATAAAATGTTTCCCTACCTGGCAGGATATGGTATTCGTAAGGAATAACTTCTAAATCAGGTCTTCTATAATGCTGTTGATACAACTGGGATCTGGTTTTATTCAGAGTTTGATATCCGTTATTGAGCAAAGATTGGGCTGTACTATCATCAATCATGTCTGGGTTAAGTTGTTCATCTATATAAGACAATATCTTATCATCTTCTGTTACTCCAGCTAATGTTTGAATATGAGCGATCAGTTCTGGAGTTGGACCAAATCCCATTTTGGATAGCACTCTGTGGAATAGATTTGGTAACACAACACCAGCTTTAGAATAGTTTGAAGTCTTTCTTTTTGTAGCCAATGGTTTTGGTTTGTCCTGTGGGAATTGGAATGCTTTTAAACCCAAAGGAACCTGAGATTTTTTAACTAAAACCTTTTCCGATTCTAAGTAGTATTTTCTTCTAAAGATATTCATTTACATTTTTAACTTATAATAACATGGTTAATATAGGATATTCATTGTCATATATTTGTGATTTTAATCACAGTTTTAATAAAGTCATTAAGCATTAATTACAATTGTAATAAAACAAGCTCTTTGATACGAACCAAACCTCGATAAAGAAACGCGAATTAGTGTGCAAACCACAGATGTGTAATTGAAAGAAAAAAAGTGACGATATAAGGGCAGGTTATTCGGTAAGCAAATAGACAAAGTTATAAGATTTAATATTATCTAGCAAAATTGAGTAATGCATAAATGGGCAGAAAATTCTCAGTCTCTACAATAAAAAATTGTTACAATCAGATTTATTCGAATTCTTGTCTTGGTCCACGTGACATTAGTTCTTTAACAGCCTCAGCAGGTGTCATTAAACCATTGACAACTTTCCAGACATGTTCTGAAATTGGCATGTCTACTTTGTGTTTTTTAGCCAGTCGCATGACTTCATCAGCGGTTCCAATGCCTTCTACGACTTGTCCAATTTCTTTTTTTGCCTCTTCAATGGATTGACCACGACCCAATGCTAGCCCCATTCGACGGTTTCGAGACAGGTCACCTGTACAAGTGAGAACCAAGTCTCCTAATCCCGATAATCCCATCAATGTTTCAGGCTTACAGTCCATGGCGCTGCCGAGGCGCATCATTTCTGCCATGCCGCGGGTGAGAATGGCTGCTCGGGTATTATCACCTAATTGCATACCATCACACATACCTGTAGCCAATGCCAGTACATTTTTAACTGCACCACCTAGCTCCGCACCAATCAAATCATCAGAAATATACACCCTGAATTTATTGTTGTGTAAAGCGTGCGCTACGTTTTCAGCAAATGAAGTATCAGTGCAGGCAACAGTGACCAGTGTTGGTTTGCCTTCTGCTACATCTTTAGCGAATGAAGGGCCTGTGACTAAGGCTATGGGACGATCACTGCCGACTATTTCTTCGGCTACTTCGTGAAGAAAGCGACCAGACCCAGGTTCAAAACCTTTTGATGCCCAGGCCAAAGGACGGTCACCAATGAGGGGTTTTATTTTATTTAATACTTCGGCAAAGGCATGCGAAGGAGATACCAGTAGAATGGCGTCAGATTTTTTTATGGCTTGTTCTAGATTGGTTTCTAGAATCAGTTTTTCAGGAAATTTAACACCTGGAAGATAAGCTTCATTGCTTCTGCTTTTCTGCATGTCTTGCAAGTGTTGAGGGTTTCTTCCCCACAGATAAGTGGTGCCGTTTCTTGCCATTTGCATGGCTAAGGCTGTGCCCCATGATCCTGCACCAATTACAGTAAATTTCATTTTTTAGCCTTTTTTATTGCTTAGTGGCAGTTGCGGCTTGTTGTTGTGCTTGTTGCATTTGTTGTGCATACAATTGATCAAAGTTGACAGGCTGTAATAATAATGGTTGGAAACCGCCATTCATTACTAGCTCAGAAATCATTTGACGCGCATATGGGAACAAAACATTTGGACAGTAAGCGCCTAAAGTTTGGTGCTTTATATTGTCTTCAAAATTACTTAGACCAAAAATACCCGCTTGTTGTACCTCTACCAAATAAGCTGTTTTTTCAAGAATTTTACAAGTGACTGTAACTGATAAAATTACTTCAAAAATTCCTGCAGAAACTTCTTTTACCTTTTGATTAAGGTTCATTTTGATTTCTGGCTGACCCTTTTCATTAAAAACTTCAGGTGCGTTAGGTGCTTCATACGATACATCTTTTATATAGACTTTTTGTAAAGATAAAGATGGTGCGTTTTCTGGATTTGCAGGTTGAGCTGCAGTTTTATTTTCTTCAGTCATTTGTGACTCCTTATTGATTAATATTTTTTTGTTTGATTTTTGGCGTTTAATTTTTAATAACGGGAAGTTTATCGCTTATCCAACCATTTATACCACCAGACAAATTGAACACATTCTCAATGCCTGATTTTGTTAGATATTTACAAGCAGATTTAGATGTCATGCCACTAACACAATAGGCAATTACGGTTTTATCTTTGAGTTGATCTATTGATTTATTGCCAGATGTCAAATCAGACAAAGGCATATTTATGGCATTAACTATATGTCCATTGGCATAATCGCTTTCATTACGTGTATCGATTACCACTGCATTTTTATGATTAACTAATTGGGTTAGTTCGGCAGGATTAACATTTGCAAAAGCTTGCATTTTTTCATTCATGGTCATCATGATGAATAGAAAAAGTACTGCCATAAACGCCAGTGATAGATATAGATGATTGCCAATAAATTCAGCTAATTGTGTCATATGGTATTCCCGTAAACTCTCAGCCCCGTTTATAGGGTTTAAATCTTCATTTTCAAGGCTTGAGCAATTATTTCTTGTTTTAAAAGTGGCTCGCATTCTATAATATCTGGCTATTTACTTCTATCAATTCATGTTTAAACTTTCATTATTCTTTTTATTTACCTATTCTATTACGGTTTTTGGGCAATCTGACAATTCTCAGAGTGAAGCCGAGATTGAAGCCAATATCTCGGTCATACAAAAAAAATTAACAGTTTTAAAAAATAAATTGAACTCGGCCTATGGTGAAGAACAACAGATAATAACTAAATTGGAGCAACAAGATAAAACGATTGGGGAGATTTCAAAACAAGTTGAAAAAAGCTCATTACAATTAAATTATATCCTTAAACAAATTGAGTTAATAGATGCTGATATAAGTAAGAGTAACAAAAGTATTGAAGAGCAAAAAGGACAAATCATTAAACTTCTGAAATTACAAGTTTATATAAACCATGATAAAACTTTAAGAATGTTATTGGCGAATAAAAAAACTGAATCTAATATACAAACTAAACACCAAATAAAATATTTGCAAAATAGGTTGTACGTATTAATAAAAGAGGTGGCAGAACAAATTAAACAACTTAAAAATCTTAAGCAAGCTCAGATTGATCTACAACAACAAGAAATCCATCACAAACTTGCATTAACAAATCAACAAGCGGAGTTAATAGAACAGCGCAAACTAAGGCTAACGATATTAAGCCAACTAAAAATAGAAATAGCGAAACATGAATCAGAAAGTGAGAATTTAAGTAAGGATCAAAAACGGTTGCAAGAATTGCTCAACGAGATAGAAGTTCTATTGTCTGATTTACCCAAAGACTTGGGCTCAAATAAACCATTTAAACAGTTAAAGGGTAAGATGAAAAAACCTGTAGCTGGCAGTTATATTCGATCATTTAACTCTAAAAGGTCGGCCAATACACGTTGGAATGGTGTGGTTATTAAAGCAACTTTGGGAAAAAATATAGAAGCCATTGCCTATGGTAGAGTGGCGTTTGCTGATTGGTTGCGCGGTTTTGGCCTGTTGATTATTTTAGATCACCAAGATGGATACATGTCATTGTATGGATTTAATGAATCTCTTTATGTGGAAGTGGGCGATTGGGTTGATGCAAGACAAAATATTGCCAATATCGGTAACAGTGGCACATTAGCAACGCCGGCTGTCTATTTTGAAATTAGAAAAGATGCCAAACCTTTAAACCCTAAATCTTGGGTTAAGTAAACCCTTGATAAATTCAAAATAAACTGTTTTGAACCCGTTTATTTCTTATTACCCTAATCCCGATATAGAAACGCGAATTAGGGTATTATACTAGCTTAGAGTAAGGCACTATTTAGTCAACTAAATCTATTTGCGTTAACTTATTAGAGTTTTCGAACATAACAGATAAATTGTGATCTATGGTTTTGTTCAATGTGTTAATTTCTTCAAATAATTCATGATCATCGATAACAACTTCATTATTTTTAATGCTCCATTTTTTTTTGTTCTTATAAAATAAATTTATATATTTAATCAAGGATTCACCATAAGCTACTCTTGCTACTCCCAAGTCTCTTATGATTTGATCTCTAGTCACCAAGCTACTTTTCATTCCATTTAAATAAGCTTTAAATATATCTTGATTTTGTTCTTCTTTGGTGAATTGAGCGACAAATCTTTGATCATACCCACTCATATGAATTTTAATTGTTTTGGAAATAATTATGTATTCTTCTAAGATATTTACAAAGTCCTGATAATTGCTTTTATTTTTTAACAAAGAATAATCATACTCAGTTAAATTTGGTATATCTTGATAAGATAACACCCAGTTATCGGATAAAGTTGCTGATTTCCTTATCATCTTAGCGAAAATTGAACGGATTTTTTTATCTAGGTCAGTCTGAATATCAGAACTTCTATTAGTAAGTTCTAGAATTACTTCTGCTTTATCAGTTTGAGTTATCTCTTTATTCTGTTTAATTAAGTTTGAAAAACTTGAAAAGAATAAAATAACCAGAATAAAAATGAAAGCTTGAGTAGAGCTTCTTTCTTTATTATTTGAGAATTTCCATGCTATTAAACTAAATATCATTGGTACTATAAGAAATACTAAAATTGTTCCTATTAACATTCCCATATATCGTGGAATTAATATTAATCCTGAACCTATATAAATATATACAAAATATGATGAAGCTAAAATAAAACAGGCTAGACTTAATTTCTTTATTTTAAATTTTTCAGATGAAACCATTTGTTTAACAATGAAAGAATGTGCTCATTAAAGTACATTAATAAATGATTTTAAGCAATCTAATCCCTCTTTAAACGTTAACTTTTGACATGTCCCAAAAAAAAGACAAAATTATAATAAGCTAGGGTTAAAGCTGAAGTTTTTACAATTTACGATGGCCAGTACTAAACCCCTGAATTCTTTATTCTCTAAGTTTGAAGGCGAGACCCTACATTTAATAACTATTAATCTAAAAACTTATAACCAGCACCACGGACTGTTGTCAATGTGTGTTTTTTACCGTGCTTTTTTAAAGCTTTTCTCAGTCTCAATACATGCACATCAACTGTGCGCAATTCAACAAATGAATTTCTGCCCCATACGTTATTAAGGATTTGTTCTCTAGAAAGCAGTTTATTGGGGTTTCTCATGAACAGTTTAAGCAAATTAAATTCAGTGATACTGATTTTTAGTTCTTTTCCGTCAATGATGATTTGGTGAGAGTCCAAATCCATTTTAATTCCTGAGCTTTCTACTGTGTTCTTTTTGTTAAAACCGCTGAGTCGTCTGAGTTGGGCTTTGATGCGGGCTTGCAGTTCTTTTATTGAAACAGGCTTGGTCATGTAATCATCAACGCCAGTTTCAAGTCCTTTGATTTTATCATTTTCTTGAGCACGGGCGGTAAGCATGATAATGGGCATGGTTGCAATAACATCGTTGTCACGAATGCGTTGCACCAATTCTAGACCACTGGTTTTAGGTAAACCCCAATCAATGATGGCTAAATCAGGTGAGACATCATCTAAAATAGCCAAAGCTTCTAAGGCATCTTTGGCTTGCAAGACGATATAGTCTGCTTGCATTAAAGAAAAAGTTAACATTTCTCTAATGGCGCTTTCATCTTCTACAATAAGTATGGTGTTTTTCATCAGAAATACTCTTCCTCAATGGTGTCAATGTCTAAATGACGGATATCTTTGCCTTTGACTAAATAGATGATGTATTCACAAATGTTTGTGCTGTGGTCACCAATTTTCTCCAAGGCTTTGGCACTCCAACTTAATCGAACAGTTTTGTCCAGTTCTTGTGGATTGTTAGACATGTATATAATAATGTCATTGTTGAGTTTTTCAAATTCAAAGTCGATAATTTCATCTTTTTTGGCAATAATCAAAGCTTCATCTGCATCTAAACGCGCCAATGCATTTAGTGTTTGTGATAAATTAGCCATGACTAAATTGCCCAAATGTTCAAATGATTTATAGTATTCACAGCTATAATGTTCTGCAATTAAGTATTGCGCATTTTTGGCTATTTTTTCTGCCTCATCACCTATTCTTTCAAGGTCTGTAATGCATTTGATGACGGCATAAATAAGTCTTAAATCACTGGCAGCTGGTTGCCGCTTTGCAATGATTTGTGTACACTCTTCATCTATTTTCACTTCCATGGCATTGATGCCTAAATCCTTTTTAACGACTTTTTTTGCAAGTTTTAAGTTGTTTTGTAACAATGCTTGGATGGCTTTTTTTAGTTGCTTTTCGACCATACCTCCCATATTTAATAAAGCACTTCTGATGTCTTCTAACTCTTCATTGTATTGGTTAGAGGTGTGTTGATTAAATTCTATATTATCCATAAGTTTATCCAAATCTACCGGTGATGTATCTTTCTGTTAATTCGTGTCCAGGGTTGGTGAATATTTGATTGGTTTCTCCCACTTCAATGAGTTTTCCTAAATGAAAATAGGCTGTTCTTTGTGAAACGCGCGCTGCTTGTTGCATGGAGTGAGTGACAATGACAATGGTAAAGTTTTTTCTTAATTCGCTGATGAGTTCTTCAATCTTTGCCGTGGCGATTGGATCCAATGCTGAAGCGGGCTCATCCATTAAAATAACCTCAGGTTGAACCGCTATGGTGCGTGCGATACATAATCTTTGTTGTTGCCCACCAGACAAACCAGTGCCTGGAGATTCTAAGCGATCTTTGACCTCGTTAAACAATCCTGCTTTGATGAGCGAATCTTCAACCAAGTCATCGAGTTCGGCTTTGCTTTTTGTTAAGCCATGAATCCTCGGTCCATAAGCGACATTGTCATAGATCGATTTTGGGAAAGGATTGGGCTTTTGAAACACCATGCCAACTCTTGCTCGTAATAAAACTGGGTCTTGGGATTTTGTATATATATCTTGTCCATCTAATTCAATACTGCCTGTGATTTTGCAAATGTCAATATTGTCATTCATGCGATTAAGACACCTTAAAAAGGTCGATTTACCACAGCCAGATGGTCCAATTAATGCCACCACTGCATGCTTGTCAATATCAAGAGAGACATCGTGAATGGCTTGATTATCTGCATAGAATACGTTGACATTTCGGCTGCTGAATTTTGGGTCCTCGCAAAAGGGTTGGCCAACTGTTTGATCGTGTTCGGCGTGTAATTCTTCGATTGATTTATTTTTCATATTTTTCTATGTCATTGGTTATTGATGACGGGTTATTGATGCCAGATAATTCATATTACCATTTTTTTTCAAATTTCTTACGCAGATAGATAGCCACTGCGTTCATTACTATTAAAAAGCCAATTAGCACCAATATTGCTGCTGAGGTTTTTTCTAAAAATCCACGTTCAGGTGAATCTGCCCATAGAAATACTTGAATAGGCAATACTGTCGCGGGGTCAGTCATTGATTGAGGTATGTCTACAATAAAGGCGACCATACCAATCATTAATAATGGCGCTGTTTCACCCAAGGCTTGCGCCATTCCGATGATGGTGCCTGTTAATATCCCTGGTAGGGCTGCTGGGAAAACATGGTGAAAAACGGTTTGCATTTTTGATGCCCCCAGACCCAAAGACGCTTCTCTTAATGAGGGAGGAACGGCCTTTATAGCAGAACGCGAGGCAATAATGATGGTTGGCAATGTCATCAATGACAAAACAATACCACCAACTACAGGCGCTGATCTGGGCAGGGAGAAAAAATTAATAAAAACGGCCAAGCCCAATAGTCCAAAAACGATAGAAGGTACAGCTGCTAGGTTGTTGATGTTAATTTCAATTAAATCAATATATCTGTTTTTCGGTGCAAACTCTTCTAAATAAATTGCAGCAGCAACAGCCACTGGAAAAGACAGCATTAATGTCACCAAAATAGTGTAAAGTGACCCCATTATGGCGCCTTTAATACCCGCTAACTCAGGCTCTCTAGAATCACCGCTTGTAAAGAAATGCCAATTAAATTGTTTGCTTATTTGATTGTTCTTTTCCAGGGATTCAATCAGTGATAGTTTAAAATTTTTGACTCTTCGACTTGTTTCTTCTGTGCTTCTATCGATGGTGCCTTTTACAATGGCATCAACATCATCATCCGCGATGAGTTTGAATCTGGTTTGAGTACCAATCATTTCGCGATGATCAAGTATATAATCACGCAGTTGGTATTCCGCTCCATAACTGACCAATGAATACAGCTCTTTCTTCTGTTTTCTGTTTTTAATTTGGGGAAATTGTTGTTTTAATGCTACACGAATGACATTTCTATAATCAACTGACTTAATTTCTTTAGTATTACTGGTTTTACTTATTCCTAAGTTTTTTTCACTCAAATCTAGTTTTAGTTCAATCTGGGTTTGAATAAATGCTGGCATCGCTTTTATACTAATATCTGTCAACAGAACAATTAAAAATAAAAAAGCTATTGCAATGGAAACAAGTCCACTGGTTTTGAAAATTTTCTCTTTCAGATACCTTTTCTTTAAGCTTTTCTCAACTTTAGCCGTGATTTTATTCATATTCTTCTCGGTATTTTCTAACCACATGCAAGGCGATAATATTAAGCACCAATGTAGTAATAAATAACATCAACCCTAAAGCAAATGCGGCCAAAGTTTTGGCACTGTCAAATTCTTGATCACCAGTCAGCAAAGTCACAATTTGTACCGTGACAGTGGTCACTGCTTGTAAAGGGTTGACGGTTAAATTTGCCGCCAATCCAGCTGCCATGACTACAATCATTGTTTCACCAATGGCGCGCGATGCAGCTAACAATACACCACCAACAATGCCAGGTAGTGCTGCAGGAATCAATACTTTAACAATGGTTTCAGACTGAGTTGCTCCCAACCCTAAAGAACCTTCTCGCATGGCATTAGGTACTGCTGAAATAACATCATCTGAGAGTGATGATACAAAAGGAATGATCATTATTCCCATGACCAAACCTGCTGCCAATGCACTTTCAGAGGCCACCGATAAGCCCAATGACTCACCCATGTCTCTTATAAATGGCGCGACTGTTAAAGCGGCAAAAAAACCATAGACTACAGTAGGGATCCCTGCCAAAATTTCTAATACAGGCTTAGCAAATGACCTGAAACCAGGGCTTGCATACTCTGATAAAAATATCGCACTCATCAATCCCAGAGGAACTGCGATGACCAAAGCCACTGTGGAAATTAACATGGTACCGACAAATAATGGCACTGCACCAAATGATGATGACGATCCTACTTGATCAGACCTAATAGCGGTTTGTGGTGACCACTCTAGTCCAAACATAAAGTCCATAAATGGTACTTCACCAAAGAATCGCAATGATTCAAACAAAACCGAAAGTACAATGCCTGCAGTTGTTAATACGGCAATGGATGCGGCTAATAAAAGAATAATCTCGATGAATTTTTCAAAATATACACGCGTTGGTGTGTCTATTTTTACTTTCTTCATGCCAAATACAGCCATTATTATGGCAATTGACAAGACAATTATGGATGTGGCATTGGTGGTGATTTTTTGTAAGTATTGGTACTGTTCATATACTTTCGCCTTAGTTGGTTCTACATCAGCAATCTCATCAGCGGTTAGATTTTTAATCTCATTCATGTATAAATCAAAATCATCATCAAAACCAGTATCGCCGATTACAATGTTTTCAGCATGTATGTAATTGGACAGGCTTTTATTCATTAAAGGCTCATCGATAATTTGAATCACCATCAAAACCAATAATGCAGGAATTAATGACCACAATGCAGCGACATATCCAAAATATTTTGGCAGTGTGTGCTTGATAGTTTTTGTACTAGTTCTTTGTTTTTTGTATAAAGCATAAACCTTTTGGCGTTTTATAAAGTAGCTGTACGCCGCCAGAAGTAAAAGAACAAATATAATCGCTGCTATACTCATGTCAGTATCTTACAAAGACAAGTTATTGAGGTTTTTAACATCAGAATTAACAGCCTTGTATTTCTCTTTACCCAGAGGAATTAAACCTTTATCTGTTAAGTATCCTTCTTCACCCATGGCTTTTTCACTGATAAATTCTTTAAGGAATTCAGTAATTCCAGGGATTTTACCAACATGTGCTTTTTTGATATAAAAATACAATGGACGAGAGACAGGATAATCATTACTGGCAATGGATTCAAATTCAGGTGCATGTCCATCGATTGTTGCTCCTTTAACAAGGTCTGAGTTTTGATCTAAAAATGAGAAACCAAAGATACCCAATGCATCTTTATTCTTTTGCAATTTTTGAATGATTAAATTATCATTTTCACCTGCTTCAATATAAGCGCCATCTTCACGGATGGTGTGGCATATTCTTTTATATTTTGATTTGTCTTCGGATTTTGTGGATTTAATCCAATCAAATTTCTTACAGCCTCCTTCCATTGCTAACTCAACAAAAGCATCACGTGTTCCTGATGTAGGTGGCGGTCCTAAAACTTCAATTTTTACTTTTGGTAATTCAGCGTTAACTTGATTCCAGGTAGTGTAGGGATTATCAATCAGTTCACCTTTTTTTTCCGTTGGTACTTGTTTGGCTAAAGCCAAATACAAGTCTTTTCTAGTCAATTCAAAAACGTGAGAATTAATGTCGTTTGCAACCACTATTCCATCATAGCCGATTAATACTTCAACTATTTCAGTGACGCCATTATCTTGGCACATTTTAAATTCACTTGGTTTCATTCTGCGTGAAGCATTGGCAATGTCAGCCGTATTTACGCCATTGCTTTTACAAAACAACTTCATGCCACCACCAGTACCAGTAGACTCGATTTTTGGTGTTTTAAAGTCAGTTGATTTACCAAATCTTTCTGCAACCACTGTTGCAAATGGATAAACTGTTGAAGAACCAACGATTGAAATATAATCGCGACCAGCTGAAATTGACTGTGTGCTAAAAGTGACTGCCGCCGCTGTTAGGAAAAGTTTTAATTTGTTCATGTGTCGTACCTAGTTTACATAAGAATGCATCCATCTTATAAACTTAATATGACAGCTTAATGACAAATTTAATTAAATTTGAATAATCCAATCCATTGTTTGTGTTATGTTTCAGGCTTCCAGTCTTCCACGCTTCGTGCCTACAAAGCAGTTAAGATCGTTTCAAACGATTTAATATGGAGTGCCTCAAATAATAAGGGTTTTCCTAGCTTGTTTTTAAACGTGTGACTCCTATTACTTGTTGTTTTTGATTGTGAGTTTTTGTTGTTTCAACTCGGTTAAATCCCAATGGGCTTTTTTGGCAAGTTTAATGGCTTTATTTATGTTTGATAGTGCCTTTGATTTTTTATTTTTTTTGCTTAATACCAGAGCATTGACTTGATACCATTGAATTGTTTTATATACATTATCGCTATAATTAGATAAATAGTGTGAGGCCAGATTAAGTTGTTGTTGGTTTGGAGATTGTTCTGAGGCTATTTTTTTTGCATAAATCAATTGTGCAATAACTGACCCATTTGATGCAGCTTGTTCTAGCCAATAAATAGCTGGTTGCTGTGATTTATTTACAAGATTATTGTTTTCTAACATATTGTATACCATAAACTGTGCACTTGCATTGCCTGTCTGGGTTGCCCGCATCATCCAATCTAAACCTTTTTGTTTTTCAACTTTACAAAAGCTTCCAGAATAAATATTTTGACCCAAACGGTACTGTGCCCCTGTTATGCCATCAATTGAAGCATTAAATAACCATTGATTTATTTTTTCGCCATCAATTTCCCCTTTTTGGTTCAAATAAGTATCGTATAAAAAGGCATAAGAATATTGGGCATCAATGTCTCCTGCGTTGGCCTTTGTTATAAGGTTATCTAAATATTCCTGTTGTGCTGGATTTATTCCTGTGCCATATCCCTCTAGCCTAAATTCAATTCTTTGTGTTGCAAAACGAGGTTCATCAATAGAAACTTTGTGGCCATTTTTTTTAAAGGAAAAGCGGAACTTCTCAATTGATTTAATGGCTTCTTTGGCGAAACTATTGGGCGGTACTTCTTCAGCGATAAATATGTCCCTAACAGAACCATCAGGATAAATCCTGAAACTTAAATCAACCCATCCTTGTATGTGCTCCTTTGCCATGGCTCTGGGATAACTTGGTGCAAATGTTTGTTCAATTACAATTTCAGCTGCCTGTTCTGATGTTTGGCTTTCTACAATTGGCCCCAATAGTATTTTACTGTTATTAAATGAGTAGTGAGTAAAAAATTGTTGGTATAATTTTTCTGCTTGTTTTAGCTGTTGTTTCGATAATTTTTTTGTAATGACATTGGTCAATGCTTTATATTCTGGATTTGATTCAGAAACTTTAGACCAGGCATAGGCTTGAGTTAAATCAATATCAACTCCTTGGCCTTTAACAAACATGACAGCCAAGTTGTATTGGGCTTTATTGTTTCCATATTTTGCCAATATAAGATATTCTTTGTAGGCTTTTTCAAAATCTCCTTTACTGTAATCTATTTGAGCGCTAATAAAATCAGCGTGTGAGAGTGAAACAAATAAGCTCAAAACGAGGGTAACAATAATTTTCATGGCCATATCTCCGATAATTTTGCTCTATTCTAATATAAACACTCAAATAATAGAATAGTTCATTGGTCTGGCTAGATAATTTTTAATTCAGGAGTAAAATACAATTTTAAACTATAAATCAGAAAGTTAATGTCAGAGAAGAACGTTTCAGAAAATTTTATCACACATGTTATCGATGCAGATTTAAAATCTGGGAAACACAACAAAGTTATCACCCGTTTTCCTCCTGAGCCAAATGGCTTTTTACATGTGGGCCATGTTAAATCAATTTGTTTAAATTTTGGTTTGGCTGAAGATTATCAAGGATTGTGCAATTTACGTTTTGATGATACTAACCCTGAAAAAGAAAGTGTTGAATATGCTCAAGCGATTCAAGCAGATATAGAGTGGTTGGGCTTTCAATGGAATGACAAGGTAATGTATACCTCTGATAATTTTGATCAGTTATATAGTTATGCACAAGAGCTGATTGAAAAAGGTTTGGCATTTATCGATGAGCAATCACCTGAAGAAATTCGGGAAATGCGTGGAGATTTTACCCATCCTGGAGTCAATAGCCCTTACAGAGTTAGACCGGTTGCAGAATCATTGGATTTGTTTAAGCGCATGAAAGCGGGTGAGTTTGAAGATGGTAAGATGGTCTTGCGCGCCAAAATTGACATGGGATCAGGCAACCTTAATATGCGTGATCCAATCATTTATCGTATTAAGCGGCAACACCACATACGTACAGGTGATAAATGGTGTATCTATCCAATGTATGATTTTTCTCACTGTATTTCTGATGCCTTGGAAGGCATTACCCATTCAAATTGTACTTTGGAGTTTGCCGATCACAAGCCTATGTATGATTGGGTCTTAGATAATATAAGCATTGATTGCCACCCTCAACAGCTTGAGTTTAATCGTTTGAATCAAACTTTCACCATCACATCTAAACGCAAGCTCAATGAGTTGGTAGAGCAAGGCATGGTTGATGGCTGGGATGATCCACGTATGCCAACTGTTTCGGGTATGCGCCGACGTGGTTACACACCAAAATCAATCCGCGAATATTCCAAGAAAAGCACAGTGTCGAAAAAGCCATCAATTATTCCGATGAGCATGTTAGAAGATTGTGTGAGGCAAGAGTTAAACGCAACGGCTCCAAGAATAATGGGAGTATTGAATCCATTAAAAGTAGTGATTGAAAATTATCCTGAAGGTGAGTCAGAAATGATTACTGCTAAAAACCACCCCATGGATGAATCATTTGGAACAAGACAATTGCCATTTGGACGTGAATTATACATTGAGGCCGATGATTATAAGGAAGGTGCCAACCGTAAGTTTTTTCGATTTACCGAAGGCAGAGAAGTGCGTTTACGTTATGCTTATTATCTTACCTGTCAACGCGCCATTAAAAATGAAGCTGGGGAAGTGATTGAGTTGCGTTGTACATATGATGCAGAAACCAAAGGTGGTTCATCTCCAGATGGACGCAAAGTCAAAGGCACCATTCATTGGGTGAGTGCAGAACATGCCGATGATGTTGAATTGCGCCTCTATGATCGTTTATACAATGTGGTATCACCAAAAGGCATGGATGACTTAAATCCAGATTCATTGCAAGTGTTAGAAAATGCTAAACTCGAACCTGGTGTTATTGAAATTTCACAAGGAGTGCATTACCAATTTGAACGCATGGGCTATTTTTTCCGCGATGAAACCCATGAAAAAGACAAACCTGTGTTTAATCGCATAGTGACATTAAGAGATTCGTGGGCAAAACAAGAACAACAATAATGAAACAAATAAGTGACTAAAATAAACAGCCCGTATGATTCAAAACTCATTTGGAGAAGATCTCTTGTTTATTCGTGTGGATTATTTTTTGTTGCTGTTTTAAGTCTACTCTATGCCAATTTCAATTTCTCCAGTTATACATCTGATTATAACTGGGGCATCTATTTGTTTTTCTTTGTGTTGGGCTTGTTCACTATATTTATGGGATATCCCCATCCCAGTTATGGCTATGCTTCATTTGACCGTGTTGCACAAATTTCATCAATCTTGGTTTTAGGCCCTATACCTGCGGCAATGATTAATGGATTGGCCTCATTGGTATTTCCTTTATTGAATAGTCATTTCTCTACAAAAAAGAATAGTATCGTCATTTCAGCTATCCATAACTCGGCCATGATGGCTTTAATGGTTTTAATTTCTGGTTTATCGTTTGAGTATTTAGGTGGCACTTTCCCATTAACAGTGCTCACATCAATTCAACTGATATTGTTAATCACGTTATTGATTATTATGCAGGTATTAAATTCATTGGGAATGCGTATATTGATTCGAATTCGTGGAAAAAAAATTAAAGGTTATTTTAGTTGGTTTTCTACATTAATTGAACTGGGATCTGGCCTGGCAGCCATATTTTTTGCCATTGTTTTTACTGAGATGAACCTATTAACAGTATTGTTGTTTATTTTTATCATGATTTCAGTCATATTTGTACTCAATCAATTTGCATTAATGCGTAACCAACTTGAATCCAATGTGAAACAACGAACCCAGGATTTACAGAAAAAAACCGAACAATTAGAATATGTGGCCATGTATGATGAGTTAACAGGTTTAGTTAACAGGCGTTATGTAAATAAGCACATTGAGAAACTATTAAGACAACAAGAGGTTGATAATAAAGGTATTTTCATCGCTTTTGCGGACATAGATGACTTTAAAAAGATCAATGATAAGTATTCACATAACATCGGTGATGAAGTACTGGTGAAAATAGGTAAAGTATTACAACAGTTTTGTACTGAAAAGCTTATAATAGCGCGCTTTGGTGGTGAAGAGTTTCTTTTTTGTTTTGCTGAAACTGACAGTGGCTCAGTTACTAATACCTGTGAAAGAATAAGGAAAACAATTGAGCGGATAAATGTAGAACACATTAGTGACGAACTAAATATAACAATTAGTATCGGTATTGCAAAAGCCCATGATAATTCACTACACAAAACATTAATTAGTAGAGCCGATACCAATCTTTATAAAGCAAAAGGAAAAGGTAAAAACCAAATAATATATTAATAAATATAAAACAAAGATAAATAATATGCAAACAACAGAAACCATCTGGCACAACGGCGTGCTAAAGCCTTGGGAAGAAAACACCACTCATGTTTTAACGCACACCTTACATTATGGTGGTGGTGCTTTTGAAGGCATTCGTTTTTACAAAACTAAAAAAGGACCGGCTATTTTCCAATTAAAAAAACACATGGAACGTTTGATTTATTCATCAGAAGTATTGGGCATGAAGCTGGGTTATAATCTTGATGAACTTAATCAAGCTGCTGTACATATGGTTAAATCCAACGGATTGGATTCAGGCTATATACGTCCATTGAGTTATTATGGCTATAAAGAATTAGGTGTATCAGCCAAAGGCAATCCAGTTGAATTGATTATTGCCAATTGGCCATGGGGCAAATATTTGCCCCATGATATGGTCGATATTGCGGTAAGCAAATATAAGCGTATTAGCCCTGAAACAACAGTGATTGACGCCAAAATTTGTGGCCATTATATTGGTGGAATTTTGTCAGCCATAGAAATGGATGATACCCATTATCACGAAGCTTTGTTTATGGACCATGATAACAATATTGCCGAAGGTGCAGGCGAAAACTTTTTTATTGTTAAAGATAAAGTCATTTACACACCTTCTTTGGGTCATATTTTGCCAGGTATAACTCGTGCGACTATTATTGAAATCGCACAGTATTACGGTTATGAAGTGGTTGAACAAAAAATCACCCTAGAACAAGCCATAAACGCAGACGAAGCCTTTTTTACAGGCACGGCAGTAGAAGTTACTCCTATTCGTTCTATTAATGATGAAATTATTGGCACAGCAAATGTTATTGGTGAAGTGACAGAGTTTATTAAAAAAACCTATGATGATGTGGTTCATGGTAGAAACGAAGATTTTCTAAAGTATTTAACGTTTGTTTGATTGTAGGGTGCGGGTCCCTGTGTCCGCCCTGCTTTGGATGTCGTGGTTTTTTTCGAAATAAAGCTGTAACCCAAAGCACGCAAAGCACTTTAAAATATCCCGCCATTCACTCGAAGGCGGGAACCTCAAAGAGTATGGTGGTTTCGTTTAAAATGCGACAAATCGCCAATTATTGACTGATATGGATGTGTAAATGTCAGTTACTTCAATTGCTAGTTTTGGCACAACTATATTTAAATTACTCTTGTTGGTGATGTGGCGTTTTTTAGAATTGTTAGACGTGTCTAGGAGCTTGTCCGAGAATAGAAAATCTACTGCAGAAAAG
>JQIA01000549.1_pt1 | contig 19280 bp, 12 predicted proteins | sample 811431 | NCBI WGS metagenome assembly JQIA01 (sample SAMN02998118, study PRJNA258478) | marine sediment metagenome | biome: marine; feature: seafloor; material: sediment; isolation source: oil-polluted sediment collected from 3 locations (0.5 km, 0.7 km and 0.9 km)... | place: USA: Gulf of Mexico ...
CTTCATTTGGTTTATCCATAAGCCGAGATTGAACATATCTTTTGACTTGATTGGGGTTTTGCATGGCATCTTGTTTGCTGATTTCCTCTTCTATGTGACGTTGGCTCATTTCTAGACAGGCTTGCAATTGGACATATTTTGCTTTACCCAAGCCTTTAATTTGGCAAAATTCTTTTTCAGTTGCACTAAATAGAGACTTTAAACTTCCAAAGTGAATAATGATCTCTCGAGCGAGTTCCATCACGTTTTTACCTTGAGTGCCGGTACGAAGGAATATGGCTAATAGTTCAGAGTCAGAGAGGGATGAGGCTCCTTTTTGCAGTAGTTTTTCTCTTGGGCGCTCGCTAAGTGGCCATGTGTGTAAATTTACCATAACAAATCCTTTTGTTAGTCGTTTTGGTTATTAGATGTTAATTTACTGATTACCACTATAGACAAACTATAATTTGCTGTCTGTAAGACAATTGCGTCAAAAAGAGTGAGTAATAAGCCATTAGTTTTGCTATGATTGAGAGATAGTGAGTATTTAGTTCAGCTAATTAGATTTTGTTTTACAAGATAATAAAAAAGAGTCTAAACTACACAAAAGTAAGTTTTTAGTGAATAAAACAAGTTAACTTGAAATCAGTTAAGTTAATTATCCCGACTGCCTCGAAGTGAATAATAAAGAAGACAATATTAAATCTGTTATCGCTCTTAAAGATAAGCCAAAAACTAACATATTGCTTGGTGTAACCGGCGGTATAGCGGCTTATAAATCAGCTGATTTAGTCCGTCGTCTTAAAGATTTTGGTTTTGATGTTCGAGTGGTTATGACTCAATCTGCTCAAGAGTTCATTACGCCCATGACGATGCAGGCGGTGTCCGGGCATTCTGTACATGCTGAGTTATTCGATTGTGAATCAGAAGCTGCTATGGGTCATATTGAACTTGCTAAATGGGCAGATTCATTATTGATTGCACCGGTAACCGCTAACTGTATTGCAAAGATAGCGCATGGACTCGCCGATGACTTATTGACAACGATTGTATTAGCGACTGATGCTCAATTAATTATCGCACCGGCTATGAATCAGCAAATGTGGGTTAATCAAGCGGTTAAAGATAATATCGCTCAACTGGAAGTCAGAGGGGTAGAAATATTAGAGCCGGCGTCCGGTGTGCAAGCTTGTGGCGATGTTGGTCAAGGGCGAATGCAAGAACCGTTGCAAATAGCTGAGCAAGTTTCACAACATATTTTAAAATTACAAAGCTCAACTTTGGTTGGTCAAACGTTAGCGGGCAAAAAAATTGTGATTACCGCGGGTCCGACTCAAGAAGCGATTGATCCAGTAAGGTATATTTCGAATCATAGCTCAGGGAAAATGGGCTATGCTTTAGCTGAGTCAGCTATGGAGTTAGGAGCAGAGGTTGTTTTAATCTCAGGGCCGGTTGCTCTTTCAATGAATAAAAAGATCAAACTGCTGAAAGTTAAATCTGCTGAAGAAATGTTGTCTTCTGTAAAAGAGAATATAAATGACTGCGATATTTTTATAGGTTGCGCCGCAATTGCTGATTATCGACCAATCGATATTGCATCACAAAAAATTAAAAAAAATAGCGAACAAATGCAACTAACATTAGTTAGAAACCCTGATATTTTAAGATGGGTTTCAGAGAGTAGAGATTGTCTTAATAAAGACAAAGAAGATCAAAATAAAGATCGTGAAAATAAAATGTTTGTGGTTGGATTTGCCGCAGAAAGTGAAAAGTTAAAAGAGTTTGCAATGGGCAAGCTTAAAAATAAAAATCTCGATATGATTTGTGCCAATGACATCAGCTTGCCTAATTTGGGTTTTAATAGCGAGAAAAATGCACTGTTAATTTTAAATAAACAAGGTGATGAAACATTATTACCGGCAATGTCAAAAAAAGAAATTGCAAAAAAAGTATTAGCTGAAGTGGTTAGAAATATGTTTTTAACAAACAAAGATAACGCTTCAGCAATGAACCATAATATGGAGAATAGAAGTGAAAATAGAAGTTAAAAAAGATCCCAAGGTTAAGGTGCCAAGAATGGACAGTAAGACTTTAATGTCTTACTCTGTGCCTTATTTAGTTTTATGTGTATTAACCATTATTTTTGTAGCGATTGTTCAATATTATTTAGTTGTTATTGAGCCAGCAAGCAAACGAAATTCGACTTTTGTTAATGTGACGATGACATCCTATATGGAATTAGTTTTAAATCGGTTAGATTCTATTGGTGATTCAACTCAGACGGTTTTAAGTGAACCATCTATCATTGAAACGGTTAACTCTGGAACAGCGGAAGAAATTTCACGTTTAGAAAAACGTTTAGCTAACCGTTTGCCTTTGGTGGATGGTGTAAGAATTCTTGAAGGAAATACCCATGATGTAGATGCTTCATCAGTTCCACCGATTACTAACGTAACCCTACAGTTGATGCGGAGTATTGAAAGCGAAAATCGAGTGATGCATGAAGCTATTAATGCAGGACAAAAAAATCAGTATGTCGCAGTACTAGTAAAAATAAACAACACTAATAAAGTTGCATTAGTTGGCGTTAACTATGATATTTTTGAGCGAGCTTTACCGAAAGAAAGACTCGTCCCAGGCTATTATGAATTTTTACAAAATTTCGCAAATCAAAACCGAGTTATTACCAGTATGGGTAATGCATCGTTAAAAGTCGGCGACCCCATGGGAATTGCTCGACTTAATTCAACTCAATGGCGTGTAGCATTTTGGCCAGCAAATCTCGATGATTTCTCTTCCGATTTTGAGTTGATGTTATTTTTTGGCGGTTTAATCATGGTTTTATCTTTGGTTGCAATCGGTGGATTTATCGGTTTAAGAAACTTGCAGCTGATGGTACGAAGTGACGCATCAAGTTTCCTACGTTGGTTAATTGATAGTGCTAAACAAGACAAGCCCCTAATTCATAGTGATTTTCAGCTTCAAATTTTTTCAGATATGTCGCAAACGTTGACTAGAGAGGGATTTGAATTTGATCCAGTGGGAGATGCAAAGAAAAAAGTTAAAAAGGCGAATGCGGAATTAGAAGCATTGAGTGCGCCTGAAAAGCCGAAGTCTTTAATTGCTGCGTTAAGTCATGATGATTCTGGACTTGAAGTTGTAGAGCATGATGAGGGCATTGAAGTTCAGGAAGCTAAGGAAGCTTCTGCGTCGCTGGTTCCAGATTCTATTTTTAGAGCATACGATATAAGAGGCATCGTTGGGGATACTCTAAATTATGAAATTGTTAAGGAAATTGGAAGAGCTATCGGTAGTGAGGCTTTCGAAAAAGGTGAGCAAAGAGTTGTAGTTGCGAGGGATGGACGTTTATCAGGGCCTGACTTGATTGAAGCATTAAAAGAAGGCTTATGTGAAAGTGGCAGAGATGTTATTGATATCGGTGAAGTTCCTACTCCGTTACTTTATTTCGCAACGCATTATTTAGACTCTCGTTCGGGTGTTGTATTAACCGGCAGCCATAATCCAAGAGATTATAATGGTTTAAAAATAGTCATTGCTGGACATACTTTATCTGGAGATGAAATTCTTTCCCTTAAAAAACGTATTGATACGGGCAATTTAATGAAGGGCGAAGGAACTCAAAGTACTGCTACGATCACACAAGACTATATAAGCCAAATTACAGGAGATGTAGCATTAGTTAAGCCACTAAAAGTTGCTGTTGACTGTGGTAACGGTGTTGCAGGAAAAATCGCACCGCAACTTTTGCAGGCTCTTGGTTGTGAAGTGATTGGGCTTTATTGTAAGGTCGATGGAAATTTCCCAAATCATCATCCTGATCCTAGTAAACCAGAAAATTTAAGAGAATTAATTGAACTAGTAAAAACCGAAAAAGCCGATATTGGTTTAGCTTTTGATGGAGATGGCGATCGTCTTGGCGTGATAGATTCTGAAGGTAATATCATTTGGCCCGATAGACAGATGATGTTGTATTCTATTGATGTACTTTCAAGAAATCCTGGCGCTGATATTATTTACGATGTGAAATGTACTAAAAATTTAGCCAAAGTTATTTCCGCTCACGGTGGAAAACCAATTATGTGGAAAACGGGCCACTCTCTTGTTAAAGCTAAAATGCGAGAAGTCGGTGCACTACTAGCTGGTGAATGCAGCGGACATGTGTTTTTCAAGGAGCGTTGGTATGGTTTTGATGATGCGCTATATACAGCAGCTCGATTATTAGAAATTTTAGCAGGTGATGAACGCACATCAACAGAAGTCTTTGCAGCGCTACCGGACAGTTTGGTCACTCCAGAAATTAATGTCCATTTGGCGGATGATAAAAAGCATGATTTTGTTAAACGATTAGTTAAACAAGGGGCCTTTGAGAATGGAAAATTAATTGCTATTGATGGTGCAAGAGTTGAATATCAAGACGGGTGGGGGCTAGTTCGAGCGTCAAACACTACACCGAATTTGGTGATTCGATTTGAGGCTGATGATCAAAAGGCAATGGATAGAATTACGCACATATTTAAACAACAAATGCTGATGATTGATAGCAGTCTTGCCCTCGACTTTTAAAGAGGGCTAATGTTATGACAATAGAAAATACTATGACAACAAAAAAAAGAAATAGAAAACAAGATATATTGCAAAGCTTAGCATTGATGTTAGAAGAAGATTTATCGGAAAGGATCACAACAGCTCGCTTAGCTAAACATGTGGGCGTATCGGAAGCGGCTTTGTACCGGCACTTTCCTAGTAAAGCTAGAATGTACGAGTCTTTATTAGATTTTTCTGAAGAAAGCGTTTTTACCATGATCAATAATATTAGTAAAAGCGATCTTAATGGTTTAGATAAATGCCAAAGAATTTGCCAACTAATATTAGGTTTTAGTCAAAAAAATCCGGGTATTAGCCGTCTTTTGATGGGCGAAGTTCTTTTAGGCGAAACTAAGAGGTTAAAGGAAAGAGTTTCACAATTCTTTGATAAAGTGGAAACTCAAATTAAACAAGTTCATCGTGACGAAGCTATAAAGGAAAACCGCTCTACCGTTGAATCAGCTGCCCACGCAAAATTCTTAACAACATTGATTGAAGGTAGGCTCCAACAGTTCGTTCGTTCCCAGTTTAAATATTTACCAATGGATAATTGGGATGCGCAATGGACTTTAGCCTTGAAAGCTATGAAGTAATATTTTATTGGAAAAAAGCGTTGAACTTGGATTTTTTAGTTAAAAGAGTCAGTCGTAGTTGCTGTGATTTTCGTTTCAATTGGTAGTTAAAAAACTATCAATAATTGACCTGAAGTGAATATTGGTAAAATAATTTAATTTAATCGCTCTCTAATATAATCTAAGTAACCTTTTCTGATCCCTTTAATATTTTGCGTTAAACAAAAACTAGCACCTTGCTCAGTATTCGCACAAGACAATTCTAAAACGATTTGCATTTTGTTGTCTGGTGCCGGAATTCGAGAAAAAGAAATAGCAATATCGTGATCTTCATCGGGACGGCTGGTTAATATTAACGTGTTGGTTATAATTTCAATTTTACCTGTTCCATTATCTCGAGCGTAGATTTGTGCAAGTTGCCAGGCTCGGTTACAGGTCTGACTATTGGGACAATTATAGATAACTGGTTCAGTTCCATCTGATTTTTTAGCATTCTTACGCAAAGTGAGACGGAGACTTTCTAAATCTTTATAGCGAATAATATCTCGTTCAAAACTTTTTTCTACTCGAATTTTTTCTTCTTCTAATAGGCTTGTATTAATTAGATTGTTTGCTATTTGATCTCTAGAACCTTGAATATCTTTGCTAAGTGATTTAGCGACTTTCTGACCTAGTCTTTCATAAGTAGCGGCTTGCTGCTGCTGATCTTCTAACTGCAAGTGTAATAGATTAGCTTTGCTGTTTTGAATTCTTATTCGTTGTTCTAAGGCAAGTAGTTGAGAGTCTCGATTTCGAATGATATCGCCAACAGAGGTAAACTGTCGTAAAAGATCCGCATCTTTTCTAATTTGCTGGTTTTTTCTAATTTTCTCATTTCGTTGTTCAATTTTATCCAGTCTATCTTGATCGAGTTCAGCTAAAGTTTTGCTGGGTTTAACGTGACGAACCAATTTTCCCATTTCATTAAATACATCATATCCAACTTTTTCCATTTGTGGAGTGATCTGATCTTTAATTTCTACTGCGCCTTTAGCGTTTTTAAAGCGGTAAAAATTTTTGCCATCTACTGCTTGGCTAACTAGTAGCAAGCTAATAACAAAATAGATCCATTGCATTTTTTTCATAATTATAATACCGGTTAAATCTTTATTCTTATCAATGATGTTAGCTATTGCACTCCATACTTCTCGCGATACTGGGTCATTGAAGCTAAATGTTCGTTCATATCTGCTTGAGAGCGAATATATTCATGTAGATCGTCCAAATTAATAATAGCATAAACAGGGATATTGTATTCTTTTACAATTTCTTGAATGGCGGATAGTTCACCTTTTCCTTTCTCCTTACGGTCTAGCGCTACTAATACACCAGCGGTTTCTGCCCCAGCTTGTTCAATTAATTGGATTGACTCTCTAATCGCAGTTCCTGCTGTAATAACGTCATCTACGATCATTACTTTTCCTTTCAGCGGAGCACCCACAAGATTACCGCCTTCTCCGTGATCTTTTATTTCTTTTCGGTTATAACAAAAAGGCAGACTTTTATTGTGATTACGGGCAAGTGATGTCGCTGTAGTGCATCCGAGTGGAATCCCTTTATATGCTGGACCAAAAAGCATATCAAACTCAGCATTTGCATTAATGAGGGTATCAGCGTAACAATCACCAATGATTGCTAGATCTTCACCTTGGTTAAAATAGCCAGCATTGAAGAAATATGGGCTAGTCCTGCCAGATTTAAGAATAAATTCACCAAATTTTAGTGCTTGGCGATTTATCGCCAATTGGATAAATTGAGTTTTTGTATCGCTCATTGTCTATGAATGCTTGTTTTGGGTGAAATATCGCTAATCTTATACCGAATTTGTATATTCATAAACTAATATTTTGTAAATTTAAACTTGGCGAAGCGATATTACAAAGTCCTAATTACTGGCATAATTAGATGCATAACTCTTAATCAATCATCCGCTGAGAATATAGACGATGAAAAGCTTAGATAAACTCGACATAGAAATTTTAACTGCTTTATTTGAAGAGGCGGATATCACTAACAAAGACCTTGCTTTGCGATTGGAGCTTGCGACTTCAACTTGCCAAGAAAGGGTTAAGCGGTTGAAATCACAAGGAATTATTAAAAGTTATTTCTGTGAAATTGATTTACCTAAAGTGGCGACCCATATTGAAGCGATGGCGGCTATAAAAATGGTACGTCATACGGAAGAGCTCGCGGATAAATTAAGAGATGATTTGCTTAAATTACCTGAAGTGATCCAAGTTTTTCATATGGGTGGGGAAAATGATTTTAATGTGCATTTAGCCGTTTATAATTCTAGTGAGCTGAGGAAATTGATATTTAGGGAGTTTACTTCTAGAGAAGAAATACAAAATGTAGAAACGTCGTTAATTTTTGAGCACAAGCGGAGTCATGTTTTGCCTAAAATTGGCTAAAAAGAGTAGATAAAGTTGGCGTAATTTTTATTAATGGTGAATACTATCTGTGCATCGATGTGTTTCTGCATTTACAGGTATAGAGCAAAGATTACCTTTTTTAAACCAAGAATTACTTTCTAAGAACAAACGATTATCAAAAGCATCTATTTTCCAATAAAATTGATTGTGATTTACAAGTGAATTGTAGTATTCCGTATCTGTTAAACTCTTCTTAAAACTTAGGTCATGAGAGATCATTTTTTTAGTTCTATTTATAGCCTCCATTAAATATTTCTTTACTTTGCTTGAGTTATTAAAGGACCAATATTTCGACATCAATTGTATTTTTTCAATAGGGGAGAATTTTTTCTTATTTTGTCCAAGTATTTTTTTTAATTCATTATTCGTACCAGGAAAATCATTTCTGATTATTTCGATTGGGTTAGCGATAGGAGAAATGTATTTGTATCGATTCTCATAAATAGTCGTGTATTTTCTTACTTTTTTGGTTAATTGTTGTTTGACTTTAGTCACTTTTTCGAGACTGACAAATACCGTAACTTCAATGGAGTCCATGTTTGGCGTAAATTCGTATTTCGTATTAAAAAGAAGACGGTGAGTTCCAACTTTAAGGATGTTATGCAAGTGTGTTCGTGATGATAGTTTTTTATCTATTATTAACCAGCCGATTTCACTTACACTTGTACGGATGTCTTTACTAATTTGCGAAACAAAATTAAAACCTTTCAAATCGCTCAGAACGGAATCTAGAGCGTTTAATCGTTTATTGTTAAAGTAAACTTCGTCTAAAGCTACAATCAGAATACTTGCCCTGGGATCTGTATAACCATTTGGATTTCTAATCCTAATTTCATTTTGTTCAGAAATTATGCTTAAAACAATGCCTTTTTCGGGAGCTTTGTACTCACTAATGCTTCCATTTATATTGATTGTGGAACAAGAGATAATAGTTGATAGTATTACAATGTAAAATATGGCATTGAAATTCAATCTAGCATTCATTGGTTAACCTTTTGATTAAAACGCAGGTAATGTCCTACTATTTGTTTGCTCATAAATTAACGCCGTTTCAATATGTACAACTTCATCTCTTGAGGTGATTGAGCGAAAAACAAAATCGCGTAAATGTGCGGTGTCTTTTACAGTGATATGAAGTAAAAAATCATTCTCTCCACCCATATGAAAAACACTTATTACTTCTGGACAACTAACAAGTTCATCACGGAAAGTTTGGATCACTTTTTCGGTATGCTTTCCTAGTCGGACGGAGGTAATTGCTTCAATATTTCCGCCAACAGATTTAAAATCAATTTCTAACGAAAAAGATTTTATAATACCGGCAGATTGCAGTCTTTTAACTCGCTCTAAACAAGTGGATGCGGCAACGTCCACTTGTTTAGAGAGTTCTTTGTTAGTTATACTTGAGTCAGCATAAAGCTCAGCAAGTATATTGAGATCGATTATATCTAGTTTTTTCATTGTTGTATTTGTCAAAATTAATCCGCTAACAAATCAGCCATTTTAGGGCTATTCTCTAAGCTTTTTCGATAGATATCAACAGTGACTTCTTCAACCATTCTATCGACTTCATCGCTCGCCATAAACTTATCAGTAAAACCAGGTTTCACGGTATCAATATGAGTTCTTGCGGAGTTAACAAAAGCCGCAATCAAATCTTTAACATTTTCGTTCCCCATTGAAATACGCATGGTGGTTGGATAAATTCGTGCTTCCTCCTGTGCTTCTGTTGTTAGCTCTGAGTGCGAGGTTAAAGCGGGGCATAAAATCATGCTGTTAGTTTGTCCAATGCTAACCATCAAACTAAAACCAGGCTCTAAACCATCAAAGAATCTTGAGAACGTTTCTCGCTCGATACCTGCGTGTTCCATATCTACGGTAAATAATGAACAAGGCATTCCACTGGTTAAACATTTTTCTCGTAAATCATAGTTTTCATTACCTTTGACGGCATGAGAATTAACCTTAAAGTCTTCGTGGCTGGCTAAAAAATTAGCAAAGACAATCGTATTTACGGTTTTTTTAAGAATACGTTGTTCTAGTGTTTTCATACCAGTCAAAACATCATAAGCTAAATCAGAGGCAAGGAACGCGCCTTTAATATAGTAGACATCCCAGAACATGCATTTTTCCCAAGACAAGCCATTAGCCTCGCCACCTTTTGGAATAAACATGCGATAGCCTTCGCCAATGATCACGCCAGAAGTTACTGCGCCTGTTCCCGAGATGTCTTTGGTGTAGCTGTGCATGACGTAATCTGGGCGTTCTAATTTATTTTCTCTTTGTAGTGGTTTGTTTAAAACCGGAGTTGCTAGCGTTGAATCTAGCATCACTAAATGCTCACCGTTGTTATGGGTAAATTCACAAATTGCGGGAATGTCTAACATGTAACCATGAGGATTACAGGGGGATTCGATATAAATATGCATCGAGTTATCATTTAAACGATCATTGTATTTTGCTTTGATTTCATTAAATCGAACTTCAAATTCTTCTATTGTGTAGCCATCAAACCACTCGATTTGAATATTCATTTTGTCTTTACGAGCAAAATGGTCAACTAGTAATTGATGAACACCACCGTATATATTTCGAGAAACTAAAAGTACATCGCCGTAATTCATAACATTTGCTAGCATTGAATCAATTGCAGCCATTCCACTATTAAAATTCCATGCCATGTAATCTGCCGTATACGGTCCAGCTTCTAGATCCACAATGGCATTAGCTAACGAAATTGACGTTGGGTTTAATAGGCGAGAATAGATCTGGTGAGTCATTTCTTTACCTTGAAACGCATCATCCACCCATTCTGTACAAGCGTAGATATAAGTTGCCGTTCTAGCTATGACTGGAGTCGCCGAAAAAATAGCCGTGATATTATCAAACAGCGGGTAACTTCCTTTTGCCATTTGTGTGGTCGCATTGTTATTTAGGCTTTGCGCTGTTTTTCTAAAAGGGTTTTGTAAGCCATCAAGAATTTTAGCTAATTGGAATGATAAAAATCGTTTTGCGTTAAAATAGGCAATTTTGTCCTTTTTATCGAGACTTTCAATGGTCTCATTAGTGATTTGCCACATTCGAGACATATCAGACTGAGCGTTGTACAGATTAGTTACGGTATCTTTAAGTGCTTTTCCGTAGTCACTATTTTCATCAATACCGTAGTGCCCAAGTTGTTCAAGCGCTAATTCATTAACATTAGTGGCTTCTGTAGTGTTTCTCTTAGGGGAAAGAATTTTTGCGGCTTCAAAACCTTGTGGGATAGTCATTTTACAGCTCCAAAATGAAATATATTGCGAATATGTTGGTGAAAAACAAACAATACACGGTTAATTGTGGCTAGTCAAAATATTATACGGATTCTTGGAAGGTAGGGGGTGATTCTGGTTGAGGTGTGGGAAGGGGGTGGTTTCATTAAATATGTGGAATTAAAAAGCGTTCGGTTAGGAATGCTAATAACATTAGAAACATTTCGTCGTAGATTTTCAGAGTAATTAAAAAATGAATAAGAGCCAATGAAAATTGGCTTTCTAACCCTTTTTATTTAATTAGCTTACGCCATATTTTACAATGATTGAATCCATTGTCTTGTAATCGATGCCTAATAGATTCTGATTGTCGTTTACTATTATAAGGACCTAAAGTCACTCGATACCACCACTCGGCCTTACTTTTTACGGGTAATATTTTTGATTCGTAGCCCGCAAGTGCAATTTGAGCTTTGAGCTGCTCAGCTCGCGATTTTTCTCTAAATGAGCCACATGGCATTGTATAGGAATACTGATGCTCGTCTTCCGGCAGTTTTAAGTCTTCAATAGGGATCTCAACTGTTTTATTCATCATCTCTGTATGGGTACGATAAAAGGGCACTTCATCGTCCGTTGCTTGTTCACTTTTAGGGCTTGCTTGGTTTTTTGTTACCCGAGTTGTTTTGTTTGTGGTTTTCTTAGGCTTTGTGTTGAGAACTTTAGCCGGTTTTGAAATGATGGTGCTGTTTTGTTCATCTTCAGGCTGGTACCATTTTAAATAAACTAGCAAAGCCACAAGCCCAGCTACGAGTAAAATAACTAGCAAGATCAAACCTATTGGTTTTTTTTGTTTCTTTTTACTTCGACTAGCGCCTCCCCTTTTACCAGCGCCTTTCTTTTTTGCGTAGTCTTTCGCCATTTTACATTTTCTCTGGTGCGCTAATTGCAAGTAGATCTAAGCCATTTACTAGGACTTGTTTGGTTGCAGTGATCAAACAAAGTCGCGCATCACGCATATCAGCATTATCAACAATAAATTTTTCAGCGTTATAGTAAGTATGAAAGTCATTTGCCAAATCACGAAGATAATGAGGCACCAGATGAGTTTCTAATGAATGAGCTGCATTTTTAATGAGGTCTGGAAATTTAGAAAGTCGATCGATCAATGCTTTTTCGTAACGATTGGTCAGTAAGTTTAAGTTTTCTAATCCATTCACTTGATCGCTTGTAAGTGATTGTTCTTTCATTTGCCTAAAAACAGAGCAGATCCTCGCATGTGCATATTGAATGTAATAAACCGGATTATCATTCGACTGAGATGCAGCCAGTTCAAGGTCAAAGTTAAGCTGTGACTCTACTCGTCTTGCTGCTAGAAAGTAGCGAGTGGCATCTTTTCCAACTTCATCAATAATATCTTTGAGTGTAACGTATCCACCAGCTCTTTTACCTAGCTTTACTTCAACGTTACCGCGCATGACAGTAACCATTTGATGTAAAACAACTTCAGGCCAGCCTTTTGGAATGCCAATATCTAATGACTGTAAACCAATTTTAACGCGTTCAACCGTGCTGTGATGATCGGAGCCAAATTCGCCAATGCAACGTTTAAATCCACGATTCCATTTGTTAGCATGGTAAGCGACGTCGGGTAAAAAGTAGGTATAACCGCCACTAGATTTACGCATAACTCGATCTTTATCATCACCAAAATCGGTGGTTTTTAACCATAAAGCGCCATCTTTTTCATAAGTGTGACCAGATTCTTGAAGCTGTTTGACAGTGGCTTCTACATCGCCGTTGTTATATAGAGATGACTCTAAAAAGAACACATCGAAGTTAACCTCAAAAGCTTTTAAATCGATATCTTGACCTCTACGCAAATAGGCAACAGCAAACTCTTGAATGGCGTCAAGATCGTTAATATCACCTTTCCCAGTCACATGTTTGTCGGATGATTCTACAGTCTCTTTGTTAACGTAAGCGTTAGCAACATCAATAATATAAAGACCGTTATACCAACCATCTTGCCATTCATCAGATTCAGGTGTGAGTTTTTTTGCGCGAGCCTGAACAGAACTAGCTAAATTGATAATTTGTTGCCCAGCATCGTTATAATAAAACTCTCTTGTAACATCCCAGCCCGTCGCTTTCAGTAATCGCGCGAGGCAATCCCCGACGACAGCGCCTCGACCATGGCCGATATGCAATGGCCCAGTCGGATTAGCCGAGACATACTCAACGCCTACAGAATTTCCTTGGCCTATATTGGCTCGACCAAAGGATTTTCCTTGGCTTAAAATCGATTCAATTATTTGGGTACTAGCTGATTGACTCAAAAAGAAATTTATAAAACCGGGTCCAGCAATTTCCATTTTGTCTATTTCGGCTTTGTCACCAAGGGTTTTTACAATCAGCTCTGCAATTTCTCTAGGCGCTTTTTTTGCTGGTTTAGCTAACATTAGAGCTAAATTAGACGCAAAATCACCATGTGACTCATCTTTAGTGTGAGTCACATTGATCTTTGCATTGAAATCAGCAGGGATGATTTCAATGGACTTTAGGTGGGTTAAAACTTCGTTTAACCAAGTTTCCACTACCGCTTTCATGGAATTGAATCTCATTAATAAATTGACAGACATTATCCTAAAAAAACACATGAGTTACTACCAAAATTACTGTCAGAGGTGATGATTGTGGATTATTTTTGGGATTTAACAAATTACTCAAATTTTGTGAATCTACGAACAAAGACTTTACCATGAAAGATCTGTGGCATAGTTAAAATGGGTCTGTCGATGGTTTTTTCTAAATTAGCCTTAGAGATATTTTCTTTCCAAATATTAATCTAGTTAGATTGATATTCTTGAATTTCATATAATTGCTTCGCTCTTGAACAAAAACCACACTCAGGGAGTGCGAAAATCGTAATTTTATTCATCATTTATGTCTTTTGTAAGTCACATAGGGGAAGGAATAGAAGTATCTTTCTTATTCTCGTAATAGAGTAATACTAACAAACTCTAAACTCTATAGTTTACGGCTAATACGTTTGAAAAAATTAAGGTAAGAAAATCAAGACCATCAAATTTTGTACAATACTAACAATCTCAATAAAAGATAAAATCGTCTAAACACCAATAAAGCTAACGCGTTTAGGATATATTGATGATAGAAAAAGTTATTTATTAAATTACTTAAGTAAAACAATGAAGTAAAAAGCAATGAAGAAGTATCAAGCATCGTCTTACCATCAAAACTCAACTAGCAACTCTTTAAGTTTAATCAGAAGATACGCTAAATACTTTCTATGCGCCTGTTTTTCCATTTTTCTATCTTATGCCTCATTAGGTATGACAAAACCTTTACTACAATTTCACAATTTGGATAAGTCAAATGGGTTAGCTTCAAGTGTTGTGTATGACATTGCAGAAGATTCGGATGGGTTTATTTGGTTTGCGACCCAAGACGGATTACAAAAATATGATGGCGTAAAATTCGTAGATTTTCGATTTAATCCAAGTGTTCAGAACTCGCTTTCAAATAATATAGTTAGGAATCTTTTATTTGCAAAAGATGGCTTACTTTGGATTGGTACGGAAGCAGGAGTTGATTTATATAATCCAGAAACAGAAACCTTCCAAAAATTAAACGATTTATTCCCACAAGGTCAAAAATTACTTTCAAATCAAATTAGGGAGATCTATGAAACCTCTGATGGCGTCATTTGGATTGGTTCGGGTTTGGGTCTTAGTGCGGTTAATTTAAAAAACAAGTCAATTGTTAATTATCCGTTTGCCAAGGTGAGAAGTGTTTTTGAGGATGACTTTAAACGACTTTGGGTGGGTACTTTAGGTGATGGTTTATATTTGTTTGATAGAGTGACTAAACAATTTAAATTAGTTAAGAGGATGAAAAAAACAAGTCAAAACGAGATTTTATTATTCGAAAAAGTAAAGGTAGATAATGTAAATTCAGGGATCGTAAAATCTGGTAAGGAAAGTATCGTCGATATTTTTCAAGACTCATTTGGTCGATTATTAATTGCTACATGGGGAGATGGTGTTTTGAGGTTAAATCCAGAAACACTAACACTAACGCCATTTATAAATGATCTTCCTAGCCTTTTTGTTAGAAGCATCCAACAGGATGAAATTGGGCAGCTTTGGATAGGTACCAATAAAGGTATTCTTATTCGGGATACAATTGAACGAAAAAGCCAAAAAATATTTGCAGATCTTTCAAATATTGTATCCCCGAGCAGTGACAATATAACAAAAATATTTCAGGGTAAAGATAATATGCTTTGGTTAGGTACTGTCGGTGGTGGTGTTATGCGTCACAACCCTAAAAGCCGCCAATTCGAAACATATGGACCCAATAGTAAAAATAAATTTTCCCGTATGGATTCAGTTGTATTATCAATTTTTGAGAATAACAATGCCCAAGTTTGGATTGGAACAGAGTCGTCAAAGTTATTAAAATTTTCTCCTGAAAATCACGATTTAAAGAATTTTACATTATATGTAAATGGACAATTATTTAGAGAGCCAATAACTGCAATTTTTCAAGATGAGCCTAAAATTGTTTATTTAGGGACACCAAAAGGCGTTTATCAGTTTGAGTTAATTGAGAAAGATGGTTCTATTTTTAGAGGAAAACTTCTCGATGAATTACAGGATTTTGTTTCCTTTATTGCCGGCATAAAAGAAGGTTCACTATTAATAGGCTACGTTAACAATGGGGTTTTTATATTTCATAAAAATGCCGAGGGTCAATACTTAAACAGTCTGTTAAAACTTGAGAATATTAAAAAGCCTCAAGTGTTTTTACCACTCGATCAAAATAATTTTTTTATTGGAACGCAGGGGGAGGGACTCTATAGAGTGGAGCAGTCTAATACTGAGAACACAGTCAAATTAATTCCCAATACAAAAGAGTTTAATATTCTAGATATTACTTTGGATTGGGAAGATAATCTTTGGGTCGGCACATGGTCGAAGGGAATTCAGGTTATCAAAAATGAACGGATTATCGAAAATTTTAATGAATTTTCAGGATTGCCTAATAATACTATTTACTCAATCATAGCGGATAATAGTACCAATAAAATTTGGGCTAGTACTAATGAGGGTTTAGTTGCAATCGACAAGTTAGGCAAAGAAATTGATGTGTTTAATTTTGAAGATGGGCTTCAAGCAAATGAATTTAATCAAACGGGCATTCAGTCCAGTCAAGGCTATATTTATTTTGGTGGAATAAATGGATTTAATCGGTTTTTTCCTAAAATAATAGAAAATACGATTAATTTAAAGCCTACTAAAATAGTCGCCTTTACTAAAATGAAGGTGGTTAAAGACAAAATTTTAAATAGTCACTCTCAATCAATAAATACAGAGAATAGAATGCCTGATGGCATGTTAGAAATTCAATATAATCAAACGCCATTTTCATTTTCTTTTTCAAGCCCTCAATTCACTAATCCGAGTTCTTTAGAATACAGATATCGTCTTGAGGGTTTAAACAATAATTGGGTTGTAACAACATCAAACTCAAGAAAGGCTATATTTAACCATGTACCACCAGGAACCTATCAGTTTGAAGTACAAGTTCGTGGAAAAAATACGCCTTGGGATAACATGAAGGCAACTCAAAAAATAGTAATATTTCCACCAATATGGCTAAGCCTCCAAGCGAAACTCGGTTACGCTCTATCCTTGATTTTTATTCTTACAATAATTGTTTTTAGATTAAATCAAAGAAAAGGAAAAGATATTCAAGCACAAAAAGCATTAAGTGATAGTGAGAAAAGATTACGTCTCAGTTTATGGGGAGGAGGTAATGAAATTTGGGACTGGGATTTGATTACGGGTGTTATTTTACGATCTAAAGAAAATAGCGATAAATCACAAAACATGCAGAAGTTGTCAATAGAACTCAAAGAGATGAAAAGTTATATTCATCCTTATGATTTGCAAAACGTCAAAGATTCATTGGAATTGCATTTGAAAGGGATTACGCCCTATTTTGAGATGAGTTATCGCATTCGATGTGAAGGAAATGAATATCGGTGGGTCAGAGATAGAGGAAAAATTGTTGAGAGAAACACAGTGAATGAACCTCTGAGAATGTCTGGAACTCAAATTGATATAAGTGAACTGCACAGGAAAGATGAAGAAATAGAAAGGTTAGGTCAAGCTTTTAAAAGTACTTCGGATGGTGTTTGGATCCGTAATAAAAACTTGCAATTAATTGATTGTAACCCCGCCTTTGAAAGAATTACTGGATTTACTAAAAATGAAAAGGAAAATGAAGTCTTATGGTTTCCTGAAAGTGACGAGCAGTCTCCTCGAATTAAAGCGTTAATAGAAGACTCATTAAAAAGTAAAGGAAGCTGGCAAGGAGAGGTTTGGGCAGAAAGAAAAAATGCAGAACCTTTTCCGCAAAAATTATCTATTGATACGATTTTGGATGAGAAAGGGCATATCCGATATTATGTTGGCGTATTTACCGATATAACTTACCGGAAAAAAACTGAAGCAGAATTAAGGAAGCTTGCAAATTTTGACACGCTAACTGGTTTACCTAATCGAGCTTGTTTGTTTGATCGTTTAAGTCAAACGCTTGATAAAGCAAGAATAAGAAATGAAAAGTTTGCAGTATTTAAAATAGACATTGATAATTTTAAAAGATTTAATGATTCGTTCGGACAAAATACTGGGAATGACTTAATTGTTCAAGTGGCTAGGAGGTTGACAAATTGTATCGGTGGGGCTGATACAGTTGCTCGGGTAGGTGGCGATGAATTTGTGGTTATTCAGGACGATATAGCGTCTTTTTCAGAAGTTGCATCGAGTGCAGATAGAATATTAAAAGAGTTGAACTTACCTATTTTTATACACGGTCAAGAGTTAGCGCTTAATTTTTCTATGGGGATAACTATTTCGCCAGATGATGGATTGTCAGCGGATAAATTATTACGCAATGCTGATACAGCAATGTATGAAGCGAAAAAGGATGTGCTTAATTCCTCCCGTTTTTATTCAACGGATCTAAACCAAAAAGCAAAAAATAAATTGTCGATGGAAAACGCATTGCGAAAGGCTATCGAAAACCATGAAATTGAACTCTTTTACCAACCTAAAGTTGATTTGCGAAGTGGAAAAGTCTGCGGGATGGAAGCGTTAGCGAGATGGCACTTGGCAGGTTTTGGAAATGTATCTCCAGATGATTTTATCGAGTTAGCAGAAGAAACAAGGTTAATTTTGCCTTTAGGCGAGTACCTGTTTAAAAAAGCAGTTAAACAAACTAAAGCTTGGGTTGATGACGGTAAAATGCTTGGACGAATGTGCTTTAACCTTTCTGCTCACCAATTTTGGAATCGTGATCTTTGTGAGGAGATTGTCAGTATATTAGACTTCTATGATTTGGAGTCCAAATATATTGAGTTTGAGATAACTGAAAGTGCGTGCATGCAAGACGTCGAACAGACCATTTCACAAATGAAAAAATTAAGAGGTTTGGGCTTTCAGATGGCTTTAGATGATTTTGGTACTGGTTATTCATCATTAGCTCAACTTAAAACTCTACCACTAGATACATTAAAAGTTGATAAAAGTTTTATCTCAAATATCGAAGAAAATAATAAGGATGCCAATTTGGTTAAAGCGATTATAGATATAGCTAACAACCTTGACCTTAATGTTGTTATTGAGGGTGTTGAAACTCAAAAACAATGTGAATGTTTATGGCAAAGCCGAGCGAATATTATCCAAGGTTTTTATTTCAGTCAGCCTGTTGATAAAGAAAAAATGACGAGGTTATTGAGTAAAACTTGGGAAAAGTCGGTTTACTTAACCAGCATTGATCTTAAAGTCACTCCAATTCTTTAACATAAACCGACAATATCTAGTCAAATCAAAGTAGATCTAAGTAAGCATTTTTCATCATACTTCGAGATACCTCAAAAAGTAAAACGTGAACCAGTTCTCGTTTTAGGCTTTATTCTGCCTGTATCAATAAAAAGGAAGAATAGGATTCACATATCAATTGTTCGCCCAAATTTTTAACAAACCTCGAAGGAAAATACTATGTCAAATATATTTAAACAGATGAAATCATTTATTACTCTTAGCGTTTTAGCAGTAGCCTTTTCAATAACGGCATTATCTTTTCAAGAACGCAATACTAGTGATATAGCGAGAGTATTAGATGTTGATCCAGCACTTCAACACTCAAAGGTTGTTAGAGTGTTAGATGTTGATCCAGCACTTCAAAACACAAAGGTTGCTAGAGTACTAGATGTTGATCCAGCACTTCAAAACACAAAGATTGCTAGAGTATTAGATGTTGATCCAGCACTTCAAAACACAAAGGTTGCTAGAGTATTAGATGTTGATCCAGCA
>JQIA01000550.1_pt1 | contig 19278 bp, 19 predicted proteins | sample 811431 | NCBI WGS metagenome assembly JQIA01 (sample SAMN02998118, study PRJNA258478) | marine sediment metagenome | biome: marine; feature: seafloor; material: sediment; isolation source: oil-polluted sediment collected from 3 locations (0.5 km, 0.7 km and 0.9 km)... | place: USA: Gulf of Mexico ...
CTAAGGTTAAATCAGCCAATATGAGCTTACCAATAAAATTTGCAGCTTGCCCTGTGAGCAAGCCAAGTTTATATACAATAAAAGTCACAGTTACTTGTGCAACAACCGCGTGTTGTTGGTTCACAAAACCAGTGTTTGCACATAAACCTGAGGGTATATCGATGCTTAGAACCTGCGCATTATTAATGTTTACTGCGCTCACCAATTGCTGCATTTGTGGGGTTAATTGCCCATGAAAACCAATACCAAACAGCGCATCTACAATAACATCCCCTTGAAAGTCACCTAATTGCTTAACAAGCTGTTTAGTTATGACACCAGTAACTCCCGCGGCAATCATATGTTGATAAGCAAGTAAAGCATCACCTGTTAGCATTTTAATATCACAAGTAACTAGCACTGTGACTTGTAACTTGGCCAAATGAGCGAGTCGAGCCACAATAAAACCATCTCCGCCATTATTTCCTTTACCACAAAGCACTAAAATAGATTGAACGTTAGTAAAATTAAGTTTCAATTGAGCAAAAGCTGCCGCGCCTGCACTTTCCATCAAGCTGTACATAGCAATATTTTGTTGCTTAGCGACAAACCTTTCGCTTTGTAAAACTTGATCGCCACTATAGACACAACAGCTGTTATGTTTTGCTTTGGGCAGTTGTGATAATATCATTTGTAACTCCTACCTTGCGGCCTTATTTAGTATATCAATGACCAACTCAGCCACTAATAATATTATTAACTATCCAGAATTGGTAGAGAAAATCATGTGCTGGGGGCGAGAATTAGGTTTTTCTCAGCTTGGTATTACCGATATTGACTTATCAAAACATGAACAAGCTTTAGAACAATGGCTAGCCAATAATTATCATGGCAACATGGACTATATGGCACGGCATGGTTTAATGCGGGCGCGTCCCGCTGAATTAGTGCCTGGCACCATTAGAGTTATCAGTGTGCGTTTAGATTACCTGCCGACGCAGGCCAAATGCGCACAAATATTAACCGCTAAAGATCATGCTTACATTAGTCGATATGCGTTGGGGCGTGATTATCACAAATTGATGCGTAAACGTTTACAGCAATTAGGAAAAAAAATCACTGCCTATTGCGCTCATGTTAATTTTCGTCCCTTTGTTGATTCTGCCCCTATTTTAGAGCGGCCATTAGCGGAAAAAGCGGGTTTAGGCTGGGTAGGTAAGCATAGTTTATTATTGAACAAAGAAGCTGGCTCGTGGTTTTTTTTAGGTGAGTTACTAATTGATATTCCTTTGCCTGTAACGCAATTAGCATCCGATAAAAATCAAACTTCACCGAATGAATGTGGCAGTTGCATTGCCTGTATAAAAATTTGCCCAACTCAAGCCATTGTTGAACCTTATGTCGTTGATGCCCGTCGTTGTATTTCATATTTCACTATTGAATCACCAGATCCTATCCCGCTTGAATTAAGACCATTAATGGGTAATAGAATTTATGGTTGTGATGATTGTCAGCTTATTTGTCCGTGGAATAAATACGCTAAATTAAGCTTAGAAGCTGATTTTCAAGCACGCCATCACTTAGATAAAATCACTTTACTTGAGTTGTTTTCATGGTCCGAAGACTATTTTCTAGCAAACTTACAAGGCTCACCCATTCGGCGTATTGGCTTTCAAAGCTGGCAACGCAACATTGCTGTTGCCTTAGGTAACGCGCCATTTGACATTACTATTGTGCAAGCGTTAGCGCAACAACTAACAACCGCACAAGAAATGGTTGCAGAGCATATTCAGTGGGCTATTGCTCAACAAGAAGCAAAGCAAAAGGTATATGAAGAAGATCCTAAAGCCCGTGCTATTAAAAGATTAAATGCACGTTTAATTCGTTCAATAGAAAAAGGCTTGCCTAGAGATGCCTAGCTATGTTTAGCGTCGTATGATTTATCGCTGCCTAATAACTCCTTCTTGCATGGTTGAGGCAACTAAATCACCTTGACGATTATAAATTTTTCCCTGAACTAAGCCTCTACCATTACAAGCTGACGGACTATTCATGGAATATAACAACCAATCATCAAAGCTAAATGGACGATGAAACCACATAGAATGATCAATAGTTGCTATTTGAAAATTTGGTTGCCAATGACTCGCGCCATGCGGCATTAATGCCGTTGGTAAAAAGTGAAAGTCTGACGCATACGCAAGCATACAGCTATGAATGTGTAAATTATTAGGTAAACTACCGTTTGTTTTTAGCCACATTTTATAGCTAGCACTGGATTTTTCTGGTTTGAACCAATTATATTGGTGGATAGGCCGAGTTTCGATTGGCTTTTCAGTTAAAAATTTCTCACGCATCGTTTCAGGTAATACATCTTTGTGTGCTGCAAGAAAATCATAAAGCGATGAAAGCTCTTCGGGGGGAATAGTGTCAGGCATAGTATCTTGATGATTAAAACCACCTTCAAGTTGCTGAAAAGAAGCCGTCATATAAAAAATAGCTTTGCCATTTTGCACTGCTTGCACTCTGCGGGTACTAAAACTCGCTCCATTGCGAATCTCCTCTACTTCATAAATAACCGGTTTAGATGCATCGCCTGCACGTAAAAAATAAGAATGTAGAGAATGTACAAAACGATCAGCACTCACGGTTTCTTGCGCGGCCGATAATGCTTGCCCTAAAACTTGGCCCCCAAATAAAGCACGAAAGCCTAAATCTTGGCTTTGACCACGGTAAATCCCCTCCCCTATGGTCTCTAATGTTAGTAAAGAAAGTAATTCATCCAAAACAACGCTCATAAATTTGTCCTAAAAAGTCTAAAAGGGAAGATTGTTAATATGTTTACAAGACACAGATGATAGCAGGAATTTTTACTATATACTCAAGTCCATTCAGGACATCTAAAGGGTTCAAAATTGAAGCATGTATTTTACGACTAATACCTCCTTAATGAGCTCAGAAGAATAAAAGCCATTAACCTACAAGTTTATTACACTATAAGGTAACCTGCCCTCACGTGACTTTATAAAAAACATTCGTTTTTTTGTTTACAATTAGAATTCATCACTTATAATGATTTAGAGCTTTAAAGCTTGATAAGGGCAAACCTAGTGAAAACTAGGGACGCAAAGTTACCGGTCTAATGGGAAACCTATGACAGCGGAACTGCCAAATGTAGATGTAGTGGGGGCTCTTCTACTTTAACAGTTTTTCTTTCTGTTTCCTCGGTACACTTTGCGGTGCTATCCCTTACCTTTATTATCTTCCTTTATTTTTAGGCTATCCGCCAAATTTTCAATTGTATATTCAGAAAAAACCTTAATACCGTGCTCTTCAAGCAATAATGTTGTAATGCCTTTACCAGTGACCTTTTGATTGCTAAATGACCCATCATAAATGCTGGTACTGCCACAAGAAGGGCTTGATTCCTTTAGTAAAGCAAAATAAATATCGTATTTTTGACACAAAGCGAGTGCTTGCTGAGCGCCACTTTTAAATTGATGACTAACATCCTGACCCGATACGGTGATTACCTTTCCTAACTTATTTTGTTGTTCCGCTGGTTCTCTGGGTACGGCTAACCCACCATTAACTTCAGGGCAAATGGCGATTAATCTTTGCTGTTGTTGCCATTGTATAATGTGATGATGAATGAAGGAGATTACTTTTCCGTTATAGCGAACTTTTTTACCTAAAAAACAACTGCTAATAAGAATTTTATCAAACATAAAATATTACGCTCCTTTCTCACTTTAAGTGTTATATCCATGATACGTCAAAGACGACGTGTCAGAATGCCAAAGTAATTCATTAGTTCAATTGTAATTAATCCGTTAGTCTTGTTTTTATGCGCGATTGTTTGATGCTAATCATGCTATTAAATTAAAGTATTAACCCTTTAGAGCGCTTTGAGTATATACTTGTTTTAGATAAATAACTTGATATTTAAAGAGAGAGAACTATTATGAAAAAACTTACTATTGCAGTTGCTGCAACCGTAATGATGGTATCTCCAGCTTTTGCTGGCGATGCAGAAGCTGGTAAAGCTAGATCAATGATGTGTTCAGCATGTCACGGCGTTACAGGTATTTCAGCTGTACCTATGTACCCTAACCTTGCCGGTCAAAAAGAAGTTTACCTTGCCAAGCAACTTAAAGACTTTAAATCAGGTAAACGTAATGATCCTACAATGAAAGGTATGGCTGCAGGATTAAGTGATGCAGATGTAGCTAACTTAGCTGCTTATTACTCGAGTTTAAAATAGACATTACCAAATATAAAAACAATGTTTATTGTTAATTTAAAAGCGCTTGTTAGCGCTTTTTTTTGATCTGGGCATTATCTAACCTATTTGTGATAAGGCTCTCGTTTTATTGCTTATGCTCTTTAATCAAGCATAAAAAGGCTTGCCCGTAACGAGCAAGCTTTACATCGCCAATGCCACTGATTGCTAACATTTGCTCTGCGGTTTGTGGCTGTATTCTAGCTAACTCAGATAAGGTTGCATCGTTAAATACAATAAACGGCGCAATATCTTCACCATCAGCAATACTTTTCCGTAATTCTCGACATTTGGCAAATAAGACTCGGTCATAGCTCTTTTGTTGACTTTTATTTTGCCAGTAACTCGCTTTTTGTAAGCGAGGGCTAGCTAACATCAATGGTTCAGTTGCTTTAAGTACACTATGCGATGCTTGCGTTAAACAAAGTACAGACTGTTGTTCAATGTCTTGCTGTAAATAACCAAGATGGATGAGTTGGCCAATAATAGCAAACCAGTACCCTGGTGTTTTACCGCTACCAATATTAAAAGTAGACACTTTATCGTGCTCAAGTTGTAATATTTTGTCTGTTCTTTCACCACGTAAAACATCAATAACATGATTGATGTCACCTTGCTGCTGTATGCGAAATACGCAAGATAATACTTTTTGTGCGGCTTGTGTACCATCAAATTGACTGGGTGGGTCTAAACAAATATCGCAATTTCCACAACCTTGCTGAGTGTATTCAGCAAAGTAATTCAGTACAACTTGTCGGCGGCATGTTTGTGCATCTATAAAAGCACTCATGGCTGAAAATCGTTGCATTTCAACATTTACTCGCTGTTCATTTTCACCTTCACTGATACGCTTTTTGATGCGAGCAACATCCTTATCTGCAACCAAAAAAAGCGCTTCCGCGGGTAAACCATCACGCCCAGCACGACCAATTTCCTGGTAGTACGATTCCAATGTGCGTGGCGGTTCAAAATGAATCACATAGCGAACATTTGGTTTATTAATACCTAAACCAAATGCAACCGTAGCAATAACAATTTGAATATTGTCTTTGGTAAAGCCATCTTGTACTAACGCGCGAATGTCATTTTCTAACCCTGCGTGATAGGAAGCACAATTAATGCCACATGCAGCTAGGTATTTAGTCAACTTTTCTACTTGCCATCGGCTATTACAATAAATAATTCCCGAGTCATCACCTTGTTTACGTACATACCCTAGCACCTGCTTTTCACCATTGTATTTTTGTGCAAGCGTAAAACGGATATTTGGTCGATCAAAACTATCTAATTGAATATGCGGATTATTTAAGGCAAGTTGTGTAAGAATATCTTTGCGTGTTGTTACATCAGCCGTTGCTGTTAGTGCCATAACAGGCACTTGGGGGAAGTTATATTTCAAACATTGTAGTTGAGTGTAAGCGGGTCTGAAATCATGCCCCCACTGTGAAATACAATGAGCTTCATCAATGGCAAAAGCACTGATGGTTAAATCAGTTAAACCTTGTAAAAAATAGCGATTGGTTAAACGTTCAGGAGCAACATAAAGCAGCTTTATTTCGCCCGCGCTAAGACGCGTAAAAATAGCATTGATGGTCTGCTGATCTAATGAAGAATTAATAAACGCAGCATTAATGCCTTGTCTTGTTAAACCGTCTACTTGATCTTTCATTAAAGCAATCAAAGGTGATACCACAATGGTAACCCCTGGTAATAAAATGGCAGGCAATTGATAACATAATGATTTGCCGCCACCTGTAGGCATTAAAACTAATGAATCTCTACCCTGCATTAAATGTTCAATTATTTCAGCTTGCCCAGGGCGAAAACGGTCATAACCAAAATAGTGCTTTAGGGTTTCAAGTAATAAATGTTCGTTAGAATCTGTAGCTGAAAGAGCAGAATTTGACAAGGATTTCTTCATTGGTTTAAGTAAATTAAGCAGATTGTATTTTAACCTAATCGCAATCTAAGTGTGATCATTATTTTTACCCTAATTTGTTTTGATGATGTTAATATTAATTATTAACATCATTAAGGTATCAGTAAAAAATGGATCATGGACAAGTACATCAACAGTTAATCGACTTTTGGAATAACAACCTACCTTTTAATAAATTACTTGGTTTAAGGATTACACGCTGTAATGCACAAACATCAGAAATACGTTTTGCATGGCACGATAAATTAATCGGTAACCCCGCACAAAAAATTTTGCACGGCGGGGTAACGGCTTCGGCTCTCGATTTAGCAGGGGGTACTGTAGCGGCGGCTAATATTATTGAACAACTTAGCGAGGTTACCCCAGCGACTATCCAGCAAAGTTTGAGTAAACTTGGCACTATCGATTTACGTACTGATTTTTTACGCCCTGGCCGTGGTGAAGAATTTATTGTTACCGCACATATTATTCGCAGTGGTAGTAAGGTCGCAGTTGCCCGTATGGAAATGCACAATGAAAAAGGTGAACACATCGCTTTTGGTACAGGTACTTATATGGTTGGTTAATTAACACGGTTAAATATCAATTATATTGTACTTTTTACAACAATTAAGTTTCAATTTTAAGGTCATTTTAATGCAACATAAAAATCAGCCTGCACCCGTTAAACAATTATGCGCCGTGACTTTATTAGGTAACTTAGTGACTAAACCTGAGGTTCGGTATCGAGCAAATCCTGTATCAGCTATTACTGAAATCACCATCGCAACTAACAGTAAGTGGTTAGATAAAAAGAGTAATAAATACAAAGAATGGACCCATTATCATCATGTAAAAGTTGAAGGTGACTTAGTTGAGCAGGAATTATTACTGGCCGATAAGGGGGATATAGTACTTGTTCAAGGCTATCTAAGTAATATAAAACCTAATCAGGAAGAAGCTCAAGAAACAACCTCTAATCATCCTCCTATTGTTCATGCTAATTTTATTCAGCGCTTTGAAAAAGGCTACACTCAAACAGTAAATCAAATATTTTGTAGTGCTCAATTATTGGCTACCCCAAAATTGATAACAACACAAAATAATAAAACCTTAACACAAGTTCAAATTCAGATTAATCAGCAAATTTATTCAATTGATAAGCAAAGCTGGCAAACGGTGCCGGTAGAGCGAGCCCTGCATGTTTGGGGGAAACAAGCAGAATACCTAGTTGAAAATGCTGAACAAAATGATGATGTGATGATTGAAGGAAAATTGAGCTATTTGGCTACGTCAAATAAAACTCAATTTATAGACGCTAAAACAATCCATCTATTTAAAAAATAAGACATGATTCAGAGTATATTCATCATGGTAATAAATTCAAAGGAGGTTTCTCTAATGATACAACGTAATTTGATTTTGTTAATGACTTGCCTATTTATGCTTACCTTTTCAGTAAGTGCTTCTATCTCAACGCCTAATAATAGCAACAAAGATAATAATTTTAAGCTCTCTAAAATAGCGCAATTAAACGATAAAAGTGTCATGACACAAAATTGGCAACAACTCGTTGCTAACCCTTCAAATAATCAGCAGTTTTTTGCTATTAATGAAACTGGCGGTGTTTATTTAGTTGATGGCTCTGAAATTATTCCACAACCGTTACTTAAATTGTCCAATGAAAGTAATCACCCAAACACGAAAGTAAAGTTAACTGCTTTTACTTTACATCCAAGCTTTTCTTTACGAGAGCAAGTCGGGTATAACACTTTTTATACGGCTCATTTAGAAGCTATTGATAATAAAAGTAAAACTAAAAGGCTGCAAGCGAAGAACGTTAATGTAGCTCTAGATTTTGATGCGGTTGTGACTGAGTGGCAATTTAACTTAGTAAATTATCAAAAAGTTGATTTAACAACTAAACGAGAAATATTGCGCATTTCCGTACCCGATAATAAAACGGTGATAAAACAACTGGCTTTTAATCCTTTTATCAAATCATGGAATGATAATTTTGGTTTATTGTATATCGCGCTTAAAGGTCATAAACAATGGCAGCAACCTTTATTTTCTGGGGCTATATTACGTATTCATCCAGCCAAGTTTGGTTTGCGTAACTTTACCGTACCGCTGAGCAATCCATTTTTAAAAAACAATTTAGTTAATGATGCTATTTATCTTTTTGGCAGTCAAAATGTTAAACAATTTATTTGGCCGAATAAAAATAGCGAACAAATATTACTACACCATGAATACAATCAAAAACAGTTACTGTCATACAGTAAAGGCGGTAATAATTGGCGTGACAATATGCCTAAAAATGTTTTATATCAGAGTGATAAGCGTTTAGAAGATGTTTTTATATATCAAGGACGTAAATCCCCTTATTTACGTAACAAATTATTATTGTTAAAGCATCAAAATAAACAATGGGAAATTAACTCGCTACCTTTAAAACTTAGTGTCAGTAAAAAAAATGAGGTTCAGTTGTCGCAACTTGTTTGGCAATTCCCTGTTCAACAGTTAGCTACCGCACAACGTATCAATATTATGAGTAATGACTTAGGTGAAATGCTACTTTTTGATAAATCTGGCGGTACGCTTTATCAATTTTCTCAACAAGATGTTGATTTTATCACCCCTGTTTCTTCTATTGAACCTAAATCAGGCGACTCAAACATGATCCTATTTCTTTTATTATTTTTGAGTGTTGCCCTTCTTGGCTATTATTTTGTTAAACGCAATAAATTTTCGGCTAAAGCGCTCGTAAAACAACAATTTTCTCATCTTGAAGTTAGTGAGTCTCAGCTTCAAATTAGCTTATATCGCCGTCATGAAAACAATGCCGAAGCAGTCATTAACATTATCGATATAGAAAGTTGTGAACTATTTCTTAACGAACGTAGTATTAGCCTTATCAATACTATTATGGATGAGGCTTTTAGTAATGAAAAAGAGCATAATTTACGCGCTCTTTTTACCAAAGAGCATATTGATAAAATGGTTGATGGTAAAGTTAGAGTGATAAGTTTACAGATAATAGATAAACACAAAAAGCAGTTTGTTGTTTGTTTATATTTGCGTAAAGGTAGTAACCGAATGACTAAAAAAGATTATTTCAACGTGATAGATGAATTGATTGATTGGTGCTGGTTAATTGCTAAAAAAATCAATCCAGAGCAAACGGGTATTAGGACAATAAAGCCGGACAATAAAGCCGCACAAGAAAGTAAGGCTAAACGTGAAGCTGAAGCTAAAATTCCTTTACATACTCAAGCGGCGGCTATTCGCCCTGCTACTCATAAAGTCATTGAAACTGGATTAAATGACGCAGTGGTAGCGATGAAAAACATTAAGCAACCACTAAAGACAGAAAACTTAAATGCACACACAAATAGTGCCATAGATACCGAGTTAGTGAATGCTTTAGAAAAACTCGTAAATTTAAAGCAGCAGGGTTATCTTACTACCATTGAATTTACCAAAGCAAAAGAAAAACTATTGCAAAATTTGTTTGATAAATAACGCTACTTATCTGATTTTATCCCAAATAAAAATGCAGGTAACCAAAGTTACCTGCATTGTTAAATATGGTTAAGTAAGTAAATTATTTAAGTGTTAATAAGTAGTTAATCAAATTTTGGTAGTCTGCTTCAAAATTATTTTTATCCAACTCAGGGATGTTAATACGATACATACCGTTGACTATCACCGTTGGTACGCTTTTTAACGCACGACTTTTAGTCATCATATCTTGGCTTTTCTTCATTAACTTAGCTTTGCTATTTACACTAAAGCTTTTCATTAACTTATCGAATTTATCACCATCGACACCATTTGATACAAAAATATTACGAATGTCTTTTTCTGACGTAACAACCGCACGTTGTACTTGTATATATTGAAATAACGCATGGATTAATTTGGTATCCATTTTCAATTGCTCTGCAACCACCACCGCTTTACTTAACATGGCTTGTACTTTAGGTGATGCTGCACGAAGAAAATCAACATGATTACGTTCAAACTTAACCCCTGCTGGTAAATTCTTTTTAACAACGTTCATAAACGGTTCGAAGCTGCGACAATGAGGGCAATAGAAAGAAAAATATTCACGAATTTCTTTTTTGTTTGATGCGACTTCGCTCACTTTTGTGTACTGCTTACCTTCAGTGTACTTTTGCGCACAAGCCGTCATTGAGAAAGCTAAAAGTGGCATGAGCAATATGATGAATAACTGGTGCATTTTTTTCATTATTATTTTCCTATCTTATACCAACTGGTATTATCAATATGATGCAGGTAACAAGCTCAACGGAGGCTGCTGTAATGCTGACATTTGCTCTTTTAACATTAATATTTGTTGTTCCCAATACTTCTCGGTATTAAACCAAGGGAAGTTTCGAGGAAAAGCAGGATCTTGCCAACGCTTACACAACCAAGCCATATAATTTACTACTCGCATAGTTCGTAATGATTCTATCAAAACAAGTTGTTTAGTATCAAATGAAAAGAACTCTTCATAGCCCATTAAGAGCGTGTCAATTTGTAACAATTGTTGTTGTCTGTCGCCAGATAGCATCATCCATAAATCTTGAATAGCCGGCCCCGTACGACAATCATCTAAATCAACAAAGTGAGGTCCTTCATCACGCCATAAAATATTACCCGCATGACAGTCGCCATGAAGGCGTATTTGCTGATCTGGAAAACTATATTGCGCGTACTGGTGCGCCGCAATGGCTATAACTTGATCGAGTATAGTAAAAAAAGCGAGTTTTAGCGCATTAGGCACAAAGTCACTCTCCGCAATAGTAGCTCTCGCCTGGTAAAGCATTTCAGCCGTATTAAAGCTTGGCCGACACTGAAACTCTTTTTGCGAAGCTACGGCATGAATACGGCCAATAAAGCGACCCATCCATTCAAGTTGATCTAAATTATCAACTTCAAATATACGCCCACCACGACATGGAAAAACAGCAAAGTGATAACCTTGATGTTCAAATAAACTTTTACCATTACGTTTTAACGGTGCGACTATCGGCAACTCACGCTCATCTAATTCAAATGAAAAATCATGTTCTTCCTGAATTTGCGCAAGTGACCAACGCTGTGGCCGATAAAACTTAGTGACATACTTAGTCAAACTTTCATCATGAAACTGATAAACACGGTTTTCATAACTATTAAGCGCTAATAAGCCACTATCAACCCCAAAGCCAGCACTTTCTAAACCGTCAATAATAGTGTCAGGTGACAGTGATTTAAAATCAAATTGTGCCATTAGCGCTCATTTTATCCATTTTAATTACTACTCTAATTCAACTATATTATTAACGTTTATTGAAAAAACGACTTTCATGTTCAATGCTAACATCATCTTGTGGTGATATTTGTTCAACCGTAAACGTAATGTCTGTCATATAGCTTTTCAATTCGTATGGGTCAACGGAGATACTAATAGGCAAAGTGAATACGGTTGCTGCTTTTACTGTTATCTCTTGTTTGCCATGCCACTGCGTATTTTCAATACCTTTCACTGATAACTTATACGTATTATCGGTTTGTGACATATTAAGTATTTTTAAGGTAAACACATTTTCAATTTCACCATTAAAGTTTTCTTTCGATAATTCAGTTCTATCGCGAATAATATCTAATGATAATGGTACACGGTTAACGATTTCTAGCATTATCAGCGTACTCATAATCATTAATATAGCAGCATAACCTATCAGTTTCGAGCGCACAAAATGCACCTTCTTGCCCTCTAGTTCATGCTCTGTCGTGTAACGAATTAAGCCTTGGTCGTATTTCATACGAGTCATTACACTGGAACAGGCATCAACACAAGAGCCACAGTTAATACACTCATATTGCAAGCCATTACGAATATCAATGCCAGTAGGACACACTTCTACACATAAATTACAATCAATACAGTCACCTAAACCTTTTGATTTATGATCTTCTTTTCTACCGCGAGCGCCACGACTTTCACCACGGTCAGCGTCATAAGCTACGGTTAACGTATCTTTATCAAACATCGCTGATTGAAAACGTGCGTAAGGGCACATGTGCAAGCAAACTGTTTCACGCATCCAACCCGCGTTACCATAAGTGGCAAAGGTGAAAAAGGCCAAAATTATCGCCATCGTAGTGCTAGTGTCAAGGGTGATAATATTGATGAATAATTCATTCATCGGGGAGAAATACCCAGCAAAAGTCATCGCTGTGAATAACGAAACCAATAACCAACTGCTGTGCTTAAGTGTTTTTTTCCATAGTTTTTGACTATTTATTTTTTGTTGATCAAGTTTACGACGCTGATTCGCGGTTCCTTCTGTTCTTTCTTCTAGCCAAATAAAAATAAATGTCCAAACAGTTTGCGGACACGTATAACCACACCAAACACGGCCTAAAAAGGTGGTAACAAAAAAGAGAAGAAATGCACCAAAAATAAAAATCCAAGCTAATAAAGTTAAATCTTGCGGCCATAACGTTAAGCCCCAAAACGTAAAACGCTGTTCACTAATATCAAATAATATCGCCTGATGTCCGTTATATTGCAGCCAAGGTAATAAAGCAAAAAATGCAAAAAAAACCATGTTCATTCGTTGTCTTAACTTTTGAAAAAAACCAACGTTTTTCCGCACATAAATTTGGTCACCAGGCTTATAACGCTCATTGCTATTTTTAGCAGGCTGAACTTCGACATTATGAACAGAAATTTTATTATTAGTTGTTGACGGTTTTTCGTTGGCTTTCACGATAAATCCTTAAAAGATAAATATATACCCATACTACTTCAAGAGGCAGAGTCCTCTTCTTGATACATCACGGGTATAGCAGTTAGTATAAAAAAATAATTTATGTTATTCTCTTTACTTAGAATAACATAAATTAGCTCATACTAATATATAGGTTTTAATGAAAAAATTATTGATCTTAATCGTTGCTTCCGCGTTATTTTTACATTTTTATCCTCAACCTGAGGTAACCAAATTTTATAATGAAAAAAAAGCGATACTGTTAAATGGTTTTACTGATTTTAGTGACACCAATGTTCGTTTAAAAGCAGATAAAATATATAAGGAATTAGAAAGCAAACTTGATAGTTTTTCACCTGAAGAGGTTGCGCAATTAAAGGACATTACCTCATCAAGAGCTAACGTTCAGACTTTTTATGGTAGTTATTGTCAAAATACTAAGCGGCACGCTATTTTTCATCCTGAAAATCAGAAAAAAGTTTGTGCCACTATTTCTCTTTATAGCAATCTTTTATAGTTATTTTCAGTGACACTTTTGCTTTGAATGGAGGGTGCTTTTTTTGTTATAATAAAAAACAAACGTTTAACAAGAAAATATTTATGGATAATCAACCTTATAATGCTTTACACGGCATCACCTTGAAAACTCTTGTGACTGAACTTGAAGCTTATTTTGGTTTTGAATCGCTAGGACAGCAAATTAAAATTAATTGCTTTACCAAAGATCCTAGTATTAAATCCAGTTTAAAGTTTTTACGTAAAACGCCTTGGGCAAGAGAGAAAGTCGAGCAACTTTATATTAAGAATAAACATCAAATATCGCAGCATAGCGATTAATGACTGAATATAGCCATATAAACGGTTAATTAACTGGTATTTATCAACGATATCCTTAATGATTAACGCCTTACTTTAAAAAAAACCACATTATGACTACACCTAATCACTATATCCTTACTTGGCAGTGTCCAGATAATACGGGCGTTCTAGCAAAAGTTTCCCAAAGCTTATTTGAACATGGCGCTTTTATCACTGAAACATCACAGTATAGTGATCCTTATACTGAAACATTTTTTTCCCGTATAGCCTTTGATGATAGAAATTTAACCGTTTCCGCAAATGAATTTAAAGACGCTTTAGATAAATTAGCTAAACCCCTTAAAATGCAATATCAATTGCGTAATAAAGAGCAAGTGCTCAATGTGCTTATTGCGGTATCAAAAGATGATCACTGTTTGGTTTCTTTACTAACTAAATGGAAATCAGGTATTTTGCCTATTAATATTGTTGGCGTGATCTCCAATCACAAAACTTGCCAAGCACTAACTCAATGGCATGGCGTACCATTTCATTATTTCCCTATTACATCGAATAAGAAAGCCCAGCAAGAAGCCAAAATAACGGCGTTAATGGAATCAACAAATACTAATTTATTAGTGTTAGCACGTTATATGCAAATTTTATCTGATGATTTGTGCCAACAGTTATCAGGTAAAGCAATTAATATTCACCATTCATTTTTGCCTAGCTTTAAAGGGGCAAAACCTTACCATCAAGCTCATGCGCGCGGTGTAAAAGTAATAGGCGCAACCGCTCATTATGTTACCGCCAACTTGGATGAAGGGCCTATTATTGCGCAAGAAGTCAAACCTATTAACCATACTTTTACGATAGAACAGATGGTACATATGGGCTACGATTTAGAAGCCACAGCCTTAAGTCATGCTGTGCGTATTCATGCTGAGCAACGAGTGTGCATAAATGGCGATAAAACCGTAATATTGGCTTAAACGCTAAATCATTCACTAGAAAACAATTCGCTAGAAAGAAGCTACCATTAAATATTATTACTTTTTAACGGCTAATTAACGTAAAATAGCAATAATTAGCAGTCAAAAAAGTATCACATCATGTCTCGCAGCAAAAAATCAAGAAAGCCTGGCTCAGCGCCAACCGCAAAACCTAAATTAAGCAAAGTTGAATTAGCCAATGTAGAAAAAAGATTACGAAAGAAAACGGGTAAAAAGCCAGGTAACCGCCAGCAAGAAGGTAAGCAGGTAAAAAGTACAGACCAAACCTCTAATCAAAATAAAGATCCACGTATCGGCAGTAAAAAACCGATAGACTTAGGTGGTAACGTTCTACAATCAATAGACAAAGTAAAAAAAGCTAAAACAAGTAAAATAAAACAAGATAGTCCTATCGCCGCTATTCGCGTGGCTAAATCTGAAACTAGCATTGAACATAATTTAGCGCCAGATCTTGCGCTAGAATTGTCGAACATTGAAAATGATGAGCACTTACAAAATATTTTAGCTAAGCAAGAAGATGATCTAGAATTAACTGAACAAGAGGTTAATTATTACAATGATATGATGGAACGTCATCAGCAGTTAACCGAAAAACTTGGTGTTATTGACGAAGATACAGAAGATAAAACAAATCAGCGTAAAGTTAATTCTGAAGATGATTTATGGGACAAACTCGATGGTTCATCCTTATCAGATGACTTCTCTTAGTTTAAGCTTAGTTTGAATGTAGCTTGAATTTCATTTTGAATAAGGCAAAGATAAATGACTGATTATTGGTGGTATGCTACCGCATTAGCCGTAATTATTATTGCTGGTTTAGCTTTTTATGCGGCAAAATTATTAATCGCGCTGAACAAACAAAAGCAAGCGCAGCAGCAAGCAAAATCCACACAGCAACAAGCCCTCGCTAAACATGACCATAAAGTACTCGCTAGCGTTAAAATTATTACTCGTGCTATGCAAGAACAGCAATGCGATTTTGGTGAAGGCTGTTGGCGTTTGTCCGTGCTATTGTCATCATTGAAAATGAGCGGTGAATTAGAACAACAATTCCCTGCAATATTCAAATTATATGATGAAATAAAAGATCTTGCTATTTTAGATGATCGTAAACAGCTAGAAAAAAAGCAGCGTATGAAAGAAGACTACAAACGCATGACCGCAGAAGCTAAATTACACCCTAAAATAATGACAGATCTTGATCTACTTCAACAATACACCGCTGAAAGAATGAGTATACTAGGTAAATAAAATATTAAACCAATACCACTTGGAATAAGGCGCATACCATGACTGAGCAATTAAAAATAAAATTTACTCAACGTATTGTTGAATTACAACAAAGAATAGGCGCAATTCATCGAGATTTTGCCGACGGTAGGGATGCTGATTGGTCTGAACAAGCAGGTGAGCGCGAAAACGAAGAAGTGTTAAATGCGCTTGAATCTGAAGCTAAAGTTGAAATTCAACATTTATCTAACGCCATTACTCGCATGGACAATGGTACTTACGGTGTATGCCAAGCTTGTGGCGAAGATATTGCACAACAACGGCTGCAAGTTCAGCCTGCCGCAGAAAAATGTATTCAGTGTGCGGAATAATGATCCCAACCTCATAAAATATGTAACAATTTATGCCTGTTAAAATCATCACCTAATTGATGGAACTGGTATTAGTAATCAACACAAGCCTGATTAACTCATGTATAATTTCCACTATTAATACTAGCGTTTTTGATAAATAGTGGGAATAATTATGCAAGTTAGTCAGTTTTTCGATCCTCAATTACTCAATAAATATAATACCAGTGGCCCAAGGTATACTTCCTACCCCACTGCATTAGAATTTCATGATGAATTCAAATACGGTGATTTTGTACAAGCAATAAAAAATTCACCTAACCGTGAATTGTCTTTATATGTGCATATTCCTTTTTGTCATACCCTTTGTTATTACTGCGGTTGTAACAAAATTATTACTCGCCATCGTGATAAAGCCGATGTTTACCTTGAATATCTAGCACAAGAAATTGCCCTGCAAGCGCCATTGTTTAGCGACTATAAAGTAAAGCAATTACATTGGGGTGGTGGTACGCCAAGCTTTTTAACGCATAAACAAATCACAACATTAGTTACACTGTTAAAAGAAAAGTTTAATTTCTCTGATGAACTAGAGATGAGCATAGAGATTGATCCACGTGAAATTGAAATGAACTTAGCTGAGCATTTATTCTCCCTTGGTTTTAATCGTTTAAGTTTAGGCGTACAAGATCTTGATTTAAAAGTACAAGAAGCAATAAACCGCGTGCAATCAACTCAATTTATTGGCGACTTTATAGCTCATGCTAAATCTGTTGGCTTTAAATCTATCAATATTGACCTTATCTACGGTCTACCTCACCAAACATTGGAAACATTTACTAAAACCCTTGATAAAGCGCATGAATGGGATGTAGATAGAATTTCGTTATTTAGCTATGCTCATTTACCTACTCGCTTTGCAGCACAACGTAAATTACGGGATGAATGGCTACCAAATACCCAAGAAAAATTTGCCTTAATGAAGCTTGCTATTGAAACCTTATGCAACTATGGCTACGATTTTATTGGTATGGATCATTTTGCCAAACCGAATGATGAACTGTCTATCGCTCAAAAAGATGGCACTTTACATCGAAACTTTCAAGGTTACACCACTAAAGGCGGTTGTGATTTACTCGGCTTTGGCGTTTCTTCTATAAGTGCTATTGGCAATAGTTTTAGTCAAAACATAAAAGAATTAAAAGCCTATTATAAGGCCATAGAAACTCAGCAACATGCCCAGATTAAAGGCGTAAGTTTATCGACAGATGATACTATTCGCGGTGAAGTGATTCGTGAGCTAATGTGTAATTTATTTTTAGATAAAAATAAATTGAATGAAAAATATAACATTAACTTCGATGAGTATTTTGCTGAAGACTTACCGTTACTTGATACGTTTATTGACGATGGTTTAGTAGAGAATACTAGTGACAGTATTCACGTACAGCCAAAAGCTCGTTTGTTAATCCGTATTATTTGCATGAGCTTTGATGCTTACATGAAAAAACACGTTAACCAACAGCGCTTTTCACGAGTAATATAACTACATTACAAATAAGCCAATTAAAAAGATAACAAGTCGTGAAGCTTAAAATTCACGACTTGTTACTCATAGCTCGATAACTAAACTTTTCCTAAGCTAAAATCACAACCAGCACTGTTAAAAATCAACTCTGAACCTTGTTCTGTTTTTACTTCTTTGGCTAATTCAACCCATTGGTAATATACATTTCGGTGTACTTTTGCTAACAAGTTACGCCTAACGATGACATAAATTTCATCGCTATCATTTATCCTGACAGGGTGATTTTCATCCAAAATAAACGCATCCCCAATATTATTTTCAACTGACATAATGGTTTTCGCACTATCTTGCCAATGCCATTGAGTTAATACAAAAGGCGCATCATCAACAGTAATTTTTATTTTCTCAACAGGAGTCACTAAAAAATATTCGCCATCCTCTAGTTTAAGCACGGAAGCAAGTAGTTTAACAAGCGCTTGACGCTTAAAAATAGTACCTCCATAAAACCAATCACCATTTGCTTTAATTTGCAGATCCATTTCTCCACAGTAATCAGGGTTCCACTCATCTACTGGGGGAATTTTCTCTCCGCGAGCTTTTATTTGTGCTGTTATTGCTTCTATAGACATAGTTAAGGCCTAAATATAATGAAAAGTACAATTATATTAGCAATAAACATGGCTTTTAGTAAATTTATCTTGTCAAAAGACTATAAAGTACTTTAAATTAGCCTGATTTGTTAAATTACATTCGTGATAACAAAATTATACCTTTAAATTATACCTTTAAATTATGCACCTTAGTGGTGGCTATAGCTCAGTTGGTAGAGCCCCGGATTGTGATTCCGGTACCCACGACCTCAAAAATCTCTCTTTCATCTCTATTTCACATCTTCGTAAAACTTAATAAACCTAGTAATAACGTGGCCTGTAGCTTAATTCATTTCAACTATAAACCTTATTCATAACCAATAGACTTTTACCTTTATAACTTGCCCCGTTCCATATTAGTTACACAAATGTGTCTAAACAGTTACAAGCAGAGTAAAGAAATAGTTTATTTCGCCAGCATAAATTGATATGGATGGACTATATTATAACGTGATTTTTCCTGTCTAGATCTGATCCAGTTAGTGGCTATAAACTGTATGGTTTTTACTCATGATAAATTATGGCTATTGGTTGTTCGCTAGGTCAACAAATAGCCAATTGCGGACGTTAGCTTTTGAATATTAACGGTAGTTCAGAGCTCCTAAAGCTTCATTTTCACTTAAAAAATCACATCTATTCACAACTGAATTTATACCTAAAAGTTTTACATGGCTTTAGATATCAAATCCCCAAACTGGACATTGGAATCATTCAATTCTTAAACAAATTTAGTGTATTAAGTCTAAGGCGCAATCGC
>JQIA01000551.1_pt1 | contig 19260 bp, 12 predicted proteins | sample 811431 | NCBI WGS metagenome assembly JQIA01 (sample SAMN02998118, study PRJNA258478) | marine sediment metagenome | biome: marine; feature: seafloor; material: sediment; isolation source: oil-polluted sediment collected from 3 locations (0.5 km, 0.7 km and 0.9 km)... | place: USA: Gulf of Mexico ...
AATCGACTCTTGCCAGGCTTGTTACAATGATTGAAAGACCAACATCGGGTGATTTTGAAATTGACGGAATGCCGGGTGTAACGAACGATAAATCTCTTCGGAAGAAACTTCGTTCGAAAGTACAGATTATATTTCAGGATCCATACGGATCTTTAAATCCCAGAAAAAAAGTGGGATCTATTTTAGAAGAACCACTGATTATTAATACAGATCTTTCATCTTCTGAAAGAAAAGAAAAAACAATGGCGATGATGGAAAAGGTTGGCTTGACGAAGGAACAGTATAATCGTTACCCGCACATGTTTTCAGGCGGTCAGCGCCAGAGAATAGCTATTGCAAGAGCCCTTATGTTGAATCCTGCTCTGGTTGTTGCCGATGAACCGGTATCAGCACTTGATGTTTCAGTTCAGGCGCAGGCGCTTAATCTATTAATGGATCTTCAGGAAGAGATGAATCTGACGTATCTTTTTATCTCACATGATCTTAGCGTTGTTCGTCATATCGCTGATGAGTTAATGGTGATGTATTTAGGTCTTCCTGTAGAACAGGGCGAAAAAGAGATTGTTTTTAAAAAACCGCTACACCCTTATACAAGAGTTCTTCTCGCTTCAACACCGCATGTCGATAAAACCTCTCGGATGGATAAAACACAGATAACGGGTGAACTTCCGTCACCTCTTGATCCACCAACAGGTTGTGCTTTTCATAAACGCTGTGTTTATATGACGGATATATGCAAGGAAAAAAGACCTGAACTTCGTCTTGTGGAAGAACGGATGGTAGCCTGCCACAATGCGGAAACCTTGCCATAGCCAAAGATTGAATTATCTGTAATAGCTCATAGTTTCTCACCTTTATAGGATAAAGAAAATATTTTGTTTTATACACTCCTATGTGGGGCTGAATCGCTTAAAATTAAATGAGATTCCTTTGAATCTGAAGATTCAGCTGGTTCATTTTTACTACCATGAACCAGAAGAGTGAGTTCTTTTACCATCCCCTCCATTTCATGTGCCTGTGCATTGAGTTCTTCAGATGACGCAGCCGATTCTTCCGCGCTGCTTGTAATCATCTGAGTAACTTTTTCTATCTCCATCGTTGCTTTATTAATCTGTTCAATGCCACTTGCGACTTCACTGCTGGCCTTAGTTATGCCCTGTGTTTTTTCACCGATTATAGTAGCACTTTCAACAATACCTTCAAAATTGTCATTCATATCGCGAATAGCTCCGGATATCTGGTTAACTCTTTGGATTGTCGCGTCGATGAGTTCCTGAGTTGTTTTAGCAGCTTCAGCAGCTCTTATGGCAAGATTTCTTACTTCATCAGCTACGACAGCGAAACCTGCTCCGGCGTCTCCGGCTCTTGCGGCTTCCACTGCGGCATTTAATGCAAGCAGATTTGTTTGGAAGGCTATCTGATCAATGTTTTTAATAATCATTCCCATTTGATCACTGTCAGATTCTATTTGAGCCATTTTTGTTGTAATTTCAACAATTGCCCTTAACGATTGACCCGATTTTTCAATATTTTTATCCATTAATTCTTCTGCACCAGCGGTCATTTCTGATGTGTCCTTGCTCGTTGCAGCAATTTCTACAATTGCTGCTGATGTCTCTTCAACGGTTGCTGCTTGCTCCGAAGCACTTTCAGCAAGGTTTTGGCTCGATGAAGATATTTGATTTGCTGCCGCAGCAACTTGTATGGAACACTCATTTAAACTTGCAGTGGTAAGTTTTAAGACACTGGTTATTCCCTTTATAATAAAAAATGCCAGGATTATACCCAGCGAAACAATTAAAACACTCAATGAAATAATAGTTATTTTTGACCGTATGGCTGAGTTCAGCATAACTTCGTCATTCATAATATTATCTCTGGCAATTTTTCTGATAGCCTTTAATCCGGTTTGAATTGATTGTAGAGCCGGTAAAACATTTTGAACATAAACAGTATTTGCTTTATTGATCCCTGACATTTTATCTGTATGCCAGGCGATGGTGTTGTCTATAACATTTAGGGTTGATTCTGCATGAGCGGCTGTTTGAGAAATAAAATCGTTGTATGCTGCCTTGTGCTGTCCCATATTTAGTTTGTTTTTTATTGATTCAGCACTCCTGTGGAGATTGTTATGGTTGGGTATAAGAGCTTCAAGCAACTTTGCAAAAGAAGGGTCTTCCTTTTTAAGGATTTCAGTTTTTGGAGAATAAATCCATTTGCCCAAGCCGCATTTTGTCGGATCGAGTTGGATGGTCAGTTCATTTTTTTTGTTGAGGATGGCGTCTTTTATAGCATGTGTCCAAAGCAGGTGGTCTACCTTTTTTGCTAACAGGAAAGCGCCTAGCTTTTTATCAATTATTGTATAATTATTGCCGATTGCAATAGCTGACTGATGGAGTTCATAGTGCGGTTTTTCAATTTGTTTGATTAATGTTTTAAGTTCCGGAACTTTGGTTTCCGCCTCTTTTCTGTCACTGCTGTAAAGCCATTTTCCAAAACCGCATTTATGGTCATCGGTCTGAACCGTGAGAACATGAACAGACTCGTCAGTCAGAAGGGTATTAACTTTATTGACCCAGTTTAAATGATCGACTTCTTTTTGAGCCAGAACACCGTCAAGTTTATTGCCTGATATTACTTCCTTTGCATTATTTATCAAAAGATTATAACCGATCACACTGATTGTTGTCAGGATAACCAGAAGAAATAATATGGCCCCAAACCCCAGTGTTATTTTCAGGCCTATTGTTAAATTTTTTAAATTCATAATAGCTCCGTTTTTAATTTATCGTGAAGACCGTATCCAGCTTTAAATTTACAAATATAGACTTGAGTTCCGGTGACAAACCGGTGATAATTATTTTACCACCGTAAATGGCGACATCCTTGTATAATAGAAGGAGTTTGCCGATCCCGGCACTGCCTATATGCGAAACATTTGTGAAATTCATTAAAACAGCTTCAGGTTTGGTCTTTTTTAAAGATGAGAATTTTTCTTTCAGCTTTTCTGCCCCACGTTCGTCAATCTGGCCTGACAAAGTCAGAACAACAGCTCCTTCTTCCTGCGTTTCTTTAATTTCCATATTTTACTCCCTGTTATAAAAGTTGTTATTAGTCTATGAAATATCACTGTCTTAATTCGATAATATTCCGGTTTAAATGTCGCGAGTAGCCCCAAAGAGAGTCTGTTTTTTTAAAAATTGTTTCGGTACTCATCTTTGTTCTGTGGAAAAAAATATTAATATGAGACCCTTTGTTTCTCCACCAGACTCTGTCAGCTATATTATTTATGATATAAAGTCCCCTGCCAGAGGGGGATAAAATATTTTCAGAAAGTGTCGGATCGGGGCGACTTCTAAAATTAAAACCTTTTCCCTGATCAATCACTTCTACCAGAAGTCCATTCTCCTGTTTCCATTTTATTGAGATGGTTTTTTCTGCAGATTTTTCGTTACCGTGCTTCCAGGCGTTTATTATAGCTTCCTCCAAAACTATTTTTACCCGGGCTTGCTCTTCTTTTACCGATGCTAAATCACAGGTTTCGGTAATTGACTGAAAGACTTTTGCTGTCTGGTCTGATATATTATTTTCAACATCATGGGTTATGACCATTTCCATTGAATCATTGTTTGATTCTATTTGTACCGCAATGAGTGTCACATCATCTATTGAGCTGCTTTTCAGTGAATTTATATCATTGCCCACCTCGATTGAGTTACCGCTTATCTCTAAAATAGTGTTGAATAAATTTTCGGTTGTTGTTGATATTGCAGCCTGCTTACCGATTTTGTTGAAATGGTCATCGATCAGGCTTTGAGTTATTTTTACAAGCTCTTCTGTTGTTAGTGGTTGATATTTATTACCAATAGGCATGTCGGTAAGGCCGTCGGTGTAAAATATCATCTGATCATCCTTCTGAAGCTGTATCATTTCACTTTTAAATGATGCTTCAGGTAGAAATGGTACCGGAAGATTGCAGCCACTACTACCAGGCTCAGGTATTGATGAAACCTTCCCGTTGCGAATCAGTAGAAAGGGGGGGTGGCCGGTTGAGAGCCATGTCATTTTGAGGGACTCGTGATTAATCTCAGCATTAATGGATGTAAAAAAATCATCGTTTTCAAAATAACCTGAATGGCATAATTGTTTGTTGATATAGCCAATCGTTTGATCGAGGGAATAATCTGGATTATTTGCAAGTGAAGCACCATGAATCAGATCCGTATAGATACTTCTTAAGATGCAGTTGACTTCATGACCTGACTGGTCTTTGAGGCTGATAACCGTTCGGGTTCCTTCGGTCCCATTGTTTGACGGCAGATTGTGGATAAAAAGATGATCACCGCCCTCCGCATTGCAGGGCACCGAAATACTGGAACAAAAGAGTCTTGCATTGTTCGGTAAATCAATATAGCAGGATGGTTCACGATTTATCAGGGTCATAATGCCTTTAGATTTAATAATATCGACAGCCTGATTTTCAAGGAGGCGCTTTACGTCAGTTATATCAATAAAGCTCAGAACCTTATACCGTTCTCCCTTTATAATAACAGAGGCTGTTTTTAATCTTATATGCCTTTTACCAAGAGTTTCCTGTATCAAAAGGCAATCTCCTGGAACTATTTCATTAGAAGGCTTTGACGTGGTATCACTGTTACTTGTTTCGTACTTAAAATAATTAGTCACAGGTTTGTTGAGAATAATCTCTTTGTTAGCGCCGATTAATTCTTCCGCGTAGGGGTTTATGTCGGTAATACACAGGGTTTTATGGTCGGTGACAATGACACCAGCTTGAACGGTTTCCATCACGGCATTCAAATATTCTTCTTTTTCTTTCACGGTATCAAAAGCATTGTTTCTGTCTGTCATATCTTTGAAATTTTCGACCACACCCAGAATGTCACCTTCAAGTGATTTATAGGGCGTTGCTGTCAGAAGAAAGGATTTTTCTATTCCCATTGATCGTCTTTTTACATCAAGTTCAATATGTTCTTCTCCCTTAAGAATTCTCCTGAGTGTACATTCTTCCGTAAAACAATAGGGCCCCTGAAAACATTCGTGACATAAATTGTTCTCGAGCTTATCTTTTGGCAAACCTGTGATGGCTGAAAATGTATCATTGACCCTAAGCACCCTAAAATCTACACCAATAACCCGCATACCGTCTGCCGCCGTGTTGAAAATCTGATCCAGTTCAGCATTCGATTCATGAAGCTTAAATGAGGCGTCTTCAAGTTGTTGTGTCCTTTCTTTTACTTTCTTTTCGAGACTTTTGTTCAAAAGCATAATTTTATTTATCATGGAACCAAAGCTGAAATATAATATCAAAAAGGCACTTAGGATTAACAGGATTGTCAGAATGACTGACTTAATGATATAGGCCTGATATTCATGCAGTTCTTTCGTTACTTCCTGAACTACAAGAAACCGTGCAAGGGGTTTGTTCTCGAAGGTATTGAGCTCACCGGCACTGAAAAGAAGATAATGCTTTTCATTGTTTTCAACGAATTCTGATTCCTGGGCTTTAAAATTATAGGTTTTGGCTACAGGGTTAAACAGGTCTGAGTTTTCATAAGGGTTCAGCAGGAAGCCATTTAACAGAAGCTCATTCGTTGCTAATTTTTTATAATCTTTATTTACAAGTGAAGATGAAATATATCTGGCCACCTTAACATCCAGGACCGATTCAATATTATCAGCCACTTCGTTGACTTTTATCCCAACTTCAAGAGCACCTATGTAGGTTTTATTAACAAAGACAGGTTTTACAACTCTGTAAAACAATCCGTGCTTTCCAATTTCATAGCCGGATTTAGCCTCGTAGGTTACATGGGTATGTGTTATGACAGGTCTTAATTTTTTCAGGTCATCACCAAACTGTTCTGGCTTGTGCATTCGGAGAAAGGAGTGCCCGTCCGGCAAATGAAAATGCATATTAGAGTAGTAAGGATTTTCTTTTTTCAATAACAAGTGGTCTGGTAACATTGCTGTGTAAAGAGCCTGTCGGTCTCTCTTACGAAAAGCATTTACGATTTCTTTATTTTTCAGGATGTTATTGATCTGAAAATCATACACCAAATTTGTATTTTTTATGATCTGAGCGAATATTTTTTGCGCTTTTGTTGTCGTCTCAATAATTGAACTGTCCATAGTTTTTTTGTACCGGTTGATCCCCCAGAACAAAAATACACCGGATAGCACTGATATTATCAGCATAATACCTACAATGGATCGGGCTCTCTCAATCATTCAGTAACCACCGACACTAAGGGGAATTAAGTCTATTAAGTGTTATCGTTTTGTTAAACGTGAAATCAAAGCTATACCATGATGAAGTAGATCGTTTCTTTTACTGTTGTGTTACGATTCAATGCGAAAAGTGTATAATACACTATTTGTGAACGTGTAAAATTCGCGTCTCAGATTTCTTAGAAAATGTAGAAGCATGCAAGGTAGATAATAAAATATAATCAGTAATTTATCAATGAAAAATATTAATATGGCGAGAATTTCTATGGTGACGTAAGTAAGAATCGATCAGGTAAAAAGAACATCCTTTGTAACTATTGCAAAAATACTGGATTGAATCTATTAGGATGTTTTGGTGTTTTCTACAATTTTGATGTGCTCGTTAAAGTATTTAGATTAACAGGCCAGGGCAATTATCGCGCTGGCTTGTTAAAAATAAGGTGTTAAATAGTAGTTTGATATTTCAGCTTCACACCTTTTAGAAACTTATTTAGAATTTGATCCTTACAGTCACGGAAGTGTTTATGACCTGGCTTACGAAAAAGTGAACTTAATTCATGTTTGCTGATGCGGTAATTTACCAGATCCAGAATCTCTAATATGTCATCCGCTTTCAAGTTTAAGGCAATTTTTAATTTCACGAAAATAATATTGTTCGTCAATTGTTTTTCCATCTCAGGTTGTGCGCCTTCTTTTTTCCCTCGTTTATCATTAATCAGGCCGTTTAGGAAAAATGCAAGGTGAGTATCACTGCACACCTGATAAGAAGGCTCCGACTCTTTTTTAAACCAATTGCAGATCTCTTCTTGTGTTGCCGGATAATCAGCGAGGCCGAATATATCAATTGTTTTTGAATCATTGAAATTGAAGGTGTCACGAATACTGAGTAAAATTTCATTGTTGGTCATAAGGCTGTCCCTTTATTCTCTCTTTTATTTTTTAATTTCATCTTTGATAACATATTATCGCAGTTACAGATAGAGGACATCTTAAACAAAATCATTCGGTAAGCAGAAACCAGAAGTCATAGAGCGGCTGTGCGATGACTGTTGCTGAAACTTTAAAACAACGTGTGTCCGTTCGGGCTTTTACCGATAAACCTGTACCAGAAGAGACCCTGAAGACAATTTTTAACAATGCTCAATTGACGCCGTCAAACTGTAATGTTCAACCCTGGCAAATTTATGTTGCTTCAGGTACGAAGAAAGATGAATTGAAAGATAAACGGTTGAAGTTGTGAAAAGTGGAAAAGTTGGTTTGAGCATGGAATAGTATAGCACCTACCAGCAATGTTCTCAGGCGATTAGTGCAGAGGGAAGCCATCGCAAGGGTTCTTGATGAACCCTGCTCTGGTGGGCCAATGAACCGGTATCAGCGCCTGATGTGTCAGTTCAGGCACTTGATCGTTACCATCTAATATTTAAATTTACCAATAATTCCATTCAGCTGTGTTGCAAGCAGTTTTAATTCATCTGCGCTGGATTTAACCTGTTTGCTGTCTTCAGAGATTTCGCCCGCCGAATTATTTACTGAAGCGATTTCTTGTGTTATTTCACTCATAACTCCTGTCCCATTGGAGATAAGCTGGCTGATACTTTGAATCCCTTCAGATGTTTGCAGAACGTTGTTTGAAATTTCCTTTGTCGCTGATGACTGTTCCTCAATGGCGGTTGCAATTGTTGAGATGATTTGATTGACTTCATTTATGATGGTTGAGATTGATTCAATTTCAGTGACAGTTTCAGATGTGGTAGACTGTACGTCATCAATCTTCTCCTTGATATTAGCTGTAGCATCGGCTGTTTGTTTTGCAAGCTCCTTAATCTCATTTGCAACAACAGCAAATCCTTTGCCGGCTTCTCCTGCTCTGGCGGCTTCAATAGTGGCATTCAGAGCCAGCAGGTTTGTCTGCTCGGATATTTCTGTGATAGTTTCTGTGACAGCTCCAATATCACTGGCCGCCGTCCCTAACTTGGCCATTTTTTCGGTTGCTATTTTGGCCTGATTAACAGCATTTTCCGATATACTTCTGGCACTTTCCGAGTTCTGAGCGATTTCATTAATCGTTGCAGTCATTTCTTCAGTTGCGGTGGCCATCATATTTGTGTTGCCTGTTGTTTCCTCCATTGTTGCTGCAATACCGCTAAAGTTGCTGTTCATTTCTTCTGAAGCACTGGCGACTGTACTGGCACGGGTTGATGTTGCCTCAGCACCTACCTGAAGGCGGGTTGCAATGTCCTGTAAAGTACTTGAAGATTCATCAACAACACCCGAGTTTGATGCAAGCTCTTTGATGATATTTCTTAAATTTCCGACAAACATATTAAACCACTTGGCGAGTTCGCCCATTTCATCACGGCTTTTAACATCAATACTCTTTGTTAAATCCCCCTCACCTTCAGCGATATCTTTTAATAATTTCGTTGTATAAATGACTGGTTCTGCCAGTGAATTGGAAAGAAAAAAAGCAAAGACGCCAAAGACAATTGAGACAATGACACCAATAGTAAGCATGATTGAGATCATTGTGTAAAACTGTTTCATGATTTCGCTTCTTTCAATCAACCCAACAAGTTTCCAGCCAAGATCCGGAGATGTAAAAACCCTCGCTTCATAAACAGTATTATCAAGTTCAATCCGGGCATTTCCGGAGGCTATTTTTGCAAGTGGTTTAAGACCTGAGAATCCGGATTCAGAAATGTTTTTGAACAAAATCTCCGGGTGCTTCGGATCAGCAAGTATAACGCCATCGTCCTGAATAAGCATAATGTAGCCTGATTCACCCATTTTAATCGTTTTTATAAAGTCTGTGAGCCCTTTAAGGGAAACGTCAATACCAATGACACCGTTTACTTTTCCTGAATTTGATACGGCTTTACAGCTTGTGAATACTGCATCGCCGGTTGTCGACTTATAGGCTTTAGTAATTGTAGGCTTTTCAGGTGAAGCCATTGCTTTTTTATACCACGGTCTTTCTCTGGGATCGTAACCTCCTGGCAATTCAATATCACTGCCAATGGTAAAACCCCCATGAGTTGTTCCCATATATACTTCCACAAAGTTTTTATGAGTCTGATTAACAACTTTGAACATGTGCCTGATACGTTTTTCTCCGTTGCTTAGTTCAAATTTGGTGATGTTTTTTGCCTCAGTCAGGCCGATATAAGATGAGATTTTTTCACCGGCATTGCGAATGTCATCGTGCCCTGCGATCATAGTTGTGTTTGCGAGTGTTTCATCAATGAAAATTGTAATTGACTGATTAATATGATGCAGCTCTTTTTCAGCTCTTTCATAGAAGGTTGCAAGTGAATTCTGTTTTATGTTGTAGCCAAGAACCAGGCAGATTACGAGAAGTGGAACGATAATCGATACAAGAAAGGACACAATAAGTTTTTTTCTGATATTTAAGTTCATGAGCACTCCTTTATTCCAAATTATATGCAGTACATAGATATGAAACGCTTCAGACTGACAGGGGGTAAATAATTATATAATAATGAAAAAATAAGACTTGTTAAGATTATTTTAGTATTCGGGTATAATAGACTAATATTGAAGTTTTGTCAATGTGATCCTATCCTCAACATGGGTGGTTTACAAAATGAAAAATTGGGTATTCAAATAAAATATGTCCTGTTAAAACCGATGAAAATACGATATTAGTGTTAGGCAAACTTTAACGAACTTTTCCTAAAAAATCTCCATGTAGTTTATTGTGCAGGCAAAGCCCTGTAAAGGAAGGCTTAAATGATGACTGTTGCAGAAACGTTATACCGATGAGCCTGTTCCCAAAGAGACCTTAATGAATATATTTAACAGTGCTCAGATGACACCATCTAACTGTAATGTTCAACCCTGGCAAATTTATGTTGCTTCAGGTACGAAGAAAGATGAATTGAAAGATAAACTGGTTGAAGCTGTGATGAACGGAAATCCGCCGAATCCTGATTTTGACTGGAAGGTTAAATATGAGGGCGCACATAGAGACCGTCAGTTCGGAGCGGCTTTTGCGCTGTACGGTTCAATGGGGATTGAACGGAGTGATAAAGATGCACGGATGATGGCGATGCTTCGTAACTGGACTTTTTTTGATGCGCCTCATGTGTTGTTTTTTACCATGGAAAAATATCTGAATATTATGGGTGCTGTTGATATGGGTATTTATGCCCAGACATTATCTTTACTGATGACTGAAGCAGGAATTGCGAGTTGTATGCAGGGCGCTCTTGGCCAATTCCCGGATCCGGTTAGAAAAGTTTTTGATATTCCAGAAAGTCAGGGGATCCTTTTTGGTATGTCTTTTGGCTATGAAGATACCGATGCTCCTGTGAATACAACTCGAACAGAGCGGGTTGTTTTAGACGACTCCGTTAAGTTCTTTTCGTAATATAGTTTTCTAGGGTAATATTTTTTGACTATGAAACCACTTCGTACGATTATTCTATATTCTGCCGGGCACTTGGGCAGTGCCACCATATTGAACCGGTTAATTAACTCTGACGAATTTGATATAACCGGAATTATCAAAGCCCGTCCCTTGCCTTTTACATTGAAAGGTGCAAGGCGTCTGAAACAACAGTTAAAGAAAACGGGTTGGCAATTTGGCTGGTTATTGTTCTGGCAACAGTTGATTCAGGGACTTGCTTTCTTGGTGGGATTTATTCTCCCTGCCGGAAGAAAGAGACTTATCCCGGGATGGGTGCTTGCAAATGATAAAGGAATCCCTGTTTTTTATTGTGATAATATTAATGATGATGTCTGTATTGATTTTATCAAAGAACAAAAGCCGGATTTGCTGATCTCAGCCTATTTTAACCAGATTCTAAAAAAAGAGATAATCCAGTCACCGAAGATTGGGGCTTTAAATGTACATCCGGGCTGGTTGCCTGCTTACCGGGGTGCCATGTGTTATTTCTGGGTGTTAAAAAACGGTGCCCAGAAAGGTGGTGTTACAGTTCATTGGATTGATGAAGGTATTGATACTGGTGTAGTCCTCGCAAGACAAACGTTTATTATCAAACAGGGCTGGACCCAGCAAAAAGTTCTGGTTCAAACTGCCATCGTGGGAGCAGAACTTCTCAAGGAAATTGGCAGTATTTTATCCCGGAAAGAAATACCAAAGCCTTTACCTGAAACGAATGAAGAAGAAATTAACTATTTCCCTATGCCACATCGTGCTGATTTTAAAAACTACTTTTCTGAGCGGCGTTTTTTCAGGATTAGAGATATTTTAAGATTCTTTTTAAATACCCGTAAATAACTTTCCGAATTTTAAAATAGGAGATTATGTTTTAAGCATATTGTTGAAACAACCGTAACACAGAGGTTGATTAATCAACGAAATTATAATATTATATCTCCTATACTTACCTAACGAAAAAATATCAAATTCAAGAATTCTAAAAACCTGGTGTATTAGATTCTTCAGTTCCGCTTTTTATTTTTTGTAACGAGGAGAGAAAAAATGCGAATCAGACATAAGTTAATTCTTATAGTTTCAAGTCTTTCACTTATAATTTTATCTATGTTTTTATTTACCTGGTATACCACCTCTTCACAGAAAGCAGATGGTCTTGTTATCAACCTTGCCGGACGCCAGCGCATGCTTACTCAAAAAATGTCAAAAGAGTTATTGCTGTTTGTTGCGGAAACAGATGCAGGGGAAAAGACCGATTTAGCGTCTGCCGTGCTTAATACAATGAAAGTCTTTGAAATAACTCTTTCCGCACTGATTGATTCGGGTAGAGCCTCTTTGACTTTAAATTTAGAAGGTGATTATGCAGAGTGCCCCAAAACTGATGAACCTGCTGCTACTCAACTTAAAAAAGTGAAAGGTATGTGGGATGAATTTTCTTTACATATGAAGGATGCCCTTTCAGTCGATAAAGACATTACCAATGAAATGAATTACATAAAAAATAATAACATTCATCTTTTAAAAGAAATGAACATTGGCGTTGTCATGCTTCAAAAGCTTTCTGAAAAAAAAGTGACGAGACTTGTTTTTTTCCAGACTATCTGTTTACTTGCCGGTCTTTTCCTGTTGATTGTAAGTATTATACAGGTATACGGCATAGTTAAAAATCTTCTTCAATCATCGGATGCCGCCAAGGGGCTGTATAAAGGTAATTTGACAATGCGGTTTGATGTAGCAGATAAGCCAACGAGGGAATTGGACGAGCTCGATTTTTTAGGCTACAATCTGAACAATTTTGCCCAGTCCCTGCAGGATAATATTCGAAATATCTTTCGGGATGCAACAGAATTGAATGTTTCATCATCAGAAATGAACAGGATCGCTGTTGATCTCTCAGAAGATTCGAACACTTCTGCAGAAAAAACAATCAATGTGGCAAACCATGCACAGACCGTGAGTGAAAATATGAATGCTGTTGCGGCTGCTATTGAAGAATTGAGTGCCAATACCCAGCAAATTGCCGAATCCACATCAAAAATGACAGACACAAGTAAAGAAATTGAACAGAGTGCGGAGAAAGCAAGCCATATATCTGGCGAAGCTGTTCAACGAGTTGATACCGCGTCATCCAGGGTAGATGATCTTGGTAATGCTGCAAGTAAAATTGGGCAGGTTTCAGAAACCATCACAGATATTTCTGCACAAACGAACCTTTTGGCATTAAATGCAACTATTGAAGCTGCAAGGGCAGGAGAAGCGGGGAAAGGGTTTGCGGTCGTCGCTAACGAAATTAAAAACCTTGCTGGCCAGACATCCGAAGCCACAGAGCAAATTAAAGAAAACATTAAATGGATACAGGAATCAACGGCTTCAACTGTCGACGATATTAAGGAAATATCTAAAGTGATAACCGAGGTGAATGGTATTGTAAAAAATATTTCTAATTCTGTTGCTGACCAGTCAGAAACAATATCCGGGATAAATGTGAACGTAGCCCAGGGCTCTGAAGCATTACAAGAGGTGAGTTTAAACATCGCCAATACGTCTGCCGGATCTGTTGAAATAGCCAGTGATGTCAATGAAGTAAGTCAGTCAATATCTCAGGTTTCGTCAAATTCCAGTGATATAGCCGGTAACTCTGAAAAACTTTCACATCTTGCGGCTGAGCTCCATGAAATGGTAGATTATTATAAAATAGAATAACGGGATACACTGAGAAAGTTAATCTTCATAACTGCGATGTATCTGTGTGGAGCCCTATTTTTCTGAGGGGTTCCATACCACCTGTTTTTAACTTTTTTATCTCTTGGTTTGTTTCAAATTTCTTGAAATTATCCAAACTGTAAAGTATAGCCTTCCTTTTTTTATCTCCACTAAAGACTTCATACTACTATGAAGAACTGCCCGTTTATAAACTCTTCATTTTAGATATCGAACAAAAATATTTGACAAATGGAAGTTTCAGTAATAATATATTTCAAAAATTGAAATATATTAAAAGGAAAATATTAAGATATGGAAATAATGAAAGATGATATTGAAAAACTGACAAATTATATGGAGAAGTTGATATTTCAGCTTAAGGAAAATGAAGATGATCACAGAAGTAACTGCTGTGCTATACAGGATCTTCATCTTCATGAGATTCAGGTGATTGTGTGTCTTGGACAAAACGGGCCTTCAAAGATGAAGGATATTGGAGATAATCTGTCTGTTAGCCTGAGTAACCTTACTGTTATTGTTGATAAACTTGAAGAAAAGGGTCTGGCGGAACGGATCAGGTCAACAGAAGACAGGCGTATTGTGATGGTTCATCTATCAAAAAAGGGTCAGAGTGTTTTTGATGGACACCATGATATGAAGTTGGAGATGTGTAAAAATATGCTGCAAAAGCTGACAGCAAAAGAACGGGCTTCCTATTTGACGCTAATGCATAAGATTACAGACAATTAATGATGGCGTCGTAAAAAGTCCCATCTACTGCGTTTTAGTGCCTGGCCAGACTTTTGACGTACGATATGTACTACTTCAAGCCTGGCCAGCACTAAATCTTGCATATGGAACTTTTTCCATAGCCATCTATAGATTTTTTACGAGAGCACCAATTAATAAAATAAGGGACGGGAGATGATGATGAGAAGAACAATTATTACACTGTTGGGTTTTTTGATGCTGGTATCACCTGTAAGTATTTTTGCAGCGGGGCCTCCAAAAGCAAATGTGGTTGTTTCGAATTTTTCAGAACAGGACAGAGCAGAGAGCACAAAAATGACAGGTATTTTATATTTTGATCGGGTGAGTGGGCTTTCAACTGAAGTGGCTGGACTGGTGAACTCGGTTTTAGTGAAGGCCGGTGACAGGGTAAAAAAAGGGGCTAAACTGTTTACGCTGAATACTGATTTTACAGATAAAGAGTTGGCGCTGAAAAAAACAGAGATAGCACAGATTGAAATTCTCCTTGAGCAGGCTCGGAAAAATACGAACAGGATTGAGGAATTGTTTAAGAAAAAAGCGGTGAGTGAAGCCGAATACGATGATCTGTTTTTCACGTTGAGGTCCCAGCAAAAGAATCTTGAAAGCAAGAAAATCGATCTTCAGAGGATTGTGTTGAAAAAAAAGAAATCTGTTATTCGGGCGCCATATCATTGTTTAATTCTTGCGAAAAATGTTGATATCGGAGACTGGGTAAATCAGGGCACTGTCTTGTGCCGCACCGGTTCAATTAATGACCTTTCAGTAAAGTTGCCTGTTGGTGAAAAGACCCTTCAATATATTAAAGAAGGGGAATCAGTAGATGTTTTTATTAATTCTCTTGGTAAAAATGTAACAGGTAGATTCGCAGGTATACTTCCGGTAGCTGATGAAAAAACAAAAAATATCTTTTTAAAGATTTCTTTACCTGAAGTGCCAGGCACTATTGAAAACATGTCAGCAACTGTTATGGTGCCGATCAGCCATAGAAAAAAACTGAAAATGATCTCCCGTGATGCTCTTGTTAAATTTCAGGGAAAGGATTTTATTTACTCGGTAAAAGACGGTAAGGCTGTTATTCTTCCTGTGAATGTGGTCCTTTATTCTGGAAAGGAAATGGGGATTGATAATGAAGGCTATGCGTTGGATATAAAAATTGTTGTGAGTGGGAATGAGCGACTTAGACCTGATCAGGCAGTTAATATCACAGGAGAGATTTAATGAATTTTATAAAATATGCGATCAATAAACCCGTGTCTGTTGCCGTCGGGGTTATTCTTGTGGTGATGTTCGGTTTGATCGGGGTTTTTAAATTACCGGTCCAGTTGACACCGGATGTTGAGCTTCCGGAAGTTACTGTTGCAACTGTATGGCCAGGGGCATCACCTTACGAAGTGGAACAGGATGTAATTGAAAATCAGGAAGATAAATTAAAAGGCTTGCAAAACCTGATAAAAATGGAAAGCTCAAGTTATAATAATTACGGTGAAATTTCGTTGACCTTTGAAGTTGGAACAGATCTTGATTCTGCTCTGCTGAGAGTTTCTAATAAAATCAATGAAGTTTCGAGTTACCCTGAAAATGTCCAAAACCCCTCCATTGAGGCTTCAGGTGCTCAGAGTTCTCCGGTTATCTGGATTATGTTCAAGATGAAAGAGGGCGATGATAAAGAAATTGATAAGTACAGAACATTTTTTGAAAATGAAGTCCGCCAGAACCTTGAAAGGGTTGAAGGTGTTGGTTCTCTCTTTATCGGCGGGGGGACTGAAAAAGAACTTCATTTAGCAATAGATGTTGATAAAACAGCACGGCACAATATTGCTATCGACCAGATTACAGGGCGTGTCAAAGGAGCTAACCGAAACGTTGCAGCCGGTGTGAAAGGCATCGGGAAAAAGGATTTCAGGGTTCGTACAGTCAGCCAGTTCCAGAAGCCGGACGATATGAATGATGTTGTTATGTACGAAGATGGTATCAAGCGGGTCTTTTTAAAAGATATTGCTACTCCGGGTTTCGGCTATGCGGATAAGGATGCGATGATTATACAGAACGGCGATAATGTAATTGTTATCGGGGTTAGAAAAGAACAGGGCGCCAATGTTATTCAGCTTGTCAACCGTCTAAAGGTAGAAGTCGACAGGCTGAACAAAGACATGCTTGCCGATAAAAATCTGTATCTTGACTGGGTGTATGATGAAGCACCATATATTCTTCGGGCCATGTCTCTTGTAAAGAAAAACGTTATGGTTGGTGGTCTGCTTGCTGTTATTGTTTTGATGCTCTTTTTGAGAAGTGCCAGTGCAACATTGACTACCGCAATTGCCATTCCGGTTTCAGCTATTGGAACCTTTATATTTTTATGGGGCTTTGGCCGTAACCTGAATGTTGTCAGCCTGGCGGGAATCTCATTTGCCGTCGGAATGCTGGTGGATAATGCCATTGTTGTTCTGGAAAATATTGAACGACATCGAAGCCTCGGTAAAAATGCGTTTGATGCCTGCTTTGAAGGAGCACGGGAAGTTTTTGGGGCCGTTTTTGCATCGACGGTAACAACCGTTGCTGTATTTATTCCGATTATTTTTATTCAGGAAGAGGCCGGACAGCTGTTTCGGGATATCGCAATAGCGATTACCTTTTCAATTATGATCAGCCTGATTGCTTCAATGGGTGTTATTCCATCGATTCTGAACCAGTTTTACAAACGCTCAGTATATAAACCAAAGAAAAGTAGTATTATTTCAAGAACCGGTGAAAAAGCTTCAGGTATATTGATGGGTATTTCAGATTTTTTCCTGAAAAATAAGATAACCCGAATAGCCTCTATAGCTGTCTTTACAATTATTTCAATTGTTATCGTGGTTCTGCTTATTCCAAAGGCAGAGTATCTACCGCAGGGTAACAGAAACCTTGTACTTGGGATTTTAATTCCACCACCAGGTAACTCAGTTGAAAAAAGACAGGAGATAGGGGATTATATCAGCGGTCAGTTGAAACCACATGTTGAAAAAGATGGTGTTGACGGTATTCCTCAGATTAAAAACTTTTTTTATGTTGCTGTACCTAGATTCAACCTGGTTGGAACAATCAGTCATCATGAAACACGGGCAAAAGAGATGATGCCGCTTCTTAGCAGAGTGATTAATTCAATTCCGGATATGTTCGGTGTTGGTATACAGGCGGGGATTTTTCAGAGTGATATCGGTGCAGGTCGTAATATTGATGTGAATATCTCCGGTGAAAAAATTGGCGATATTACTCAGGTTGCCACAAAACTCTTTTTTGGCGGTATTGCAGCAAAGATTCCCGGTGTACAGGTTCGTCCGATTCCGGGGGTTGAGATTTCCTATCCTGAAGTTTCGGTTGTTCCTGATAAACGTAAGCTTGCTGCAAACGGTCTGACCGAAAGTGAACTGGGTGTTTATGTCGATGTTTTGCTGGGTGGTCGTAAGATAGATGAGTACAGGCCTGAAGGAAAACGACAGCTTGACCTTGTGATAAAGAGTGCCGGAGAAGTAGTGAAAACGCCTGAGGATCTATTGACGATTCCGATTATTAATCGATTCGGTAACACTGTGACGATTGGTGATGTGGCTCATCTTGAGTATTCTAAAGGTATGACACAGGTTAACCACCTTGAAAGAAAAAGAACCATCAAACTTCAGGTGACTCCACCAGCTGACATGCCATTACAGCAGGCAATGGAAATTATTGAAAACGACATCCTGAAAGGTATGGCTGATAAAGGCGAGTTGGACAAAGTGAAAATTAACATTGGCGGTAATGCAGATAAACTGATTGAGATGATGAATGCATTGAAATGGAATTTCCTGCTTGCAATTCTGATTACTTATTTGTTGATGGCAGCATTATTCGAGAATTTCTTTTACCCCCTGATCATTATGTTTACGGTACCTCTTGCAGCAGCCGGAGGATTTATCGGCTTCAGACTTGTCGATACACTTATCGCGCCACAGGGATTTGATATCTTAACGATGCTCGGCTTTATTATTCTGGTTGGTACGGTGGTGAATAATGCGATTCTGATTGTGCACCAGGCACTGAACAACGTCCGGTACGGTGGCATGGAAGGGATTGAGGCAATATCAGATTCAGTTCGGACAAGAATCAGGCCAATTTTTATGAGTGCCTGTACCAGTCTGTTCGGCATGTTACCGCTTGTTCTCTCCACCGGGTCAGGAAGTGAGTTATACAGAGGGCTTGGCAGTGTACTTCTCGGAGGACTTGCATTATCAACATTGTTGACATTGTTTGTTATTCCATCACTATTATCATTTGCAATCGGTATGGAAGGTAAGACTAATGAAATACACAATTAAAAACTTTAATTTAATAAACATTTTCGGTTTGTGCTTTTTTATTATGGGGGGCTTCAGTACAGCGGGAGCCTATACACTGGATGAGCTGATGCAGTTCTCAGTTAACAAAAGGGATACTATAAAAATTCGAAAAGGGGACATTGAGAAGAGTGAAAACAATGTCACTATTGCAAGATCGTTTTTTATCCCTGATCTTAATGCTGATTATGAAGCTGAAAGAGATATTGATCTTTCGGATGAAGCCTCTTCATTTACAGTTTCATCACAACTGAATCTGTTTGCTGGATTCAGAGATTATAACAATCTGGCTGCAGAAAAAAAATCAAAGGAAATCAGTGAACTCCAGCTTAAAAGTGCGAAGCAGAATTTACAGCTTGAAGTGGCAATTGGATTTACTGATGTTTTTAGAAATATTGAAAGGTTAAGGGTTGCAGAAAGCTCTCTGGATCTTTTTACGGAACGTTATGAAATTATAAAACTGAAGTTTGAAACAGGTCTTCTAACGCGGCGTGATATGCTGGCTGTGAAAGTTGAAATGGATAATGCTGATCAGGTTGTAAGAAAAACCGAGGCATCCGTTGCTAAAAGTTTGAATAGGCTGTCAAGGATAACAGGCGTTGGTGGTCTTCTTAAAGAGCATCTTGATTTTACAGTATTGGGAATACTCCCCGAAAAGGTAGTGTATCATGATCTTGAGGCAAAGCTGCTGACAAACAGGAGTGAGTTGAATATCCGAAAGGGTGTTAAGGATGTTAATCTTAAGCGTTACAATGCAAAAAAATC
>JQIA01000552.1_pt1 | contig 19248 bp, 13 predicted proteins | sample 811431 | NCBI WGS metagenome assembly JQIA01 (sample SAMN02998118, study PRJNA258478) | marine sediment metagenome | biome: marine; feature: seafloor; material: sediment; isolation source: oil-polluted sediment collected from 3 locations (0.5 km, 0.7 km and 0.9 km)... | place: USA: Gulf of Mexico ...
AAATGGGGTAATAGACTCTTTTAAAAAAAATTATAAGGTTTATCTCTATAACGAAAATGTTAATTATTGGGAATCACTTAAAGATAAAGTTTGCGCTTTGATTTGGGAAACACTTCTGGACGACAAAACCTTTCCTAATAATGAAGAAAGATTAATTTTCTTTATATCTATAATTTTGAGAGGTAACAGTTGGCCTAATGTTACTAAAATGTTATCAAAAAAAGCAAAATCTATATTTCTTACTTCAGCCTTTAAATTGGTAAGTAATGAAAAAGATATTGTTGGTCTTGAAGACGAGTTTACTAAATGTTCCTTGGAAGATAGAACTTCATCAAGGTATGCTTTTATGTCTGGCAATAAACTACAAAAAGAATCTTTGAGTGAACTTTCTAATCCTTTGGATTTTTTTAATCAATTATACAATCTTTCAAGCAAATACCAGGGAAATCTTTTTTATGAACAAAATAGTAGAAAATCCCTAGCATACTTGATAAAAGAAATTATTTTAGGAGAGGAATACATAACTCAAATCCCAGAAAATGATAAAGTAAAAACAGTTTACTATCACAGTATTGTACAACTATATAAATCTAGTAATAAAAAACCATTTTTGAGTTGGGAACTCAGTCATTTCATAGTCCATTACAGATCTACAATTCTAATTTATTTATTGACCGATAAGGATTTTGCTTCTCTGGCATTTCATCTGTTGGATAGTGTCAAAATTGAAACTACAGAAAACGATTTAAACTTTTCAATCAAGCTTAAAATTTTGAGTAAGAGTTTAAAACTTGCTCTAAATACTAGATTAAGAGCTACTGATGTCTCTAAGGAAGAAAATGCAAAATTTATTTTTCAAATATATCTTGAAATCAATAGATATAAATTTGATTCAGTTTCTAATGTAAGGTTAATTGAAGAAAGACAAATAAGTTTAAATAACAACAAACGCAAGGAAAACATCTTATTAGAAATTATTGAAAACTGCCCGTTGCGCGGACAATTTGTAAATCAAAACCCACCCGAATATCTGTTGAATCATTTACTCGATGGGGTTTTAGATACTATTGAGATTTATGCACCAATGGATAGACGAGATAATGGCACAATTCAATTCCCTATTTTCAAACTAGATGCTCTTTGTTGGCTGTCTAATTATATTATTAAAAAGTCACTAGACATTGATAACAAGCAAATTAAATTAAAAAATAAGCTTTCAGGTCTTTTCAAGAAAATATACTTAGAGATAATAGAGCTAAACATAGTTCGTAGAAAAGAGTTTAATACAGATAAAGTTATAGCAACAATCCCTAGTTGGGGAGAGAGAAACGAGAGACTTTCTAAAGTGGACTGGGTATTTCCTATGTTGATTATGAATGAAACAGGAGATATTGATGAATTCTTAAACCCGCGTTTTCGATTTAAAACTGCAAAAGATGAATACAATGATGCTAATCGTTTTCAAGGGAAAAAAGTAAGAAGCCATCTTTATATATTATTAAGTTTACTGAAGCAAATAAATATAAGAGATATAAAGTACGGTTTAGAAATCGGAAAAATAAAAGCCCTTAAGGTTGCGGTTGAGCGACGAATAGTCAATATTGTTGAGCAATATTGTACGATAGGAAAAGTTCATAAAACTAATGTAATAAGTGAAAGCTATGACAGGCAGTTTTATAATGGCAAAGAAGACCAACTGTTGCCCTTTATCATAGAAAGAGGTAACTATTTTGAAGATAAGAACACACTTTTTGAAAAGCTAATCAAAACATCTAATGTAGTACAGCTACTTATTATTCTTGAGAGTGCTAAGACAAAAGGACTCAGAGACCAAATTATTGTTAAATTAAAAAAAATAGATATAATTGAATTTCTAAGAGAGCAAAATTGGAGGCCTGAAATCCAGATAGTTGTAACAAAACTTGCTTTGCATCAAGAACTTATAGAACAAGCTCAATTAGCTCAAGAATATTGGCAAAAAAACATTAGTAGTTCAAAAATTGACAGCGATAGTGAAAAGGCAATTTTTGAATCAAAGTTGATAATTGCCTACCAACAAAAAGATAAATCTGCTATACAGAAAATTGAAGAACCTAGTTCGGGTTACAGAATTCATAATGAATTTAAACCGACACATCACAAACAATTTTTTCTTGCTTTGATTGATTTTGATGAAAATCCTAAAAAATCGTATGATATTTTTAAATTGTTAGGTAGTATTTACCCAAAAGATTCTACCATTGCTCTTAATCGCTTTGCTGCAAAAATAAATTGGGCTTTAAAATCTAATGAAGAAAACCGATTTTCCGAAGCTTTACAAGAATGGTTGCTATACGAGGATTCAATGTCTCAAGTTAAATTAGCATTTATTATTGATAAGGTTAATTATAACAAACTTACCGCATATCTCTATTTGAAGGATTTTGAAACTTTTGAAGATATTTATAGGCGGATTGAAAGACCTTACAGAATGACAATCGACCTTTTGGAACTTCGAGTACAAATGTTACTTGAAAAGGAATTAAAGGAAGAAGCGGATATTTTACTAAAAGAGGCCAAAGAATACCATAGTTATCTTGGAAGTGAAGATTTTACTGTTGTAAATGAATTGTTTCAAAAAGTTTCCAAAAACAATGATGTTGAAGAAATTAAAAAAAGTATCGAGGAACTTGCTACTAGGCCAAAGCATTCATTGGAAGAACAAATCACCCGAGAATTTCAAGGTGGCGATTTTGGAAAAAAAATGACTAAAGAAATTGCCGAAGCGGCGGAACGAGTACTTACCAAAATAAAAGCAATCGATTCTATTAAAGATGAAAACCGATATAATGATTTACTGCAAATAGCCTTGGAGAGTAAATTGTCAGCATACGGATTTCATATTAAGGATCAATCCCGTGGAGCTTACTCAGCCTCAGGTAAAAGTTTAGGAGAAAGAGATTTGGTTATATATAAACAATCCAAAGAAATTTCTGTAATTGAACCATTCATTCATACTGGAAAGAGCGTTGTACAAAGTCATATTAAAAAGCTATTTAATTACTCTCATCAGCGTAATAATATGTTTGTAGTAATATATGATTTTAAGCTTTTTAAAAACTTGAATAGTAGATGGAATTACTATTTTAATAAGACTATTCCAAGCTTAAAATATCCTGAAACTTTTGAAATTAAAATACAAGAGTCCATTGATTTGACAGAGGAATTCAATTACAAAAATTCTGCAATTAAAATAGGAGTAACGACCCATTCTGAAGATACAAAGATTTATCATATAATGATAAATCTAAATTATAAAATTGATTAATTTACAAAGACGATACTTTCCTAAAAAGCTTCTAATTTGAATTCCACTCAATTGGTAAACATGCAAGACTTAGGGTTTAGTGCAGCAAGGTGTTAGAGCTGGAGTCTCTCTGACTGTTCATGTAAAAAAAGAGAAAACAGAGTTTTTAAGTCTCAATTTTTCATATGGTAGAGAATAGGTATATGGACTTACTTAATTTTTTTGTATTGAGGAATAACAGCATGAGGTAATATTATTTTAATGTTCTATCCAGCTTTTGGGAATTAATGCATTATTGTCAGAAGAATTTTCTACCACCCATTCTTCTACTAAATTTATGTGATCTATTTCTTTCCAAGTTATTTTAGGAGCATGTTCTAAAACAATGATTTGAACTTTTCCTTTAGTTCTATTTATGAAATTTGAGCAAGCATCAAATATTTTTCTAGTATTTTTTAATTCTTCATTTTTTTTCAAGTCTTCTATTTTCCAATTTTCTATATCTAGAGGTATTTTGTCTGGGAAGTAAACTTGACTAGGTTGATCGATAATTAAAAAACTAGGGATATAGTTCGATCTTTTTTTCTTAGGTAGGTTAAAAAAGTATTCATGAAGCCCTAATAAAGTCGCTAAATGATATCCCATATGATTAGCACCGCTACCAACTCTAGATAAATAGTATGGGCTTTCCCGTTTATTATCTTTTATTTTAATTGTTAAACTTTCAACATCAATAAGAACGCGGTTTTTATCACCATCTTCAATATCAAGAAGTTTAGTGTAGTTTGAAATATATTTAGAAAGTAGGTCTATCGATTGTGGTTCATTAAATAACTGATCTATTTCATTTAATTCAAGTTTTTTTGAATCTAACTCTAATTTTAATTTATCTATAGAAAGACTTAATTTACTGCTTGGGGTTGTATTTTTTATATTAATTATAACCTGTTCTATTCTTCCAATAAATTTGTAAATCTTATCAATTGTTTTGTTCTGTTTATTTGATACTTGTATTAAAGATTTTAGATTTGAATCTAAATTTATTATATCATTTTCAATTATCGTAATTTCTTTTTTTAGCTTTAATATTTGTTTATCTAAATTAATTTCATTTGAAGTAATAGTATTGAAAATTCTATCATTTTTTTCAGATTCATTTTTTAATAAATTTAATTGTTCATTGGCTTTTTGTGATTCATTGTTGCAAAAGGGACAATTATCAGATTGTTTACTATTTAAAAACCATTCAATAGGTTTCAACCTGTTTTTTTTAACCTCAATTACTTCACGGAAGTAATCATTTTTAGAAGTGTTTATTTCACTGATTTTTGATAAACTAAATTTTAAATCATCCAATTCACTAGTCTTGATGGCTCTAGTTTTATTTAGGTTTTCAAGTTTTGAAGAAAATTCATAAGATGCTCCTTTTGTGTATAATCTCCCTTGATTAGATAGTGTTATTATTTTTTCTAATTCGTTAATAATTTCATTAACGCTTGTTCCTTCAATTAATATTCTCTTTTTGGTTAATCCCAAATCAATAGATTCTAGATAATAACTATAAGCATTCTTTTTCCATTTTTCATATGCTTGAATTTCGTTATTCAGCTCCTTTGTTTCACCCTCAATTGATTTGTTTAATATTTCGATTTCTTTTTCTAATAAAATCATTTTATCAGTTTTATAACCGAGTATTAAGGGAAAAATAGTTCTAAGTTTGTTTTGATGCTTATATGTATCTGTTTTATAAAATAAAGTTGTAGGATTTGCAATAATTGATTGAGTTTGAAATTGAAAAGCACTAGTGTCTCTGAAGCTCACGGGCTGATTCCAGTTGTTTTTAGTATCATCATCATTATCAAAACGTAAATTCGAGAATCCAGAAAGTTGATTTAACCTTGCGATTATTCCTTTTCTATCATTTCTTATATTTTCTAGATTCCCTAAAATTTTGTTTTCAGAAAACAATGAAATATTAATTTTATCTTCTTCATGTAGATACATAATAGATGTAGAATCATTTTCATCAGGGTTTCTTCTAGCAATGAATAATTCGGAAGATTTTGATTTTAAATGTATCGCAAAAGTATCTGTATAATCTCGAATTTTATTAATAGGGATATTACAATCACTACTACCTAGGCAATAATCTATTATATGTATTAAAGCTGATTTCCCTTTATGACTATTTCCTCGTATTATATTGACCTCATTTTCTGAGAACGTTACTATTCTTGGTTTTTTATCTTGGTCTTTAGGATAAAGAAGAATATTCTTAATAATTAAATCCATTTAAAATCGAATATTTAGTTTTATTTGAATGTTTTTTTCTGTTTCTTTTGCGAAAAAGTAGCCTAGTTTTTTACTGCCATTGATTATTTTTTTTACATCGTGACTATAACTTTCATTTATTAATGTTTTTCTAATTAATGAAATTTGCGATTTATTATCAATGATTTTAATATTTAATATTTTCCTGCTAAAAGCCAAATTCAATGCATCAAATGTTTGTTCAGACATTTTATTAGCTCTATGCTCAAGCTGAGTAACTAATTCAGGGTATTTAGATAATACTGTATATAAATTATGTCTATTGTGAAAGTATTCTAGAGAATTTTGATGATAAATTAATGGGAGTATATAAAAAAAATACTCTAATTTAGGATAATCAGGTTTATTGTTTTTTTTACAAGCAATATTATTATAGCCAACTGTAAAAGTATGTAATGCTATTGCGCTTAAAGAAATGTTTTGTACTACATCAAAAGATGTAAGTCTAGTTTTCATTTTCATTTTTATTAAATTTTTCTTCCCAATTAGGGTGCCATCCAATTTCAGGAATATCAGCTAGTTTATGAAAACTACCTGTTTTAATATACCTATTAGAGATGTTTATTTCATAAATATCTTTAAATTTGATATTCATTTTCATTGTCTCATCATAGATATCAATAGCTAATTTGTTTTTTTCTTCATCACTATACTTTTCAGGTTCTTTGATTACTTTTGAAATGAAAATATTTTTCCACCTTTTTTCGTTATTAGTAATGAATTTTTGAAAATCTGAAGAAGTAATTGTGCCTTTGTCTGCAATTCTCATCTCTTCTTTTTCATAACATAAAAAATCATTTATAGCATCAAGGATAACATCACTTTTTTTATATCTTTCCATAGAGTCAATTTGTCGAACAAAGAGGCTATCAGAGTATATTTCTTGCAATTCGATTGTGTCATCAAATTCTTTTTGAATTTCATTTTTTGTTCTAAAAATAAGCTGGTTTAATACTTCAGAACTATTTATTATTTCAATACGTTCATTAAATTGTTCTTTAGTAATAATAGCATTTTTATTTTTACTCCATAGGTGTTTTATGTGATTAATTAGCCAACCATTTAATTCTTCATAAATTCTATCAGAGATTGAATTATCTTTTTGCCTTTGAATTTGATTTAAGAATTGGTCTTTTATTTTTTCATTTGTTTGTTCATCTTCAATTATAATATTTGAAAGAACATTTTTAAAAAAAAGAAGTTCATTTTTTACAAATTCAATTTTTTTAATTAGAACTTTCAATGTTCTGCCAACATTTTTAACATCTTTGTTTTCAGCTAAAGCTTTTTTATTCAGTAAATCTAGAGCTTTTTTCTTTTTGTCTAAAAATGTTTTCAAAGCTTTAGCTAGTTTTTTGATATCATATTTGGGAAGTACATACAAAAATGACTCTGAAGAAATTTTTTTGTTTGTTGAACATATAAAAATTGTTTTCTCACTAACCTTTTTTTGTTTTAAAAGATCAACCCAAATAGCAAATGTTTTCCATAAATCTAAACTACTATCTTGAAAAGTAATAGGTTTTGCAATACTATATTTATCTTGTTCTGTGCTGATAACAAACCCTTTCTCGTCATGAATACTAACATCATCGACATATTCAATAGAAATAGAGTGATTTCGGTCTTTTAGTTGGGAAAGATGTAATAGAGCTCTTTCTGGTTGAAAAAGAAAGCCAGCGAAAGAAGCAGATGCGTCAGTATTATTTTTTTTAGCCATACTCTTATTTCTTTCTCAAAGATTTTTTCACCTATAAATATAAGGAAGTTATTTTTAAGATTTTTAATTTCAATTAAATATCAGGTATAATTACCCGTCAAAACTAATCTCCAAGAAAAAGCAATTCCAAAGATTTTCTCGACATAAAATTTATTTCAATTCCTCTTTGTACTTGTTTTTCTTTCCGATTGAAGACTGCCAAATAATTATAAAATATTTGGTATTATGAAAAATTCAAAATTACAAACCTTTTCATTCGGAGAAGTAGAACTAAGTTACAAAAGAAAACAAGCATCAACTTTCAAAACTATAAAAAGTTCAGATGATGCTATTACGTGTATCCGTAAAATATTTCCAGTCAATCAGATTAACTATAGAGAACACATGTTTGTGCTTTTTATGAATATGAAAAATGAAATTATTGGATACCATTTGAATAGTGTTGGTGGAGTTAGTCAAACAATCATAGATATACGTATCATTATGCAGGGTGCATTGCTTTCTAATGCCGTTGGAATCCTTTTGTGTCATAATCATCCAAGTGGAAATTTAAAGCCTTCAGAACAAGACAGGAGATTAACTCAAAAAATTATAAAAGCAGGGAAAATTTTGGATATTAATGTTTTAGACCATCTCATTATTACAGAAAATAGTCATTATAGTTTTGCCGATAATGGAGAAATTTAATTTTCAAACTCCCTTTTACTATTTTGCTCAAAATCAACTTTGGTGAGTTCAAACAATTTAATAATATCTCCAGAAAGACAATCCGTATCTTTTACATACTCTAATTTTAAGAATTCAGCTAATGGTTCAGTAATTAAATGTAGTTGTGATATTGCTCCTTTTTCAAAATCAAAATCATATTTAGACCCAGGAGAAGAAATAGGCTTTTCAATTTTTACTGTTTTTACCGTTTTTACATTTTTTTTGTTTTTCATATTTGTTTTTATTTTAAAAGATAAAAAGAAAAACAACTCTTTAGAAAAGAGGTTCGGGTTAGAAAATAAAAACTAAAGAGATTGTTGATTCTCAACGTACACGAAACCTAGCATACGCTACTAGTTTTAAAAAAATGTTTTACATGGTTTTCTCTTTCAGTTTATTTCATCGTAATAGTTATGGAAAATAGATTTTGTAGAATAAAGACTTTGCGTTATAAACCTTTTCCTTCTTTATTTTTTCTCCCTTTTTTTATGAAAATCCCTTTAATTCTTCCCCAGTTCAAAAGGTATGCGCTCTATGAACGAGCAATGATGCCTAAAACTATTAAAGAAATTATGTCTATTGTTCAGTTGTTTTCGGATGAGTATTCACAATCTGTACACTTAATTACGACTAATCATATTCGTAATTTTTTATATCAAAGAAAGTATGAGAAAATGTGGACAAATAAAACCTTTAGAAATAAGAGACAATACCTAAAAACATTCTTTGATTATTGTATCAGAGAAAATTATATTCATACAAACCCAGTAACAAAAATCGAAAAACCAAAATTAGAAAAAAGACTTCCTAGGTGTTTAAACAAAAAACAAACAGCAAATCTTTTAATGCAATTAGATACTTATAGTTGGTATTATCAATCAGAATTTTTAAGAAATCAAACCATTATTCGATTCTTTCTATTCACAGGAGTTCGCTTAAGTGAATTATTAAAGTTACAATCTAAAGCCGTAAATTTTGATGAGTCAGAAATGCTTATTGTTCAAGGGAAAGGAAGAAAAGATCGTATTATTCCCATTCACCCAGAACTTTTACCATATTTAAAAGCGTATTCAAAAGCTCAAAAACAACGAAAAAGAAATTCGGAATTCTTTTTTACAAGTATTCGTTCAGATAAAGGATTAACAGAAAAAAACTTATATGCGATTGTTAAAAAACTTAGAAATGCATGTGGCTTCCACTTTACACCACATATGTTACGTCATACATTTGGGAAACTTTCTATTGAAGCAAATTTGAATCCTTTTAAATTAAAAGAAATAATGGGACATTCAAATATTAGTACAACACAAATCTATATTAGTGTCTCCACAGAAAGTATTAAAAAAAGTTTTTTTAAACTCCACTTAATATAAAGGATGTTTTTCTGCTTGTTTTTGTTTTTGGGCATGGGTAGCTGTCAAATAAATTGTAGTTGTTTTAATATCAGAATGCCCTAAAAGTTTAGATAGGGTAAAAATATCACAATTCCCTTCTAACATTTGAACAGCATAACTATGGCGCATCAAATGGGGGTAAACATGAATTTTTGTTTTTTCCGAAATCAAGCTAAATAAACGCTTAATTACTTGGTAAGACATTCCATCTTTTTTCTTTATCGAGACAAAAAAATAAATACTATCTTCTTGAATTCGTTTTCTTTCGACTATATATTTCTTCAAATAAACACTTAATCGATTTATTAATGGAATCGCTCTATCCTTATTTCCTTTTCCCGAGCGGATGAAAATAATTTTTTCATCAAATTGAACATCAGAAAATTTCAAGTTTAAAAGCTCGCTCAAACGAATTCCCGTATACAAAAATGTTGTGACAATTGCTAAAGCTCTTGTTCTTTCATAGGTATATCTAAATTTATGGCACTTTAGCCATTCAATAATATAAGATGCTTCTGTTACAGTTAAATGTTTTGGAATTCGCTTTTCTAATCGAGGTTTCGGCAGTTGTTTGATTGGGTTTTGTTCAAGATAATTCTCATTGACACACCAATCAAAAAAAATACTCAATGCAGACATTCGATTTCGAATAGTTTTGGCTGACCAATTTTTTATACATCTTCCATCCATAAACCATTGTTTAATCAATATTAAATTAACTTCTTCTATATGAGAAATACTTGTTTGTTTCGTAAAATAAATACAAATATCTTTCAGCCAGGAAATGGTTCTAGGAGTATTGTTTTTAAACGTGACTTGATAGTCACAAAACGCCGAATGTAGTTTAGAGATGAGCATGGTGAGTAACCTACGGGTAAAACCTGTAGGTTACTGACTGAATAATTTTATTGTTCAAACACTTGTTTAATCAAGTGATAGACTATGTTCTGGAGCCGCTTATCGGGATCGAACCGACGACCTACGGGTTACAAACCCTCAACATAGCCTTGAAAACCCTATAAACCTAATGATAGAAATCATTTGTAGGGTTTTCAAAGAAAAATAAAATAATTTTTCAATAGCCTACGGGTCGATTCTAATAAATCTAAATATTTTGGTCAAATCAAATTAATTCATATCAAAATTTTAGTAACACATCGCTAATTAAAAAAAGAAATACACAAAGCTATTTTTCCAATTTGTAAAAAAGAAAGGATTTGCCTCTACGAGTTCCTCCTTGCTTTTTGAAAACCTCCAAAATGGTCGCAGTGTATAATTTTTTAATCCATTATACGATGTGTACAACAAAAACAATTTCTAATGCTTTTATTACTGATGATATCATCATTAAAGACTTTGACTTTTCTAATATTGAACGATATCAATTTACAGTCCAAAAGTTAAATCCTAAAGATTACAAATATACAGGTGATTTAAAAAACTTTAGAAAGTGGGCAAATAATTATTTAAGTTATGAAGAGTTATATCAAATACCGATGATGACATCCGTTTACTATTACCCTACTTTTGTTGATTTCAAAAAGGAAGACTGTTGCAAAACAACTCCAAATACTACTTTATTTTATGATATTCAAGAACAATCTTGGGTTGTCGGTTTAACAGGTGGTGGAATGGATTTAGCACCCCATTTATTAGAAACTTTTATTCGTTTAGCTTCTGGTATTCCACTAAATGTTGCTAATGCAATAAGAAAAAACTATTCTGCCTACATTGATAAAGAAATACATCAAAAAAACTGTAATCTTTTAGCAAATGCTTTTGATAAAAAAATAACTCAATATAAAGGTATTTCAGAAAGGTTAAAAACCAAATAGAAATAAGTATATTTGAAATATAGGGTTAGCCCTATTCTTTTTCATAGCAATTTCCCATCCTATCATTTAGGATGGGTTTTTTATTCTCTTTTATTACGATTCCTAGTTTAACTGCTGTTTCCATTATTAATAATTCTATATCTTTGTAAAAAGCCAGAAGTATAGTATGGCTTAAAAATATTGATAAAGCGTTAGTTTTATTTTTGTAACCGAAAACTGAGAAATTTCATTACACACAAAAATAATTGACTGATGCTTACGCTACGGGCGTGGGCATAGTTTATTTGTGTGTGGGTATCTCAGTACCTCGGTTGCAGTAGACTATTGTTCCACGCTTTTTTTATGGATATAAATCAATGATTTTTGAGAGGAACAAATCAAAAATTTAAGCACCTTAATGTTGTTAGGTCTCAAACCAAAAAAAAACAAAACCTTGACCTATTGACAAAAACATGCTAAGGTTGAATAGAGATACCTCCCTTAAAAAACATACATTATGAGAAAAAATCCACAATTAGCTCCAGTAGAATCACAAGAAAGCTCAAGCAAAAATCTTTGGGAAAAAATTAAAAATGCCAAATTAACCTTTACAACTGCGATAATGATAGCACTTGCTAGCTGCGGTACACCTGATGACCCAAAAGAAGAACCGAATAAACTTCCAACAGGAAATATTACTAATGTTATTTCTAACGATGACACCAATACTGTCTCAGGGAAATTTAATGCTTCCGACCCAGATGGAAACGTTACACAAAAAATATTAAAAGCAGAAGCAACCGATGGTTCTAGTATAAATATACCTGTAAAAGCAGATGGGACTTTTGATTATACGTTTACAAGTAACGGAAAAACGTATAATATGTTAATTGGTCTCGTAAAAGATAATGAAGGAGCAAGTAATGATGTATTGAAAAACTTAACGCCAACTGTAACCGTAGAAATTCCAAATGTAGATTCAACCGTTACTCATCCAACTAATACAGTAGATGAAAACAGTACAGAAGATGTAGTACTTGGTATAGAAGACCCAAATGGTGTTGCAAGTGTGGTATTTAAAGATGAAAGCACAAATGAACTAGTGTCTTATTTTAATATTATAGAGAAAAATAAATTACAGCTAAAAACAGGTGTTGTTTTAAACCACGAAGTAAAAAAAGAGATAAAAGGGATAATAGTTATCACAGATGATCTTGGGAATGAGATAGAGAAAGAGGTTATTATAAAACTAAACGACCTACAAGAACAGCAAACCATAGATGTTTTTGAAGATGGAGGTTTGTTGCCAAACGGAGAAGCATACGCTATTAAAACAGATGAAGAAGAAACGGGAGAAACTTTGCCAATTAAGTATTATAATCATGGAAGTGAGAGACGATTAGAAGCTGTTATTAAAGATGAGATCGTAAACTCTAATACAACTTATGGAGATGCTCAATCGAGTATTTATAATTTATACGGAACCAATATTGGCCCAACTTATGCCAACGGACAAGTTATGTTGAGTTATGATGGGAACCAAAATGGGACAGGGAATAATGAAATGGTTATTTATGCTGAAGATGGGAGTGAATCTAATAGAGTTTCCAGAGATATTTACGGAAGAATGATGGCAAAAATAAAAGAACGAACAGGTAATAATGATGATATTCAATTTACACAAGACGGAAAAGAACTCAATATTATTTGGGAAGATATGATCATCTTGCAAGCCAAACACCCAGACAAATTGTATCTAGCGGTAGATAAAGCAATACAAAACCATTTAGGGCAATAAATTATTAAGATTACAAAAAATCACCAAGCATTCTTTTCCATAAAAAAGAATGCTTTTTTGTTTTTCAAAACTTTCAAATAATAAATACTTGTCCTTTTAAAAAGTCTCCTATATAATGGCATTGTTACTTTATAAGAAAAAAACAAATGAACACAAACAAACCATTCACCAAACCGTTTTGGAAATTACTGGGTATTTCTGTATTAAGTCTATTGTTTTTGTATGGAGGCATTGTGTGGGCGGTTACCAAAGGTGATGTTTGTACAGAATATACCAAATCTGGGCAAACCAGAGTTGGGAGTGATGTGGCTGATATTGGAGATGGTTGGTCAACAAGTCGATTTATTTGTAAAAGAGTTGTTAAGGGTGGGGCAGACCATAATATTGACATAAATACCGCAACTAGAAGCGGAAAACAACTGCGATTAGCAAATAACAGTGGGGTTGATTATTTTGTCCCAACGAAAACAGATACAGAATTGAATGCTTTTTTAGCAGCGAAAGGTTCTTTAAATGTAGAGGCTTGTGAGGTAGGACTTCTAGCTTCTGATTCAAACAGGGCTTTTGGTAGTGGTGTGCCTGGTTGTGATGATTGTGTAGAAGGTCTTCCTTCATATACTTTTGCGATTATTGATGGAGTTTCTGTTCCTGGTTGTGGTGATGGTAATGGGATTTGTAGCTATACTATTGTGAATGAGTGTCTTAGCGGAGCGTCTACAGGCTTTAGTTCAAATGCCACTCATTATTTGTGGCAATGTCAAGGAGCTGATGGGGGAACAACCGCAGATTGCTCAAAATCAATATTAGATATAGTACACGGAGGATGGACTAGTTGGGGTGCTTGTACTGGAACTTGTGGATCAACCGGTTCTGCGACAAGAAGCCGAACATGTACAAATCCAACTCCTGAAAATGGAGGAAACTCTTGTTCTGGTTTAAGCAGTGAATCATGTTTTAGACAATGTGATTCTTCTGGAAGTAAGCTTATTTGTGGAGAATTATATAGACAAGGATTATTGTCTGAAAAATTATGGGTAGCCGATAATGATTATGCAAATAAGTATATTAATCCAAATACGGTTTCATTATATCAGTCTTGGGCTCGTCCCTTGGTCAAACTAATGGAGAAATCAAATATTGCAACTCAAATAGTTCGTCCTTATGGAATAGCTTGGGCAGAACATATGGCTTATTTAGAAGAGGCAATAGAAACAGATAATTTCTTAGGAAAATCATTACAACAACTATTTTTACCAATTCATGATTTCCTAGCAGGAACAAAATCTATTGGAAACGAAAAAACTTCAAACCCAAAAATAACTTTCTCAAGCATTGTCCTCTTAATAGCGGTATTTACTCTTATTATAACTTTAACTTTAATTGTATTAGCACCAGTGGTTTTTGTTATTGGTTATTGTATAAAAAAGAAACCAGGAGTTAAAAAAATAGGAAAATTTTATTTATGGATTGGAGGAGTGTTTTTGATAACACTCTTACTGCAATTTTTATTATAAATTAATGAATATCAAACATAGTTCTTGTTATGCTAAAACAAGAACTATGTATTTTTTAATCAAAAAACAAGAACGTTGAGTATTTTAATCGGTATTATTTTTCATACTTCCATTGGATTATTAACTGGTATTTGGCTTTCTAATGGTTTCTCTCTATTTAGTGTTTTTAAGTCAAAAAGAAACAGAATATTTTTCTCCTGAATTATTCAAACTATCAAAAATAATATTAAAATACTTAAATTAATTTAAGTACTCTTTTGCCAATTATTTTTATAATTAATATTGTTTTTTATCTAAAAAAATTTAGACGGGCAACTGGCTAATGCCAGCAGATCATTTCTGAATAATGTTTTTGTTCACAAAACGCCTTAAGCCTTTGTGGGACTGCGTTTGGTTGGTCGGGTGAGAGCTGAACTCACGGCCAACTGATTAAAAGCATTCTCAGGACGCTCAAATCCCCTGTTTAACTAATCATAGACCCGCATTATGGGTACGCACAATTTGAAAATTTATTCAAATTTACGACCGTCGGGCTGTAAATATTATGAAGCATAATTCTTAGTAAATCAAGCCCATTTTTTAAAGATATTTAAGGAGCAACCTAGATAATTTAAAAAGAAATACGCAAAGCTATTTTGAAAGTTTGTAAAAATGAAAGGATTTGCCACTGCGTGTTCCTCCTTGCAGTTTTAAAACATTTAAAAATTTAAGCGGCGTATAATTTTTAATATAACATACTATGAGTACTACAAAAAATGTTTCTGAGAAAAAACTAAAAAAGCAATTACAAAAAATATTAGCTGAAAATCCAAACACTATCAAAGCAAGTGTAATTCAAGAAGCTTTAGATTCAGAAAATATCTATAATTTCTTTGATGACTTATTAAATCATGGCTGTATAAGTGGAATGGTAGGTTCTTTAATTTACTATTCTGACACAGAGAAATACTTTGACGAACATTATGAAGAAATAATGAATTTAAAAACAGAGTTTGAAGAATCTACAGGAGAATCAATGAAAATCCCCCATCAACTTAAAAACCATTTATCGTGGTTTGCTTTTGAGCAAGTGGCTTATGATTTAGCAGATTTTTTAGGGTTTGAAATATAACTTTTTTACTTATTAAATGAGAAAATGAGCTTTTTTTTCTAAAAAATAGAACCTCTTTTCTAATCAGTTCTATTTTGAAAATATACATTCTAAAATTTTAAGCAAAATAGTTCGGAAAATTTTTTAGATTGTTATTTTGTGCCTTAAAAGGTATTGAATATCAGAATAATTTGGTAGATTCAAAAATGAAGTAACTTTTTTTACTTATCAAAATTGGTACACATTAATACTCTCTTTTCTTACTTAAAAACCTAGGTTGTAACCTAAGTTGTTTTTATGTTTCTATTTATCAGGTAATTACAGGAAAAATATTATTACTAATTGTAGGGATTAAGTATGTGTAGTTTATTTGTAATGTATTTCAGTCATAACTAGTTAAAAGACGAAATATAATAGTCTTACGTAAGACACTTTGTGTAACATCTAATGACCAAAACCCTAGGGTTTTGAATTGGAAAAATACTTTAAGTGTCATGAAAAAATTATTTTTATTCATTCCTATCCTTTTATTAGGATTAATGTTTACCTCATGTTCTACTTCAGAAGAAGATACTGAAATCTTTGAAAGACAAGTAGAAAGACAATCAACAGGAGGAGATGGTAGTGATAACCCATCCCCTTTAGATGAAGATTAGATTTTTTTAAAATTATAGCCCCTTTGGTACGAGGGGCTTTCTTTTTTAAAGAAACTATTTTTATATTTGGTTTATGAATTTCTTTAAACGCACTTTTTTTTTAACTTTTATTTTTATCTGTAATTCTAGCTTTTCTGCAGTTTTTTTAAAACAATTTAAATATCTAAATAAAGATAGTATTTCCATTTATTTAAAAAAAGTAGAAGATAAATCTCTTTCAATTGATAAAAGAATCTTCTTTGTAGATTCTATTTATAATTTTTCTACTCGTTTTAATAACGATTCGCTGAAAAACAAAGCTCTTAAAAATTACATAAAACTTAATTTTATAAATAAAGATTGGGAAAAATTCAATAAATATAGAACTGAACACTTAAAATTTACTAAAGATATTGATAGCTTTTCTTTAGATAGAGCAAAAACATTAGAATTTAGCGGTTATTACTTCAAGATGGTTTTTGATATGAGCAATGCTTATTCATCATATTTTAAAGGATATACAATATATAGTGATTTAAATGACTCTTTGAAAGCTGGTAAAGTCTTATTAAACTTGGCTATCATTCAAATGGAAACTCATGATTATATAGGTAGTGAACAGTCATCATTTAAATCTTTAAAATACTTAAAATCTAGTACCAATCTAAGGAGGATTTCTTCAGTTTATAATAACCTTGGGATTGTTTACAAGCAACTTAATGACAAAAAAAATTCAATCAATTATTATACTAAAGCTTTAGAGTTAAGAAAACAAATTACGAGTAAGCCTATGCTTGAAGTCCAATCTTATAATAATCTTGGGAATCTTTATATTAATTTAAAAGATTATAAAAAGGCTATTAATTATTTTGAAAAAGCGTTAACTTATAAATATATTTTAGAAAAAAACCAAAACTTAAAAGGACTTGTTATTGATAATTATACCTACGCACGTTTTAAAAATGGCGAAACTAATGGAATACTTAAATCTTTTTTTAAAGCACTTAAAATTCGTGAAGAAAATAATTATTTAAATGATATTGCTATTAATTGTATTCATTTAGCAGAATATTATAAAAATATTGGAAATTATAATGAAGCACTTGTTTATGCTGATAGAGCAAAATATACTGCAAAGTCTACCCATAATTTCTATGATTACTTATTTTCTATTCAATTATTAGGGAGTTTACAAAAAACTAAAAAAGAAAAGGATATGTATTTTGAAAAATACATTAATGTTCGGGATAGTTTAGATTTAATAGCTAAAAATCATAAAGAACAGTTTGCAAGAATTAGATTTGAAACTGATGAAAAAGAAACTGTTATTTTAAGTCAGAAAAACGAAATTAAAAATAAACAGGTTTTTTTAATAATTACTGGTATTATATTTGTCATTGTCGGAATTGGTCTTTTCATTGTTTTTCAAAATAAAAATAGAAAACAAAAAAAAATAGAAAAAGAATTAGTTATAGATTTTGATGAATACATAACTCAAAAATACAATTTAACAAAAGAGAATTTAGAACTTTGGAAAAACTTGGTTTCTGACCTCAATCAAGATGAACTAGCTTTAAAATTAGGACTTAAAATTAATGGACTTAAATCGAGAAGGAAATCATTAAGAGATAAGATAATTCTAAAAAGAAAAATTAAAGGCAACTTTGATAAATCAAAAGCAATTATTTTTTATAAAGAAGAGCAAGAATTTTATAATAAAAACTCTCCAAAAAGTAATAAAAAAAACTCTTAAATTCTTAGTTCCTTAAAAACAGTAAACCCCTAGGGGTTTGATACCTGTTTTTTTATTATTTTCTTTAAAATTAGGCTTTCAACACTATTGGTAGCACTCTTTTTTTTCTTAGGTTTGGGAGATAAATTGAATAACCTTATGAAAAAATTACTGTTTTTCTTAATATTTTTTATTATTCCCTTTCATCTTGTTATTGGGCAGTCAAGTACGAAAACCAACAATTCAAATTATAATATTCCTGATGCTCCATCAAATTCTGATGTTGGAACACAATATAGTAGTGTTACTTTTAGTAATTTACCAAGTGATGCATCAATTACAAATGTAAGTTATAATGCAGGATTTTATCACACCTACCATGATGATTTGGCAGCTAGAATTTCAACAAATTATAATGGTACATCTAGCCCTACAGATATTGTTTTTACAGCAGGTTCACAAGGAGCTTATACAGGAAATTTTAGTGAACAAGGTAGCACTTCTGTGTTTAATGGAATGAACCCTAATCAAACATTTTATTTGAGAGCGTGGGATACAGCTCCTGAAGATTCTGGTTACATCAATTACTTTCAAGTAACTGTTTATTATACAGTACCAACTCCTTCTGTTTCTTCTGTAACTCCTAAAAGTGCCAATATAAATGAAGAAGTAACATTTACTATAAGAGGTACAAACCTAACAAGTGGTATGGGTTTCTTTGTAGCAAATTTGGAAAATCCACAAGAACTTAGTGGAGGTTCTTCTACGAGAAGATATTTTAAAGGTACATTTCAGCAATATGCTGGTTCTAAATCTGGAATTGTTAAAGATGCGCCTAATGGAAATACTTTATTTAACTTTTCTGTAAATGTTCAAGACAATACACCTAAAGTAACATCAGTTTCTCCATTAACTGCTAGTATAAATGAAGAAGTAACATATACTATAAGAGGTACAAACCTAACAAGTGGTATGGGTTTCTTTGTAGCAAATTTAGAAAACCCACAAGAACTTAGTGGGGGTTCTTCTACAAGAAGATATTTTAAAGGTACATTTCAGCAATATGCTGGAACTAAATCTGGAATTGTTAAAGATGCGCCTAATGGTAATACCTTGTTTAACTTTTCTGTAAATGTTCAAGACAATACACCAAAAGTAACATCAGTTTCTCCATTAACAGCCAATATAAATGAAGAAGTTACATTTACCATAAACGGAACAAACCT
>JQIA01000554.1_pt1 | contig 19217 bp, 19 predicted proteins | sample 811431 | NCBI WGS metagenome assembly JQIA01 (sample SAMN02998118, study PRJNA258478) | marine sediment metagenome | biome: marine; feature: seafloor; material: sediment; isolation source: oil-polluted sediment collected from 3 locations (0.5 km, 0.7 km and 0.9 km)... | place: USA: Gulf of Mexico ...
GTTAGCCAATAAAGTCCTTTTTTAATACCAGTGTCTAATCCATCTGTCACAAAAAATATTTTATTTTTTTGTGGAATTCCGCAATTTTTTTTCTTATTCATTATCTTCCCAAAAATCCTTCTATAGTTTCCAAAAACTCAGGTTCATCAAGTAAAAACGCGTCATGTCCCTTATCCGATTCAATCTCCACAAAGCTAACTTTTGCCGCGGAGGCGTTTAAAGCACGAACTATTTCCCGACTTCCTTCCGTTGGAAATAACCAATCGCTGGAAAATGAAATTATACAAATTCTTGCTTTAATATCCTTAAAGGCATTGCTTAGGTTTCCGCCGTATTCCACTGATAAATCAAAGTAATCCATTGCCTTTGTGAGATATAAATATGAGTTTGCATCAAATCTATCAACAAAACTACTTCCCTGATGTCGTAAATAACTTTCTATTTGAAAATCTGCATCAAAACCGTATGTGAACTTTTGTTTATCCTGAAGTTTTCGCCCGAATTTTTGTTGCAACGCCTCCTCGGACATATATGTAACGTGGGCAATCATCCGAGCCACCGCCAGCCTATCTTTCGGACTTGTATCTTGTGCGGAATAATCGCCGTTATGCCAGTTGGGATCGGTCATAATCGCCTGTCGCCCAACCTCATTAAACGCGATATTTTGAGCGGAAAATTGAGATGCCGCGGCAATTACTATAGCATTTTCAAACATATCTGGATATTTCGCCATCCATTCCAGTGTTTGCATTCCCCCCATAGAGCCACCAATAATAGAATAAAGCTTTGTTATACCAAACGATTCCACCAGTAATTTTTGTGCCTTAACCATATCTCCCATTGTGATTATGGGAAAATCCAAGCCGTATGGCTTATTTGTTTCAGGATTTATATCACGAGAGCCAAAACTCCCCATACATCCACCCAAAACATTCGCACAAATCACGAAAAACTTTGAAGTATCAATGGGTTTTCCTTCACCAACAGCATTACTCCACCAGCCGTCTTTTTTCGTAACAGGATTTATTCCTGCGACATATTGATCACCCGTTAATGCATGACATATAAAAATCGCATTGGATTTATCCTCATTAAGCGTTCCGTATGTTTGATAAGCTATTGGGATATTTGAAATTTCCTTGCCACATTCCAAAGTTAATGGCGTATTAGAAGCGATGTAGGCAATATCGCCAACTTCCAACTCGCCGTATTTTTCACCAAAATATATTGTCCGTGTTTTTTCCAAAATAACCCACTTTTGATAGGGATTTTTGCTGTTTTTATGACTATTGTCAACAAATGATGCAAAATGACATTAAATTTTAACAATTTTTATTTATAATGGTTGGATAGGGAGTGTTTTTATGAAGTTATTATATGGAATTTTTATTGCTGTTTTGCTATCTGCTTGTAATCCAATGCTTATGAATATGGAAGCTCCAGAAGGGGCGTCTCCTGCATATGCACAGGGATATAAAGACGGATGTAGTTCCGCGATGGATACATATTCCAACGATTATTACAGGGTAACGCACGATTTCACACAGGATCCTAACATGGTTTCGGCTGGCAATACGGAATATAAACGTGCTTGGAATGATGCATATACATACTGCTTTTTCCACATAATTGACTGGGCTGGATACAGACCGTATTAGTATTTATATTGCAAACATTTCTAGTTTGATTAGAATGAAAAAATGACAACAAATACAGCTTTGCAATTAGATTTTGAAAAAACAACGCCATCCACTGATGATTACGATATTTCATTTATAGATTTATGTGCTGGAATTGGCGGTGGAAGATTAGGTTTGGAAAAACAAGGTTTTAAATCAAAAGGCTTTTCTGAAATAGATAATAAAGCAATAAGCACATACAACCATTTATTTCCCGAGGATGAAAATCTAGGCGATGTTACAAAACTAAAATCCGTCCCTTATGCTGACATTTTAATTGCAGGATTTCCTTGCCAGACATTTTCCATAGTTGGAAAAAGACAGGGTTTTGAAGATGAACGAGGACAAATAATTTTCTCTATTGCAAAAATTCTACGAGAAACAAAAACACCTTATTTTATATTAGAAAATGTAAAAGGATTAAAAAACATCAATAAAGGCAATGAGTTAAAGCGGATTACGGAATTGTTATCAAACTCTGGCTATCGCACTTATTACCAAGTTTTAAACAGCCATGATTTTGGTGTTCCTCAAATGCGCGAAAGAATTTATTTCGTCGGTATAAGAAAGGATTTACCAAATACTTATTTTAATTTTCCTAAAATGGGCGAATTTAAATATAATTTATCAAAATTTCTGACTTCAAAGGAAGACAAATATATAGTTCAAAATAATCCAAAAAAATGGGAGACATTTCAACGGTATTTAAATAACAAATACAATGAAGGAAAATATAATTTGGATGATATTTTACAAAACAACTATTTGGTTTTGGATACACGACAGAGCGATTTAAGATTATATGAAAATAAAGTTCCGACACTTAGAAAAGGACGGCAGGGAATTTTATATGTCAAAGATGGCGTTTTGCGAGCATTATCTGGTAAGGAGGCGTTGCTTTTACAGGGCTTTCCTTTGGATGAATTACCTAAAACTGAACATATTACCGATACGCGATTGTTGGCGCAGGCTGGAAATGCTATGAGCGTTCCTGTTATTTCTGCAATTGCGGAAGAGTTAAAAAAAGTAGTGTTTAGTAATGTAATTGAAGGAGCTTTGTAGTGGATTTGGTAAAATTAGGTTCAGAAACTGCGAAAGCTGGTTTTCAAAACGAAACAGATGTTATGGAGCGGTTTAATAATTGGGAAAAAGATGAAGTATCTCAAAAATGGCTTTCTATAATGGGATATAAAATTGAAGAAATAGAGTATGTTAAGGCAGTAAAAATAAAAGGTTCGTTTAAAGCGGATGTTCAAATTCAGGTTTCTATAAAATTAAAAGACGCTATAGATTGTCAAAATATACAGGTGAAATTAGTTTCTAATCCAAAAGGATATAATCAAATTGATAAAAGGTGGATTAAAAAATATGTGGAATTATGGGAAATTCCGAGTGATATAAGTGATATTTTAAAATTATACACTGGTGAAAATTTACCATATACAGAAAACCCAAGAGATAAACGAAGAATGTTTGCGGATGAGCTAAGCGAGCAAGAACAACAAAAAATATTGGATTTTTTAAACTCTAATAAGACGCTTATATTAACTGATATTCTAAAAGGCAGAGGAAAATTTGCTGCTGAATGGATGCTTGTTATTTTAAAAACTGATGATGAAAAGTGGATTTTAAAACCTATAAATTATGTGCTGAATTTTTTTGCTAAGGGTGAAATTATAATCACAAAGAGAGGCAATTTCAGAATAGGAAAAATAACCATGCAAAGAAAAGGCGGAGATGGCGGTAGGAAAACTGCACAGATGCTACAGTTCAAGGTAAACCCAGCAGAATTGTTTGAATAAAAATTATTTCCTAATGCTTTACAATGCCCTCGTATTTACACCCGCCACCGACGGTAGGTATAGTACTCATTTTTCCATCCCATTCAACAGGTTCAGGCAAACGAGTCAAAGCGATTTCCAACGCCTCATACGCGTTTTCTATCGGAATAATATCCAGCCCAGCCTTAACATTATCAGGAATATCAGCTAAATCCTTCGCGTTTTCCTGCGGAATCATAACCGTTTCAATACCACCCCTCAAGGCAGCCAATAGTTTTTCCTTCAGCCCACCAATAGGCAAAACCCGTCCACGTAGTGTAATTTCCCCCGTCATAGCAACGGATTTTCTAATCGGAATACCAGTCAATACCGACACAATAGCAACATACATCGCAACACCAGCAGAAGGTCCATCCTTCGGAGTTGCACCCTCTGGAACATGAACATGTATATCTTTCGCACGATATTCAGGCGGTGTAATTCCATAATCAAGACTTTTCGCACGGACATAACTTTCCGCAGCCTGTATGGATTCCTGCATAACCTCACCCAACTTTCCAGTAATAGTCATCTTGCCTTTTCCCGGAATAGTAATCGCCTCAATGAGCAATAACTCACCACCAACCTCGGTATAAGCAAGCCCCGTGACAATTCCAACTTGGTCATCTTTTTCCATAACTCCAAAGCTGAATTTTTTCACGCCAGCGTATTTTTCCAAATTCTTACAAGTAATGGCGACTTTTTCCGTTTCACTAGTCATGATTTCCTTAACGGATTTACGAGCCAGACCCGCGATTTCACGAACTAAATTACGCAATCCTGCTTCACGCGTATAATAGCGAATTAAATCCTTCAATGCTCCATCGGAAATACTCAATTCGTTTTTTTTCAATCCATGAGATTTCATTTGTTTTGGTATTAAATGCTTTTTCGCGATTTCTATTTTCTCATCCTCGGTATATCCAGCAATACGAATTACCTCCATTCTATCCAATAAAGGACGAGGCATATCCAGCGTATTAGCAGTAGCTACAAACATAACCTCGGATAAATCGTAATCCACTTCCAGATAATGGTCATTGAAATGAGAATTTTGCTCAGGATCAAGCACTTCCAGCATTGCAGATGCGGGATCTCCACGTGAATCACTACTCATTTTATCCACTTCATCAAGCAACATAAGCGGGTTGGATTTTTTAGCCTTTTTCATAGACTGAATGATTTTACCGGGCATTGAACCGATATATGTCCTACGATGCCCGCGAATTTCCGCCTCATCCCGCACACCACCAAGTGATACACGGATATATTTTCGCCCAGTAGCACGTGCAATAGATGCCGCAAGGGATGTTTTTCCAACCCCCGGAGGGCCAACTAAACATAGGATAGAACCCTTCATTTCCTTAACTCTTTCCTGCACGGCGAGAAATTCCAGCACCCGTTCTTTAACCTTATCCAGCCCACAATGATCGGCTTCTAAAATCTCCTGAGCTTTTTTAAGGTTGTGGCGGATTTTAGATGGTTGTTTCCATGGAATAGAAATAAACCAGTCCAAATAGTTCCGTATTACAGACGCTTCCGCCGACATGGAATTCATCTGACTAAGTTTTTTCATCTCAGAATTAACTTTCTCCCGAGCTTCTTTAGTTAGTTTTTTCTTTGCTAGCTTTTCCTTTAGCTCATCCATTTCACTCTTAGCATCATCGCTTCCGCCAAGTTCTTTTTGAATCGCCTTCATTTGCTCATTAAGATAGTAGTCCTTCTGAGTTTTTTCCATCTGCCCCTTGACTCTAGCACTGATTTTTTTCTCAGCTTTTAGCAGTCCGATTTCCGTTTCAAGTATTTTAAACAGCTCTTCTAAACGCTCGACAATTTCGCTACATTCAAGAATATGCTGTTTCTGCTCTACTTTTACAGTTAAATGAGCGGTGATTGTATCGGCTAATTTAGACGGCGAATCTATATGCGTGACATTATTTAAAACATCAATTGGGATTTTTTTATTCAGCTTTACGTAGTTTTCAAAATTTTCCGAAACGGTTTTTGATAATATTTCAGATTCTTCAATATCGATATTAGTTTCTTTTATAAAATCCACTTCTCCTTCAAAAAAATCTGGGTTTTCGGAGAAAGTATTTATTACGACTCTATCCTTTCCCTCTACTAAAACTTTCACCGTTCCATCTGGTAATTTCAAAAGCTGTAATATAGTAGCCACTGTTCCGAAAGAATATATATCGGTGATTTTCGGGTCATCTTTTGTGGAATTTCTCTGTGCGGACAGGATGATTTTTTTATCCGTTTTAATAGCATGCTCAAGTGCCGCAACTGATTTATCTCTCCCGACGAATAATGGAACAACCATATTTGGAAAAACGATTATATCTCTAAGTGGCAACAGTGGAATTTTGTATTTTTGAGTCATGTTTTTGTTTCATTATTCTTATATTACTTATTATATAGTGCATATAATATGAAATACAATAGGATTGCTTAAATTTATCTTTTGATATAATCATAAGCGATGAATAAATTTATAACATTTGAGGGCGGTGAGGGGAGCGGTAAAAGCACTCAAGCTAAGTTGCTCGCGGAATATTTGACTGCGTGTGGAGTGGATGTGTTTATGACCAATGAGCCATTTTTCCCAGCTATACGTGAGTTGCTGTTGATTGAGGGTGAAGAGTGGCACCCTATTTCAGAAACGCTGCTGTTTCTCGCAGATAGATACGAACATATAAATAACTTCATTAAGCCTGCTTTGGAGCGGGGAGAGTGGGTAATTTGCGATAGATTTACCGATTCCACAATAGCATATCAAGGATTTGGACATCAATTAGGAGCGGATTTCGTTAGTGAGCTTTCGGAAAAAACATATCCTGATGGATTACTTAAACCTGACTTAACATTCGTATTGGATATTCCTGCGGATGTAGGAGTAAAGCGTGCTTTATCGAGATATGATGGTGAGGAACGGTTTGAGCGTATGGATTTGTCTTTTCACGAAAGGGTTCGGGAAGGGTTTTTATCCATAGCGGAAGTGGAAAAAAACAGGTGTATTGTGTTAGACGCAAATAAAGAAATATTACATTTGAAAATGGAAATAGCCGAAATTGTATTTGAAAAATGGAAATAGCTAGTAAATTCTAGGCTTATTTCTTACTCATCAACGGATGGTGTTCATTCACCAAACTTTGCATAGCATCGTCGGCAATTGCAGTATAAATCTGCGTCGTGGTGATATTGGAATGCCCAAGAAGCTCCTGCAAAGTTCGTAAATCCATACCGTTACTAAGTAAATGCGTAGCGAATGAATGACGCAATACATGGGGCGAAACAGTGCTTTCATCAATACCGATTTCGCGGGCGAGGTCTTTTAATAATTGCCAAATACGCTGCCGAGTAAGCGGTTTATTACCGTATTTATTTGGGAATAAAAAGTCGTCATTTACTCCGTTGCTAAAAAGTAATTCATCCATAACTTTTGCATATTCCAATACGCCTTCAATCGCGGTGGGAGTAAGCGGAACAATACGTTCCTTATCACCCTTACCACGCACCCGTAAAAACCGTTTATCACGAATAGCCCGTTTTGTTTGCGATAATTTCAGCCCCAACAATTCCGATACACGCATACCAGTAGCGTAAAATAATTCCAAAAACGCATTTAATCGCAATCCCTCAGGTTCTTTATTTTTCTTCGCATGTGAAAGTAGTAGATCAACTTGATATTTAGAAAGCGGTTTCGGAATAGTTCGCCAAGCCTTTGGATTTTCTATATTTATAGTAGGGTCATCATTTCGCAAACCCTCCGTATATATAAAGCGGAAAAAATGCCGTATTGAGGAGATTTTTCGTGCGATAGTCCGTGGAGCAAGTTTTTTCTTTGATAAATACTTGAGATATTTTCGTATATCATCGGAATTCGCCTTTTCCCAGCCAGAACTAATAATCTCAAAAAAATTCGATATATCATTTTCATAAGCAACAAGCGTATTATCCGCCAGTCCTTCCTCCGCCTTCAGGACATCTAAAAAATTCTGCAATATAGTTATATCTTTCATTTTAAAATAATTTAAGTATATTTACGAAATATATCATGAAAAATCTAAACACAATAAAGAAAAACTCAGAATTCCAAGAGATAAAAAAAGTCAAACGCTCTTGGGCATCGCATTCAGTAATTCTCTCCGTATCTAAGAAAAAAGAACAGGACGCGTTTCGTGTCGGGTTTATTATATCAAAAAAAGTCTCCAAAAAAGCCGTCATAAGAAATAGAATAAAACGCCGTTTTAGAGAGGCGGTTCTTGAAATAATAACAAAATATGGCGATCCAAATTACGACTATGTTCTCATAGGAAGATTGCACGCATACGACTGTCCATTTAACGAGATAAAAAGAGATTTAAAATATTGCTTGAAAAAGTTGCAAGTAACAAAAAATTGAGTTATTGATACGCACCTTATATATATTTAACTTAAAATACGGATTATCATGGAAATTAAAGAAATTTTATCTGAAGGATTAAAAAGAGAACTAGAAGTTGTTATTAAAGCTGACGAAATTCAAGAAAAAGTAGATGCAAAACTTGTTGAAGTAAATAAAAAGGCAAAAGTTGATGGATTCCGCCCCGGAAAAGCTCCTATTGCTCTTATGCAAGAAAAATTCGGTGAATCCGTTAAAGCCGAAGTTATGGAAAAAGCCGTGTCAGAAGCTACGCAAAAAGCTGTTGAAGAAAATAAATATAACTTAGCATCTGCTCCAAAAATAGAGGATGTTTCCGCTGAAGACGATTTGAAATTCAAAATTAAATTAGAAGTTCTTCCTGAAATGCCAGAAGTTGATTTCTCAACTATCTCACTTGAAAAACCTTTATGTAAAATTTCCGAAGATGAAATAAACGAGCAAATCGCGGAAATTAAAAAACACCAAGTTGAATACGCAAAAGCAGAAAAAACATCAGAGGACAAAGACCAAGTAGTTATTGATTTCCTTGGTAAAGTTGACGATGTTGCATTCGCTGGTGGTGAAGGAAAAGATCACGAGTTAATCCTTGGTTCTGGTAATTTTATTCCGGGATTTGAAGAGCAACTAATTGGTAAAAATGTTGGTGATGAAGTCGCGGTTAATGTGACTTTCCCAGACCCATACCACAGTGAAGAGCTAAAAGGAAAAGATGCAGTATTTGATGTAACAATTAAGGAAGTTCGTGAAGCAAAACCTATTGAAGATGATACCGAACTTGCGAAAAAACTTGGTGTGGAAAGTATTGAAAAAGTTAGAGAACTTATCACTACACATAAACAAAAAGAATACGACGAAATTACAGATAGCCTTGTTAAGAAAAGACTTCTGGATTTGTTGGATGAAAAATGCCAATTTAAAATTCCACAATCTATGATGGACGCGGAATTCAATACTATAAAAGAACAGCTCGCACAAGATCCTGAATATAAGGATAAATCTGAAGAGGAAATCACAGCGGAATTTACTCCAATTGCGGAACGACGCGTAAAACTAGGGATTTTCCTTGCGGAGCTTGGTAAAAAGGAAAATGTAGAAATTACTCCAAACGAAATAATGGAAGGAATTTCTAAAGAAGTGCAAATGTTCCCACCTGATTACCAAAAACAAGCAATCGAGTATTACAGAAGTAATCACGAGGCTTTGCAACATATCCGAGGTGCTATTTTGGAAAATAAAGTTATTGAACTTGTATTAGAAAAAGTTTCAGTTAAAGATGTTGAAGTTGATAGTAAAGGACTTACCGATTTGGCAGCTGAAATAAATCAGGTGGCATAATTTAATAGAGGGCGAATATGAATGAAATAATGGAAACTGCGAACACATTAGTTCCTATGGTTGTTGAGCAAACAAGCCGTGGGGAAAGATCATACGATATATATTCAAGGCTTTTAAAGGAACGAATTATTTTCCTTACAGGTCCTGTGGAAGATCATATGGCATCAGTAATTGTGGCACAGCTTTTGTTTTTGGAAGCGGAAAATCCTGAAAAAGATATTTCCATGTATATAAATTCACCGGGGGGAGTGGTTACTTCTGGTTTATCTATATACGACACCATGCAATATATTCGCCCTGATGTTTCAACACTTTGTGTTGGACAGGCGGCATCTATGGGTTCTTTGTTGCTGACTGGTGGAACGAAAGGGAAACGTTTTGTTTTGCCCAATGCTCGGATTATGATTCATCAACCATCTGGTGGTTTTCAAGGTCAGGCAACCGATATTGAAATTCATGCTAGGGAAATTTTGGATTTAAAAGCTCGTCTGAATAAAATATATGTCGGACATACTGGTAAAAAACTCTCTGTTGTTGAAAAAAGTATGGAGCGGGATAACTTCATGACTGCTGAGCAGGCACTGGAATTCGGGCTGATTGATAAGATCGTTGAAGAAAGAACTGCATAATTTTCATAATATCCTCATAAAATTTGACTTATGTATCTTTATACGCGTATAAGTATACTGTAAGAATCAAAAATAGACGCTTTTTTTGCGATATGCATTAAAAAGTGTTGTGAGGTATTATGAAGAAACAAGTAATAAAAGGCGTGGCTTTTGCAGTTGTTTTGGCGATTGTTTTGGCGATAGTTGGAGTTATATATTTCAGCGTAAATAAAACAGATGAAAATCTGGAAGATAATGCAAAAATTCGCAATGAATTGGCGGAAAGTAATGTAGAAACCGATATTCATCCAGAAATAGAAAAAAGTTTTAAAACAAAAATATCTCCTATAAAAAAACTGAACGGAAAACAAAATAGATATTCCACGCAATCGTTTTCTAAAGCAAAATCTGCTGAAGTACCAACAATATTCGGCGGGTTAATAGCTGCGGATGAAAATGATTCAAATAAAGAAGGCTGTTATATAGCGCAACACGAAAATATCCCGCCAAAACCAAGGCATTTTGTGGAAAGCTTTGATGAAATAGGTGCAAGTAATGTCAAAAAAGTTTCAAAAGAGCCGATTTCTGGATTCTCAATTGATGTAGATACTTCATCTTATGGGTATCTTCGTAGAAATCTAAATGACGGTGAATTGCCTGAAGCAAAAGATGTCCGAATTGAGGAAATGATAAACTATTTTAACTACGATTATCCATTTCCTGAAAATGCGGAAATTCCATTTCAACCATCAGTCGCGATTTACCCAACCCCTTGGGATATAAATACAAAATTGCTTCATATAGGTATAAAAGGATATGATAAACGGCACGATAAAAAACCGCCTTCTAATGTGGTGTTTTTGCTGGACGTATCTGGTTCCATGAATAATCAGGAGAAATTACCGCTCCTGCTAAATGCACTTAAAATGATGATTAAAAATCTTGATGACGAAGATAGAATTTCAATTATTACTTATGCTGGTCGCTCTGCAACAATATTAAAACCAACAACAATCGCAGATAAAAATAAAATTATTGAAGCGATTAAAAACCTAAAATCTGGAGGCGATTTTTCTGGTGAAGGCGGCATTAAAGAAGCGTATGCACTCGCTGAGGAAAACTTTAATAAAGACGGCGTAAATAGAATAATTCTCGCAACAGATGGGGATTTTAATATCGGAATTATAGATGTAGATGAGCTGAAAAATTATATACAAAGCAAGACGGAAAACGGAATATATCTGTCGGTTATAGGGTTCGGAAAAGGAAGTTATAACGAAGCACTTATGATGAGTTTGGCAAAAATAGGTAATGGAAATGCTGCCTATATAGATAACCTCAATGAGGCACGTAAAATCCTATTTGATGAAGCCACGTATCATTTTTTCCCTATAGCAAGCGAGGTAAAAATACATGTGGAATTTAATCCAAAAGCAGTGTTGGAATATCGGCTTATAGGTCATGAGCATAGAGAATTTCAGCGGGAGGATTTGTATACTGAACATGACGATTCTGGCAATGTAGCCGCGAGACATTCTATAACAGCAATTTACGAAATCACGCCTGTGGATAGCTCGTCAAAAATCATGGATTCTATACGATATACAGGCAAGAAAGCCAAAAAACAGGAGAAATTTTCTGAATACGCGTTTTTAAAAGTAAATTATAAATTGCCTGATGAAAATAAAAGTAAATTAACTTCATTGGCAATTACGAAAACGTTTGAGAAATATAGCTTAAGTCAGGCTTCGGATAATGTGCGATTTGCTACGGCAGTTGCTGGTTTTGGGGAATTACTACGTGGTGAAAGGTATCTTAGCGGATTCACATTTGATGATGTGGTTGAGATTGCAAACGGTGCTAAAGGGCAGGATTTCTTCGGGTATCGTTCGGAGTTTGTGAATTTGGTTAGACTTGCCAAAGCACTAAAATCTATGTAAGGTTTATATTATTATCTTGGAATTAGGCGTGTTTTTTGATATTTATAATGCCCTTAATTGAAAATAATTTATGAATCAAGAGCAGATTACCATTATAAGTATTATCGGAGTGACGATAATAATGTTCCTGTGGGGACGGTGGCGGCACGATATGGTTGCCGTGGCATCTCTACTTGCATGCGTGGTTTTGGGACTCGTGCCATCGGAACATGCATTCGCAGGATTTGGACATCCCGCGGTGGTGACGGTCGCATGTGTGCTTGTATTAAGTAATGGATTACAGCACTCAGGAGCGGTGGATGTATTGGTGCGAAAGGTATTACCACAATCAGCAGGAAATACTCTCACGATTTTTTCAATAACTGCATTGGCGGGAGTATTATCCGCATTTATAAATAACGTCGGGGCGTTAGCACTACTTATGCCCGTTGCGATTCAAACAGCAAATCGCCGTGAAATGCCCGTTGGAAAACTCCTTATGCCACTTGCGTTTGGTTCTATTTTGGGTGGAATGATAACCCTGATTGGAACACCGTCTAACCTTATCGTGGCTAGTTTTAGTGCGAAAAATGGGGACGCTGGATTTGCGATGTTTGATTTTACTCCTGTGGGATTGGTGGTTGCTTTAATAGGGGTTGCGTTTATCACGCTAATTGGTTGGCGATTAGTGCCGAGTCGGAAGCGTTCTGGCGTGGAGGATTTTGATACGGGGGCGTATCTTACGGAAGCTATTGTTACGGAAAAAGGTAAGGCGGATGGACTTACCCTTAGTAAAATTGAGGAAACTCTTGATGAAGTGGATGCACAAATTATTGCCTTAATTAGGAACAAGGTTCGGATGTCGGCACCCAATGCACGGCGAAAGGTGTTGGCGGGGGATATACTTGTTATTGAGGCGGATCCAGAAGCCCTTACTACATCATTATCACATCTTAATCTTCAATTGGTGGAGGCTATTCCAGAAGAGGAAGAAGAGGGTAATGAAGATAAAAAAGATAATTCGGATAAGAAAAATAATTCAGAAGATGTTGTTTTAATGGAGTTAGCGGTACTGCCTAGTTCTTCGTTGGAAGGTCGGTCGATGAAAAAAATCCATCTACGAAGTCATTATAACATAAATATGCTTGCGTTATCTCGTCAGGGAAAACGGTCTATGGCACGCCTTCGGACTATGTCTATACGAATCGGGGATGTACTTCTTATGCAGGGAACTCCTGAGATGCTATCGGAATTTGCATCAGCATTCGGATGTGTGCCGTTGGCGGAGAGAACGCTTCGTATTCCAAATAAGAAAAAAGCTTGGATTGCAACGGGAGTTATGGCTGCTTCTGTGAGTGGTGCAGCGTTTGGATTTGTCCCTGCGACTATTGCTTTTGTGGCGGGTATGCTTGCTGTTATGGCGTTTCGTCTCGTGCCACCGAGAAAGGTTTATAATGTAATTGATTGGCCTGTGATTGTTTTGCTAGGAGCGTTGATTCCTGTTGCAGGGGTAATGGCGACAACTGGGGCGGCGGATTTAATAGCTCATGTTTTGCTGGATAAACTCGCACAGGGAAATGCGGTGATTGCCCTCGCGGTGATATTAGTTGTGACTATGACGCTATCGGACTTTATGAGTAATGCTGCAACGGCAGCGATGATGTGTCCGATTGCATTGGGAACTGCGGAACAATTATATGTGAATTCCTCTCCGTTTTTAATGGCGGTGGCGGTGGGTGCATCGTGTGCATTTTTAACACCGATTGGACATCAGAATAATACGCTTATTTTAGGACCGGGTGGATTTCATTTTGGGGATTATTGGAAACTTGGATTGCCACTGGAGATTATTGTTGTTGCGGTGAGTATTCCTATGATTTTAATGGTGTGGCCTTTATGACATTGAATACGAAATTGAAAAAACCATCTTGGTTGCGGGCAACTGCTCCAAATTCCATAGAATATAAGGAAACGCTGGAGTTAATGCGGAAGTTAAAATTGCATACGGTTTGTGAGGAAGCGGCATGTCCGAATATAGCGGAGTGTTGGAAGCAAAAACAAGCCACCGTGCTGATTATGGGCGATACATGCACGAGAAATTGTAGATTTTGTAATGTGAAAACGGGGAAGCCAACGGTGCTGGATGCGGATGAGCCAAATCATATTGCGGTTGCTGTAAAGGAATTGGGATTAAAACATGTCGTGATTACATCGGTTACACGGGATGATTTGGCGGACGGTGGAGCGGGGCATTTTGTGGAATGTATTGAGGCAATTCGGGCGACATCTCCAAATACCACGATTGAAATTCTCACACCTGATTTTAAACATAAAAACAATGCATTAGAGACAGTGGTTAAAGTAAAACCTGATGTGTTTAATCATAATTTGGAGACTGTGCAACGGCTGTCGGGGCAGATTCGTTCTAAGGCGGATTATGAATATTCGCTGGGCGTTTTAAAGCGTATTAAGGAGCTGAACGCGGATATGATTACTAAGTCGGGCATTATGGTTGGGCTTGGGGAAACTCAGGATGAAGTTCTGGAAACTATGGCTGATTTGCGGGCTGTTGGGGTGGATTTCATCACCATCGGGCAGTATCTCCAACCTACAAAAAATCAAGTCGCGGTGGCACGATATGTCACTCCTGAGGAATTTGATTTTTATCGCGATAAGGCTAAGGAAATGGGATTTAGTATGGTGGTTTCATCCCCACTTGCCCGCTCTTCGTATTATGCGGGCGATGGGATGGAGTTTTAAATTACAGCTTGAATAATAAGCCCTTCATAGCATCTGTTACTTCGTTTGCCATTTTTTTTACTGGGCTTAAATCAGTTTCTATGATTTTAGAAGTATCTACTTCATCTACCGCAGTATTAGTTTTGACTTCAGCTGTTGCTTCTTTCCCAAATGTTGTTTTCAGCTTGCTTCTAATATCTAACACTTTTTGTGCGAATGTTGTCCTTGGCTTGAATATTCCTTGTGTGTCTTTTTTCTCCAAGTAAGCAGCTTGTGCTAATTCCATATACACACCAGTTCCTTGAACAATTTCATCTCCTGTTTTTTGCGTTATATCGTTTGCAGTATTTTCTAATGATTTTTGAATATTATTAACTTCCCTAGCCATCCTGTTGTATTCATCACCTTGGTAACTTACGGAAATAGCTAAATCTTGGTCTTGTGAAAGCATTGGTTCAACTGCTGACTTGTGGTCTTGCCAAGCATCTATTGAAGCCTGCACGAACTCTTTGCTACTATTTTTTACGTTTTCTATTGAATTATGACTATATGGGTTTACTGAAAATTCAAAAACAGCCATATCATAATCATGAGCAGCTTCGAAAAGCCCTTTATTTATAGCTAACAAGTCTTTTCCTACGGTGTTTTGCTGTTGTGATGCCTCTATAGCCTGTGGAGCTTGAGCAATATCAGCGTTTGCACTTACCATTGTTGGGTTTGCAAAAACAGCACTTGCTGTAAGTAAAACACCTAATGTAATTTTTTGCATTGTTTTATTTTTCATAATAATCTCTCTGTAATTTCTTTATAACTTTATTATACCCATAAATTGTTAAAGAATTGTTACAGTGCATAAAAGAAAGTCTATAAAACAAGTATGTATTTTTTTGTTTTACATTAAAAAATAATAGTGTATATATTTCGCCCTATTTTTAATATACGAACATGAAACTTTTATCTTGTAATAGCAATCTCCCACTTGCCCAGAAAATGGCGGAGTATCTCGGCGTAACGCTTGCAGATGCAACCATTAAACGGTTTGCGGATAATGAAGTATTCGTGGAAATTAACGAAAATATGCGGGGAGAGGACGTTTTCCTCATTCAATCAACATCATTTCCTTCCAACGATCATATAATGGAATTACTAGTGTGTATTGATGCGTTAAAACGTTCATCTGCAAAACGAATCACAGCGGTTATTCCTTATTATGGATACGCTAGACAGGATAGAAAAGTCGGTGCGAGAACGCCTATTTCAGCCAAACTAGTAGCGGATTTATTAACAGCGGCGGGTGCAAACCGAGTCCTTACTATGGACTTACACGCGGGGCAAATTCAGGGATTCTTTAATATTCCTGTGGATAATTTATACGCGACCCCAGTAATGGTTGAGCATATTAAAAAGCATTATCCCACTGAAAAAATGACGGTTGTATCTCCTGATGTTGGTGGTGTTGTTCGTGCGAGAGCGTTGGCGAAAAAAATAGACGCAGACCTTGCTATCGTTGATAAACGCCGTCCTGAAGCGGGAGTATCCGAGGTGATGAATATCATTGGAGACGTGCAGGGCAGGGTCTGTATTTTATTTGACGACATGATCGATTCGGGCGGAACATTGTGTAATGCAGCCGATGCTTTAATGGCACAGGGAGCGGAGCAAGTCGTGGCATATATCACCCACGGAGTGCTTTCTGGCAACGCGTTGGAAAAAATTTCCAATTCGCACTTGAAATATTTGTATCTTACGGATACAATCCAGTTCGCCGATGAAGTTCGGAAGCATGAAAAAATAGAAATTATTACGGTTTCTCATTTGCTTGGAGAGGCGGTGAGCCGTATTAGTGGTGAAAAATCAGTATCGAGTTTGTTTACTTAGAGGATAAAAATGACATTAGAATTAGTAGTAGAATCAAGAGAAAATGTTGGAAAGGGAGTCGCTAGACAATTACGTCGCGATGGTAAAATTCCTGCTGTAATATATGGTGGAGATAAAGAGCCAGTTAAAATTTCCGTTTCAACAAAAGAAATAAATCACGAAATGAATAAAGTCGGTTTTATGTCTAATGTTGTTAATCTAAACTTGGATGGAAAACTTCACAAGGTATTGCCTAAGGCTGTTGAGTTGCATCCAGTTACTGACCTTCCTGAACATACGGATTTCTTGCGTGTTAACGATGACACAAAAGTAAAAGTAAATATTCCTGTGAAATTCTTGAATAGAGAAGCTTGTGCAGGTGTTAAAAAAGGTGGAACTTTAAATATCGTCCGTCGTGAAATAGAATTTATAGTAAATGCAAACAGTATTCCTGCAAAAATCGTAGTTGATGTTGAAAAGCTAAATATTGGAGATTCCATTCATATTGATGAAATAGAATTGGATGAAAGAATCGTTCCTACGATTGCTTGGAATTTCACAATTGCAACGGTTGTTGGTAGAACTGCTGAGCTGAAACCTATGGAAGAAGCAATTGCAGAAGAGGAAGAAGCTCTAGCTGCTGTCGCTGATGAAGATGAAAATAAAGATCAAAAGGATAATAAGGATAAATAGAGGTAAAATATGGCTAGAAAATGTAGTTTAACAGGTAAAAATGCTCAGAGTGGAAATAATGTTTCTCACTCAAAACGTAAAACAAGAAGAACTTTTGGCGTAAATGTTCAAAATGTTTCTCTATTTAGTGAAGCACTAAAGCAAACTATTTCAATCAAAATTGCAGCTTGTACTTTGAGAACAATAGAGCATAACGGTGGTTTTGATGCTTTCTTGCTGAAAACTTCAAACTTAAATTTGAGTGCTGAAGCGGTTTCTTTGAAAAAGAAAGTGAAAAAAGCTCTTGAGCAAAAAGCTAGTGCGTAAGTTTGGGCTTATAAAATGAGCTGGATTAAGAAATTAAAGCATGGTCTTGGGAGAAGTGCATCCAAAATATCTACTGGTATTTCCGTTGCCATTACTCATAAAAAACTTGATGATGAACTTTTATCTAATTTAGAAGACGTTCTGATTTCCTCTGATATTGGTGTGCATGCTTCCATGGCGTTGGTGGAAGGGTTGCGTGCGAAAAAATACGAAAAAGATATTTCCGAAGAGGAAGTGAAGCGGATTTTAGCGGATGAAATTGCTGAAATGCTTACTCCAGTTGCGTGTTCGCTAGAGGTGGACAAGGATAAAAAACCATATACTATTTTAATGGTTGGTGTAAATGGTAGTGGAAAAACTACTACTATCGGAAAATTAGCACATAATTTCAAACAGGAAAAACATTCGGTTACGCTGGTGGCTGGAGATACGTTCCGTGCGGCAGCGGTTGAACAGCTAAAAGTTTGGGGTGAGCGAAATAAATGTCAGGTAATTACTGGTGAGCCAAATTCCGACCCTGCGAGTGTTGCATATCGTGCGTATGGTGAAATGAATACTGAAATTTTAATGATTGATACAGCTGGAAGATTGCAAAATAAAACTAATCTAATGGCAGAATTGGAAAAAATCATTCGTGTGATTAAAAAACATGATGAAACCGCACCGCATGAGGTGTTGCTGGTTTTGGATGCAACCGTTGGGCAAAACGCACATAGTCAGGTTGAGGCGTTTAGAGATATTGCTGGTGTGACGGGTTTGATTGTTACCAAATTAGACGGCACGGCAAAAGGTGGTGTGGTTGTGTCGCTGGCGGATAAATTCCAACTGCCGATATATGCGATTGGTGTTGGGGAAGGAATTGATGACCTCCACCCGTTTAATCCTCAGGATTTCGCCAATAGTTTGGTTGGATTGGAAACATAAGTTTGTTTTACTTATTCTTTTTCCAAAAGTTTATCAATATCGATTCGCTTTGCTTTTTGATACCGTGCTTTGTAGTAATATGGGTCATCTACTGAAGAGATAATCACTCCCTTCGATGTGCTTGAATGAATGAATTTTCTGTCTCCAATATATATTCCAACATGAGAGTAAGGACGATTTAGCGTGTTGAAAAACACAAGATCACCTTTTTGTAAGTCTTTCTTATATATAGTTGTTCCTATTCTTGCCATTTCGTAGGAAGTTCTTGGAAGTGGAGATTTTCCATAAACTTTTTTATAAACATAATTTACAAAACCACTACAATCAAATCCAGTTTTATAAGTAGTTCCGCCGTAATAATATGGTCTACCAATATATCGTTTAGCTCTCGCTATAACATCATCGGCATTAGGGGTTTTTTCAACAACTTCTTGATTAGCAAGAGCTTTTTCCTTATCGGATTCCTTTTTCTTTTCATTATGCACACAACCATATACAAGGAATGTAAGTAAAAAAATGAGTGAATATTTAGTTATGTATTTCTGCATGATAATTTCCTTTTAAACCTATACTTTATACAAGTAAAACTATTTTTACTTTGCGTTCGCACCGACGGCTTCGGAAATATTTGCATAACCGTCCTTTTCAAGCAGTTCCTTCAAGCCTTCATTGATTTCCGAAACCAACTTAAACCCTTGATAAATAAAGGCGGAATAGATTTGCACAAGTGATGCACCTGCCTTGATTTTCGCATACGCATCCTCCGCATTTGAAATTCCACCAACCCCAATCAATGGAATTTTCCCCTCGGTAAATTTATACATATCCCGTAAAACCTGCGTGGACATTTCAAACAACGGACGACCACTCAATCCCCCCGCCTCATCCCGCCATTTATCCGCCACACC
>JQIA01000555.1_pt1 | contig 19216 bp, 7 predicted proteins | sample 811431 | NCBI WGS metagenome assembly JQIA01 (sample SAMN02998118, study PRJNA258478) | marine sediment metagenome | biome: marine; feature: seafloor; material: sediment; isolation source: oil-polluted sediment collected from 3 locations (0.5 km, 0.7 km and 0.9 km)... | place: USA: Gulf of Mexico ...
ATGGAAGAATTGAATCTGTTGCAACATTAATCATTTCAATTCTTTTGTTTGTTGCCGGCGCTGAACTTTTTCATCATTCACTGCTGAGTATCCTGAACCCAACACAGTCAAAAGCAGGAGTGGCAATTATCATTATCATCTCTGCCACTATTATAATCAAAGAGCTGCTCGCGAAATTTGCTTTTGTCATTGGAGATTATATCGATTCGGATACGCTTAAAGCAGATGCTCTCCACCACAGAAGCGATGTTTTTGCGACCTTTATGGTTGTTGTTGCACTAATAGCATCAAGATACGGGTATTTTATTGTAGATGGAATCATGGGCTGCATGGTTTCTCTTGTCATTTTTTATTCGGCCTACTCAATCGCAAAAGATGCTGTCTCCCCCCTTCTCGGTGAAGCGCCTTCACCTGAAATGTTAAAACAGATTGAAGAAAAATGTCTCAGCATTCCCGGAGTTCTTGGTACACATGATATTATTTCACATCAGTATGGCCAGAACAGAATAACATCTCTTCATATTGAAGTATCACACATAAAAACTGCTGTTGAACTTCACATGATTGCAGAGCAGATAGAAGATGCCGTTGGCGAAAGTACGAACGGTCTTGCTGTGGTCCATATAGATCCTGTGAACAAAAATCACCTTGGGTACAAGACTGTTTCAACTCTTCTAAGCAACATCATTAAAAATGATGAGAGAGTTATCTCTTTTTATGACCTGAAAATTATCGGTGAAAACCTTGATACGGCAAGTATTGTTTTTAATATTGAAACAAATGAAGTGATTGATGAAAAAGAAAATCATTCAATCATCAACTCTGTTTCAGAAAAAATAAAAGCTGAACAGCCAGGTATTAGGGTCAGAATAAAAATAAAACCGAGATTCAGTTACAACGTATAGTAATATAGCCACATTAAACAACGGAGTTTGTTATGAATGAAAATAAAATCCCTTTAAGAAGTGAAACAAAAACTGAAGATCAGTGGGATCTGACACCACTATATAAATCTGATGCCGACTGGGAATCTCATTATAAAAAAATCGAGGAAGACCTTTCCGGTTATGAATCTTTTAAAGGAAAGCTTCATGGATCATTTGAAACATTTAAAAGTGCAATTGATTTCGATATGAATCTTTCAAGAGAATTTGAAAAACTCTATACATATGCTCATCTAAAAAATGATGAAGACAAAACCAATCAACCCTATTCTGGATTATTTCAGCAGGCGATGAGTCTTTACACAAGAATATCAGAAGCCTCCAGTTTTTTAACCCCTGAAATTCAATCCATACCGGATGAACTCATGGACAGTTTTATCAACCATGAGTCTGTATCTGACTATAGATTTTCCCTTGAAAAGATTCTCCGAAATAAACCACACACTCGGAATATGGAGGTTGAGCAGGTACTTGCAATGGCGACGGAAGTGAGTCAGGCCCCACGCCAGATATTCAGTCAACTTGACAATGCCGATTTAAAATTCGGTAAAATCACAGACGACAAAGGTAATATTGTTGAACTGAGTCATGGTAATTTTGTTTCATTTTTAACCAGCCCGAACCCTAAAATCAGAAAAGAGGCATTCAAGACATATTATCAATCCTATGAGGGTCATAAGCACTCGATCACAGCGACTCTTTCCGCCTCAATCAAAAAAGACTGGTTTCTGGCCAAAGTGAAAAATTTTGCCAGCTGCAGGCAGGCGTCATTATTTTCTGATAATGTAGATGAATCTGTTTATGACAATCTTATCGAAACTGTAAAAACAAATATTGATCCTCTGTTTAGATATCTCCGGTTCAGAAAAAAGATTCTTGGCCTTGATGAACTCCATTTTTATGACACCTATGTGCCTGTAGTTAAAGAAGTAGACTTTAAGATGCCTTATGATGAAGCCGTGGAGGTTTGCTTAAAAGCCCTTGCCCCTTTAGGAAAAGAATATACTGACATCCTTGAAAAAGGTTTGAAGGGCGGCTGGGTTGACCGGTATGAAAACAAGGGTAAAAGAAGTGGTGCTTACTCATCCGGCTACTACGATTCTCCTCCATACATCCTGATGAATTACAATGAGAACACAATAAACAGCCTCTTCACCCTGATTCATGAAGCAGGTCATTCAATGCATTCATACTATTCATGTAAAAACCAGCCCTATGCAACAAACGGCTATACAATTTTTGTAGCTGAGGTGGCCTCAACCCTGAACGAAACACTGCTCGGCAAATACCTTTTGGAACTTTACAAAGACGATCCGAAAATGAAGGCTTATATTGTCAATCGGGAAATTGATAATATAAGAGGCACATTGTTCAGACAGACGATGTTCGCTGAATTTGAAAAAATATCGCATGCTATGGCGGAGAAAAATAAACCGCTAACACTCGATTCATTAACATTGGAATATAAGAAGCTTCTCGAAATTTATTTTGGGGATACCATGGTCATAGATGATGAGCTCTGCCTTGAGTGTTTAAGAATCCCTCATTTCTACTCTGCCTTTTACGTCTATAAATACTCAACAGGCATTGCGGCAGCTATTGCAATCTGTGACAAAATTCTCTCTAAAGGAGAAACCGCAATAGAAGATTATTTGAACTTTCTCAAACTGGGCGGCAGTGATTTTCCGATAAATGAGCTCAAAACAGCTGGTGTTGATATGAATTCACCGGAACCTGTTGCAAATGCAATCAAACACTTTGAACGCCTGGTAATTCAGCTTGAAGGTCTTTTGTAACAATAAACCCCAAATGGGAAAGTAATGCAAATAGATATTAACCCAATAGGAATCATCCATTCCTGCTTTAAAGAAAAATTCGGTATTCCAAGACAACCGGGTCTTGTAAAAGATGCACAGGCTACCTTAGAACTTCTTCCCGAATACGCAAGAGAAGAGGCTGTACGAGAGCTTGACGGTTTTTCTCATATCTGGATTGTGTTTATTTTCCATAAGGCACAAAGTGGAGATTGGACACCCATGGTACGGCCGCCAAGACTCGGAGGTAACAAAAAAGTGGGTGTCTTTGCCTCAAGGTCACCTTTCAGACCAAATCCAGTGGGCCTATCAGCGGTAAAACTGGAAAAAATTGAAACAGAAAAAGGGAAGGTTTTATTACACCTGTCGGGTATAGATATATTAGATCAGACTCCTGTCATTGATATCAAACCGTATCTGCCATACTCAGATATCATAAGCTCAGCAACCGGAGGGTTTGCTCTTTCTAAACCTGCTACAGGCATTGAAGTTGACTTCCTGCCAGATGTAATTGAAATAATCAAACATGAAGAAAAAAAAATCCCTGATCTAAAAACAATAATGACTCAGGTACTTGAAAATGATCCGCGTCCCGCATATTATTCTTCAGCAAAACACGATCCTGAAAAAATTTTCGGGATAAAAATTTTTATTTTTGATATGAAATGGACATTCGAAAAAAACAAAATAACCGTTATCGATTTGGTTAAAACTGGTATTTAAGAATCATGAATGAAATTACTGACCTTGTAATTCAAAAAAAAAACAAACAACGGGTTAATGTTTTTCTTGATGACCAGTATGCTTTTGCCCTTGATATTATGAAAGCTGCGACATTAAACCGTGGCCAGAAACTTTCTAATGAAAAGATCGACCGGCTTAAAACTGAGGATGATTTTTCCAGAGCTCTAAACAATGCGGTTCGCTTTCTTGGGTACAGGGCAAGAAGTACCAAAGAAATTGAAGTTTATCTTTCGGGAAAAGATTTCTTTGCCGAGACTATACAGAAAGTTATTGAAAAGCTTTTGGCTGAAAAATATCTCGATGATATCGATTTCACCCGTATGTGGATCGAAAGCCGAATAAAATTCAACCCTAAAAGTTCATGGGCACTAAAATTTGAATTACGACAAAAGGGTATCAAAGGTTCAATTATTGAAAATGCCCTTATTGAGTATGATAACAACAAGGCCGCCTGGGATTCAGTTCAAAAAAAACTATCCCTTTGGAAAAACCTCGATCCTGAGAAATTTCGAAAAAAGCTGTACACATTCTTAAGCAACAGAGGTTTTAATTATGAAACAACAACGGATATTTATAATCAAGTGAGGGACAATAATGGAACATCAGTTTAAAAATCTTGCTTTAAACCTTGTCAGGGTTTCTGAAGCTGCGGCACTATCCGCATGTAAATTTTTAGGGAAAGGCATGAAAAATGAGGGTGACGGTGCAGCCGTTGATGCTATGCGAAAGGCCTTTCAAACAATAGATATCAATGGGTGTGTTGTCATCGGTGAAGGTGAAAAAGACAATGCCCCGATGCTCTTCAATGGTGAAAAGGTTGGAAATGGTAAAGGACTGGCACTTGACCTTGCAATCGATCCGGTTGAAGGGACAAACCTTCTGGCCCTTGGCAGACCGAATGCAATATCAGTTGTGGGTGCCTGTCCTGCAGGAACAATGTATAACCCCGGCCCAAGCTACTACATGAAAAAAATTGTTGTCCCCGCAGAGGCAAAAAATGCTGTTGAAATTGATGCTCCCGTCAAAGACAACTTAAACAATATTGCAAAAAAACTTGGCAAAAGTATTGATGAACTTGTTGTGTTTGTACTAGATAAGCCGAGGCACCAAAAACTGATTGAACAAATCAGACAAACCGGAGCCTGTATTCAGCTTCATACGGATGGTGACGTTGCGGGTTCCCTGATGGCAGTTAATGCCCATTCAGAAGTTGATGTTATGATGGGAACCGGCGGTACCCCAGAAGGTGTTCTCTCGGCCTGCGCAATAAGAGCACTTGGCGGACAGATGTATGCACGGCTCGACCCCCAGACTGAAGATGAAAAACAATCACTTGCTGATTTCGGAACTGATCTGAATGTAATTTTAACCGTTGAAACTCTCATTAAAAGTGAGGATGTTTTCTTCGCAGCAACCGGTATCTCCGGTGGAACCTTTCTGCCGGGCATCAAGTACCACGCAAATGGGGCAACATCCCACTCTATGATTATGAATGGCAGAACCGGTACGGTTAGATTCATTGAATCCCACCATAATTTTGAAAAATACAATCAATAAGACAAAAATAGAAAAAAACCCTATGAGTCATTATTCACTCATAGGGATTCATTCCTTGATAAATAGTTAATTTCTGGTATAATAATACGATAGCACACTCGTAAAAAACAAACTTTTCTCAGCACGACTTTTCATCCGGTTGACTGCTGATTTTTAACAAAAAATAATCCGACTATGAAGACCAGACACCTGACATTTTTGTTGATGGTTGTTATATGCCCATTTTTTATGGGTTGCGGTACTTCTGCGGATGATACTCAAAAAGACAGAGTCCCTTTTAAATCCTATATCGTAGAAAGTTTTGAAGGTGATAAAACGGATTACATAACACTGCCTGTTTCTGAAAAATTCAAACCATATGATTTATCTCCTTTTCCACACAATGACGAAAACACAAAGCGAAAATATATCGTCAAGCTGATCTTTCAAACACCCGGCCTTCAGGATACTGCTCTTTTTTTACCTTCACTTTATTACCCTGTTGAAATGTTCCTAAACGGAAAAAAAATATTTCGAAGTGGCCTGACAGGAAAAAAAGAAAGTTACAGCAACTTCTATGGGGCTATGGTTCAACTCCCTGAAACGCTGTTGAATAAGCAGAAAGAAAACACCATCGCCATAAGCCTTTCACCCGGATACGAAAAACGGTCTTTTAGGAACATGTTTATCAGTTCACATAAAAATGTACTGGTCTATAAGTTCTGGTATTCCTTTTTCCACTGCATGCTCCCCCTTGTTTTTTCAGCGCTAAGTCTGGTCTACTTTGTAATATTTTTCTCACTTTGGATGAGCGGGCGCTATAAAACTAAAACATACCTATACTTTTCTTTCATCTGCTGTGCCCTTGTTTTTTCTTATCTCAACATGATTTTCAGCGGCATCAACGTTAATGAAATCTTCCTGACAAAACTATCCAGAGCCTCATTTAACATTGCAGCTCTTCTGCTGCTGGTTTTTTCTGTGGAGTATACAAACACCATTCAGGAAAAAAGAACATTTCACAGATTAATCTCTGCTATCATTATTTCATTAATGATTGCCTATCTGTTTTTCACAGAAACTCGTCATGATATAAAAAAACTATTTGATATCACTTCAGCAATAGTTATTGCACCGGCTCTTACCATAGTGCCATTGATCATCACCCGGTCATGGGTTAAAACAAGACGACCCGGAACACTTCTCCTGATGTTGGCAATTTATCTTCTTGTAGCATCTGCAATACACGATCTCATTTATCGGAAACAACATGTGGAAGCCTTCATTTGGATGCTCCCCGTCGGCTATTTATGTGTCGAATTTGCAATTTCCTTTATACTGTCGATGGAACAGGCATACATGACAAAAAAAATAGCCCGACAGGCAAAGGTGATCTCTCTTGCAAATGAAGAACTGACTCATGCGACAAAAATTGCCGAAGATGCAAATAAAACCAAAACAGCTTTTCTTGCCAATATGGCACATGAATTCCGCACCCCGTTAAACGGTATTGAAGGTGAGCTTCAGGTATTAAAAGACTCGGCAACAGAACATTCTGTAGAGCACATTAATAATATTGCAATATCGTCCAAAAGATTAATGGCATCAATCAATGAGGTAATTGATTTTTCAGAACTTGAAAGTGGAGAACTTGCTCTTGATATATCCGCCTTCAAGATTATTGACCGGCTGAACAATATTCCAGGACTGATTGCAAATGACATCGAAGGGAAAAATCTCAATTTTAATTTTAATATCGATCAGTCCGTACCGGAATTTATTGAGGGAGATGAAAAAAGAATAAAAAGAATTATTCTGGGTCTTTTGGAAAACAGTTTAAAATTCACAAAGTCAGGATCAATCTCATTAGGTGTCTCCTATTCGGATAACTCCGAGCTTCAGATAATTGTTTCTGACACCGGTAAAGGGATTTCTGAAAAACAGTTGAATCATATTTTCACTGCTTTTGAGCAGTCTGAAGAAGACAGGCCCTACACCAAACATTATGAAGGTTTAGGACTTGGTCTCTCTATTACAGCAAAAATAATCCAGTTAATGACCGGCACAATCAAAGTTGATAGTATTGAAGGAAAAGGATCAACTTTTTCACTTTCAATTCCTGCCAAAAGGATAAATACACAGAAAAAACCATTGGTAGATTTTTCAAAACTGACTGCTCTAATTGTTGAGGACAATCAAGTAAATGCAATGGTTCTCACCTCTTTTCTCAAAAAGCTTGGCGTTAAATCAGAAGTTGCTGTCAATGGGAAAGAAGGTGTTGAAAAACATTCTGCCGGAGCATTTGATATTATTTTTATGGACGTTCAAATGCCTGTTATGAATGGGCTTGAAGCGACTAAAGAAATCAGGGTCTATGAGACTGACAAAGACACGCATATTTCAATCATTGCGGTTACAGCAAATGCCAAAAAAAATGACTGTATTGATGCCGGTATGGATGGTTTCATTCAAAAACCGGTGACACTTGAAGCTGTGGGTGAAGGCATGGCAGAAGTTATTTCAAAAAACAAATAATACTTTTATATAGAGCAGAAGGTTTCCCTGTAAAGTTATGATGAAAAAAATAGCAAGATACGACATCATAGAGGTAATACACGAGACACAAACGTCGATCATCGCCCGTGGAAAGAAAAAAAATGATGATAAAACTGTTATTGTCAAATTATTAAAATCTGACAATACCTCAGAAGCTGATATTGCACGTCTAAGGCAGGAATATGAAATTATTCAAAACATTCAAAGTACAGGTGTCATTAATACCCATGAGATTGTTAAACATGACACCAGCCTTGCTCTTATTTTGGAAGATTTTAACGGCAGTCCGCTTCACAAAAAAATAGAAATGATTCAGGTTGATCTTACACTCTTTTTCACAATAGCAATCAATATCACCAAAACACTTGGAGAAATTCACCAGAGCAACATCATACATAAAGACATCAACCCTTCAAATATTCTAATTTCCTCCGACAACAGTATTGTAAAAATTACTGATTTCGGTATCTCAAGTATGCTTCAAAAAAATGATACCGATTCATCAACCATTTTTGAAGGAACACTTAAATATATTTCACCTGAGCAGACAGGCAGAATGAATCGGTTGATAGATTACAGAACCGATTATTACTCATTGGGCGTAACATTTTATGAAATGCTCACCGGAAAGGTTCCCTTCCTCTATAAAGATCCGATGGAACTGATTCACGCACACATTGCAAGAATCCCTCAACCGCCTGTAGAACTAAGCCCTGACATCCCTCAGGTACTCTCTGATATTGTCATGAGATTGATGGCCAAGACAGGGGAAGACCGATACCAGAGTGCCTACAGCATAAACAAGGATTTAGGCACCTGCCTTACCAGATATACTCAAACAGGAGAGGTTGAACCATTTGAGATTGCAGAAAATGATATTCCTCACATTTATGTTCAACCACAGATTATTGTTGGTAGAGATAATGAGATTGCCCGGCTGAAAAACTGTTTTGAGGATGTCTGTCTCGGAAGCACCGAAATGATTTTGGTCGAAGGGCCGTCGGGTATTGGTAAGTCAACTTTAATCAACGAATTGTACAAACCGGTATCTGAAGCCCGTGGATTTTTTATATCAGGGAAGTACAACCAGTACAGAAGGAACGTTCCATATAGCGCTTTAATTCAGGCCTTTCAACAACTTATAAATCAAATTCTTGCCGAAAGCCCTGAAAAAATCGATGAATGGAAAGATAAGTTCCTAAAAGCTGTCGGTGTTAATGGCCAGGTATTAATTGATAGTTTGCCGGACTTTGAAAAGCTGATCGGCAAACAGTCTCCGGTACCATCAATAGAACCTGAAAAAGAGCAGAACAGATATAAATACGTTTTTAAAAATGTTTTTAAAATAATCTCATCGAAAGAAGCACCTTTGACTTTTTTTCTTGACGACCTTCAATGGGTTGACCTGCCAAGTCTTCACTTCATTGAGATGATCATTCGGGACAAAGATATTGAATCTCTGCTTCTGATCTGTGCATACAGAGACAATGAGGTTGATAAAGGCCATCCTTTCATCATGCTCTCTGAAAAACTGAGCAAACTCAATGTCCCTATTGAAACTCTGTCCCTCCCGTTTTTAAAAGTTGAAGATATTAACAAGCTTATCGTTACCGCTTTACACTGTGATGAAAAAAGATCATTTGCTCTTGCAGAAATCGTCCATTCGAAAACAAATGGTAACCCGTTTTTTGTCAATCAATACCTCCTGGATCTTTATGATAAAAAGTATATTCATTTCAAACCGGCATCGGGTTGGGAGTGGAGTACTGCCGAGATCAAGAATTTACAGATCACTGACAATGTTGTAGATTTAATGAGTTCCAAAATCAGTCAACTTCCCGATGCAACAATCAACATGCTTAAGCTTTGTGCCTGTATTGGAAACAGATTTGACCTGGTAACCTTAGCTCTTATAGCAGAAAAAACTGTTGATAAAGCATTATCGGACTTAATGGGAGCTGTTCATAACGGCCTTATTGTTTATAAAAAAGGGAAATACAGATTCGTTCATGACAAAATTCATGAAGCAGCCTATTTACTGACTAATGAAAATGAAAAAAAAGAGCTTCATCTTTTAACTGCGAGAATGGCCCTAAACAGCACAGATTCAGAAAGTTACAGAAAAAAACTACTCTACATTGTTGATCATTACAATAAAGGTCTTGATCTTATCAAAGAGACTGAAGAATTGGAACACATCGCACAAATCAACCTTGAAGCCGGAGAAAAAGCAAGAAAAGCTATCGCCTACAAATCAGCTGAAACCTATTTTGAGACAGGAATCACCATATTAAAAAAAATAAGCAGCAACTATTGGTCGCAGTATTATAAGTTAAGCCTCAACCTGTACTCAAATGCGGCACAAACGATGATGTTCTTAATTGAATATGATAAAATGAACGAGTACGCCGAGTCTGTTATTCAAAATGCTGTAACTGTTTTTGATAAAGTACCTGTTTATGAAACGCTCATCATCAATGCCGTTACTTTAAATGATCCGGAAAAAGCATTACAGATAGGTCTGTCAGTTTCCAGACAAATGAATGTTAATTTCCCCCGGCGCTTTCTGAAATTTCACGTAGCCGTAAACCTAGTATTCACAATACTTAAGCTGAAATGTACAAAAGCAAATGATTTTTTATCATTTGCAGAGGTAAACGATGAGACAATCAAAACACAAATGAGATTCATGACTCATTATGCAACAGCAGCTTACCGGTCAAAATCGGAATACGTACCACTAATAACCTTAAAAGGCCTTCTGTATACAAAAAACAAAGGAATTTCGCCATCGAGTCCGTTTGCAATGGCTGGTTACGGATTGCTTTTATGCCTGACCGGCAATTATAAAAAAGGTATTGAATTTGGACAACAGGCTATCAAGGTCATAGAGAAGTTCAACTATCCTGAGCAGGCCACAAAAGTCTATATGAGCCTTGCAGCATTCATCATGCACTGGCAGGACAGCCCCCAGGAAACAGAAGAGCTGCTGACTAAGGCCTACAATTCCGGTCTTGAATATGGTGACCATGTTTATGCCTCACTGTGCCTTACATTTTCAGCATATCACAATTACTATACATCCCTTGAGCTGGATGAATATGAAACTCTTCTTCAAAAATACTCGGAGATTCTATCGGGACTTGGCCAAAAATCTAACTTGCGCTCTGTGAGAATATACCTTCAGGCCTGTGTTAATTTAAAGTCCAGTCGTGAGTCTTTTGAATTTCTTGATGGTGCGTTTTATGATGAAAAAACCGCTCTACCTCTTATCATTGAGTCGAATAACAAACCCCACCTGTTTTCCAACTTCTTTTTAGGGTCTATCTTAAGTTATCTGGCCGGCAATTATGAGAGAGCTCAAATTTATGTAAACAGAGCAAAGGAGGAGTTACCCGGTGCGTTGGGAAGCTATGCCCATGCACTTCTGTATTTTTATGATCCACTGATACAACTGGCCGTCTACAAGAATTCGGGTTGGTTGCAGAAACAAAAGACCAATTTGAAAATCCATAGAATACTTTTCAAACTCAAAAAACTTGCAAAAGCTTCTCCTGTTAACCATTTAAACAAATACTATCTGATTAAAGCTGAGCTTGCAAAAATAAACGGGCAGAAAATCCAAGCTGTTGATTATTATTATAAAGCAATTGAAACGGCAGAAGAAAATGGTTTTACCCAGGAGAAGGGAATGGCTCATGAACTTGCAGCCGATTACTATCTTGGCGTTGGGCATGAAGAAACAGGTGGTTATCATTTGAAAAAAGCAAGACAGTCTTTTCAAAAATGGGGTGCAACGGCAAAGGTAAAGCAGCTCGAGAAAAAATATCCTGATTATTTAACGCCTAAAGATGAAACAATTCTTCCCGCTTTTAATAGAATGATTTCCGGTAACTCTACGGTTTCAGATACCACATCCCTTGATTTTTCTTCAATTATGAAATCATCACAGGCATTTTCAAGTATCACAGATCTAAAACTCCTTTTAGAAAAAGTACTGGTCATTTCAATGGAAAACGCTGGTGCCCAAAAAGGTGCTCTGCTACTTGAAAACAACGGTGAACTCTTTGTTGAAGCAGAAGGTGGAATCGACAACGATTACTCAGTTTTAAACTCAATCCCGCTAAACAACAGTACCAGTGTCTGTATTCCAATTGTCAAAGACGTTTTAAAAACTAAAAAAAGTCTGGTTTTAGATGATGCCTCTAATGGAGGCAATTACATTAAAGATAAATATATAATAAAAAATAAGCCGAAATCTATATTAACCATTCCGGTTATTCACCAGAGTAAATTTACAGGTATTTTATACCTCGAGAATAATCTCGCAACCAGGACATTCACACCGGACAGAGTTGCAATTTTAAAAATATTATCCACCCAGGCTGCAATATCAATCAAAATTGCCCGCCAGTCTAACCAATTATCAATTGCAAACAGAGAACTACTTGAGGCTAAAACCATTGCCGAAAATGCCAATAGAGCAAAAACCGGTTTTCTCACAAATATGGCACATGAATTCAGAACACCACTAAACGGTATTGAAGGTGAACTTCAAATATTAAAAGACATTGCTCTAGAGCACTCTATAAGCCATTCATTTGAACATATTGATAATATTGCAGCATCATCAAAAAGGCTCATGACCTCGATTAACGAAGTCATTGATTTCTCTGATCTTGAAAGCGGAACACTTGTTCCTGATATTTCCACATTTGATATATCAGAACGAATTGCCGGTATATCGGATATCATTAAAAATGAGATACAGTCAAAAAATCTATTATTCAATCTAAAGGTTCATCCTGAAATACCGGATCTTATAAAGGGTGATGAAAAAAGAATCATACGGATTATTCTAAGCCTTTTAGAAAACAGTATTAAATTCACCTCAAAAGGTTCAATTTCTCTTGACGTATCTTACAGTGACACGTCTAAACTTGATATAATTGTTGAAGATACCGGTCAGGGAATTTCCGAAAAAAAATTAGAACGTATTTTCAGTGCTTTCGGAGAATATGACCAGGGCCAGACATTTACAAAGCACTTCGAAGGTCTAGGACTTGGATTATCCGTAACAGCAAAAATTATTCAGTTAATGCAGGGAACTATTAACGTAAAAAGTACAGAAGGAAAAGGTACAACCTTTTCAATTTCAATACCTGCAAAAAAAGTTGGAAATCAAAAATCATCACAAGTAGACTTATCAAAATACAATGCGCTTATTGTTGAAGATAACAAGGTCAATGCAAAAGTTTTAAACTCTTTTCTAAAAAAGCTTGGTTTAACAGTAGAAATCGCCGTTGACGGTAAGCTTGGGGTTAAGCAGTACCAAACCGGCAATTTCAACATTATCTTCATGGATGTTCAAATGCCTGTGATGAACGGACTTGAAGCAACTAAGGCAATAAGAGCTGGTGAGGCTTGCCAAAACAAGAGAATTCCGATAATAGGAGTAACAGCCAATGCCAAAAAACATGAATGTATTGAAGCAGGCATGGATGCCTTTATTCAAAAACCAGTAACAAAAATTGCGATTCTTGAAACTATTTTAGGAGTACTTTCAAATACATCCAATGATTGATATTAAGTCTCAACTAAAACTCAAGTAGACTAATTATGCAAATAATTGCGAACTATGAAGTTATTGAAATACTTAACGAAACACGAACTTCGGTGATTTACCGTTGCCGAAAACAAAATGCCGAAAACACGGTAATAATAAAGTTATTAAAATCAGAGAACACTTCCAAAGCCGGTATTGCACGATTGCGGCAGGAATATGAAATCATAAAAAACATTGAAAGTCCCGGAGTTATTCATACCCATAAAATAGTTAAACATGAAAACGCCCTGGCCCTGATTTTAGAAGATTTTAAGGGTGTTCCCCTTCAACAAAAAATTGACGTGATAAAAAATGATGTCGAACTTTTTTTAACTATTGCAATAGACATAGCAAATACTCTTGGAGAAATTCATCAAAGCAACATTGTACATAAAGATATTAACCCTTCAAATATTTTAATCTCTTTAGACAATAGCGTTGTTAAAATTACTGATTTCGGAATTTCCAGTATACGTTCAAATAGTACTACCGATACTTCAAGTATTCTTGAAGGCACGTTAAAATATATATCACCTGAGCAAACCGGGAGAATGAACCGCCTGGTCGACTACAGGACTGATTATTACTCGTTGGGAATTACATTGTATGAAATGCTAACAGGAACAATTCCCTTTAATTATCAAGACCCCATGGAATTGATCCATGCACATATAGCCAGAATACCGATAGCCCCGGTCAATGTTAACAATAATATTCCGGTAACAATTTCAAATATTGTTATGAAATTAATGGCAAAAACAGGAGAAGATCGTTATCAAAATCCATATAGTATCGTCAAAGATTTAAAAAACTGCCAAAACCAGTTTATTCAAACCGGAAAAATTAACGATTTTCAAATTGCCAAAAATGATATTCCTCATGTCTACGTACCTTCCCAGATCATTGTGGGAAGAGATAATGAAATTACCAAGCTAAAAAAATGCTTTGAAAATGTCTGTAATGGTAGTTGTGAAATAGTTTTAGTTGAAGGACAATCCGGTATTGGAAAATCAACTTTAATCAATGAATTATACAAACCAATTTCAGAAGCACGCGGTTTTTTTATATCAGGGAAATACAATCAGTATAGAAGAAGTGTGCCCTATAGCGCATTGATTCAATCGTTTATCGGGTTTGTAAGCCAGATTCTTTCAGAGAACCCTGAGAAAATAACTCTCTGGAAAAACAGGATATTAGAAGCTGTTGGCTTGAATGCACAAGTGCTGATTGATATTTTACCGGAGATGGAACTGGTTATTGGCAAACAACCGGCACTGCCTTCACTCGAATCGGAACAGGAACAGAATCGATATAAATATGTCATTAAAAACTTCTTCAAAATAATATCATCCAAAGAAACACCTTTGACCTTATTTCTTGATGATCTCCAATGGGTTGATTTACCAAGTCTTGATTTCATCGAAATGCTTCTCAAGGACACTGATATTGAATCTTTTTTATTAATTTGTGCCTACCGCGATAATGAAGTTGATAAAGGGCATCCGTTTATAATGCTGACTGAAAAGTTTGCTGAATACAACCGGCCGGTTGAAAAACTTTCACTGCCGCCACATACAATACGAGATATCAACAGACTTATTGTTAACGCTCTCCATTGTGATAAACAAAAGGCTTTCACCCTTGCTGAAATAATTAAAACGAAAACAAATGGTAACCCCTTTTTTGTCAATCAATATCTTTTAGATCTTTATAATAAAAAATATATCTATTTCAACCCCGAATCAGGCTGGGAATGGAATATTGCCGATATTGCAAACCTGCAGATTACAGATAATGTTGTTGACTTAATGAGTTCAAAAATCTCCGAGTTGTCTGATGAAACAATTAATATTCTAAAATTATGTGCCTGCATTGGTAACCGATTTGGCCTTACGACATTATCATTAATCGCAAAAAAAACAATTGACGAGACCTTAAAACACCTACTGGAAGCCGTTAATAAGGGCCTTGTCATTTTCAACAAGGAAAGATACCAGTTCGTTCATGATAAAGTACACGAGGCCGCCTATTTATTAACCAGTGATGATGAAAAGAAAGAGAGTCACCTTTTAACGGCACGGACTGTTTTAAACATCTCCAGTGAAGAGCATTTCCAAAAAAAGTTTCTCTATATTGTAGACCAATACAATAAGGGTATTGATCTTATCACAGATAAGAACGAATTGGAAAACCTTGCCAAAATGAATCTTGACGCAGGGACGAAAGCGAAAAATACTATCGCATATAAAGCCGCTGCAAAATATTTAGAAACCGGTTTAGCTATTTTAAAATCTTTAAACATCAAATACTGGGAATATTATTATGATTTAAGTTTAAAGTTACATTCCGAGGCCGCACAAACAATGATGTTTTTACTTGAGTTTGAAAAAATGGAAGAATACTCAAACAGCGTCATTAAAAATGCAGGCAATATTTTTGATACTGCTCATGTTTATGAAACTTTGATTCTTAGCTCTATTTCTCAAAACACTTCAGAAAAAGCTTTAAATATTGGACTATCTATATCAAAACAAATGGGGATAAAATTTCCCAAAAAATTTCTTAAATTTCATATTGCAGTAAACCTGTTTCTTATAAATATCAAACTCATTGGCACAAAGCCTGAGGATTTTGCTAAACTCGCCGAAGCAAAAGATTCAAAATTAAAAATTCAAATGCGTCTGATGTCTAATTATGCCGATGCAGCATACTCGGCACAAGCAGACTATATACCACTCATCGGCTTGAAAGGTTTAGCCCTCACTAAAAGACTCGGTCATACTTCACATAGCCCTTATGCACTGGCATCATACGGACTTCTTCTCTGTCTAATCGGTAAATATGAAAGAGGCGTCGAATATGGTCAGGCGGCATTGACAATTATTGAGAAGTTTAACTATCCTGGGCAAAAAGCAAAAATATATTTGATGCAGTCAGCATTAATGATGCACTGGATAAGGAATCCAAGGGATTTGGAAAACCGCCTGGAAAGAGGTTATAAAGTCGGACTTGACTCAGGTGACCACGTGTTTGCAGCCCACTGCTTAACAATTTCTGCCACGCACAATTATCATACAGCTCTTGAACTTGGGGAGTATGAGATACTTCTTAGAAAATATGCAGATATTGCAAAAGAACTGGGCCAAACTCATGTTTTATGCAGTATCCAGATACACCTGCATGCCTGTATTAACCTTCAAAGCGATTCTGATTCTTTTGATTTACTTACCGGCGAGTTCTATGATGAAGCAACAGCCATGCCCCTTTTAATTGAAACCAATAATACAACAAACCATTATTTTAGCGGCCTTTCATCTTCAATTTTAAGCTATCTGGCAGGAAATTATAAAAGAGCAGAACTTCATATTAACAAATCAATTAAAAAAATCGAAGGTGCGTTAGGGCTGTATGTCCAAACTGTTTTCTATTTTTATGATTCCCTGATTAAGCTGTCACTCTATTCAGACTCCGGTTGGTGGAAGAAAAAAACTATTAAAATGCAGGTGAGATTAAATTTACTGAGAATGAGCAAATTTGCCAAAGTTGCTCCTATGAATCATTTAAATAAATATTTTTTGGTTAAGGCTGCATTTGCTACTATTAAAAACCAAAATTATAAAGCATCTGATTATTATTATAAGGCAATTGAAGCAGCAACGGAAAATGGTTTTACTCATGAAGCCGGTATTGCCCATGAACTTGCAGCAAACTTTTATTTTAAAATCGGCCGAAAGCAAACTGCAGTTTACCATTTATTAGAAGCAAGAAATTGTTTCTTAAAGTGGGGCGCAAAAGCAAAAGTAAAACAACTTACAAAAAAATACCCGGATTACTTAACCCGGACAGAAAATGTCAAACAACCAACCTTAAATACAGATATTACCGACACCAAGACCTTTTCGGATACCCGGTCGCTCGATTTTTCATCAATAATGAAATCCTCACAGGCATTTTCGAGTATTACAGAACTAAAATTTCTTTTAGAAAAAGTTCTCATAATATCAATGGAAAATGCAGGAGCACAGAAAGGCGCGCTGATTCTTGAAAACAATGGTGAGTTATTTATTGAGGCAGAGGGGAGTATTGACGGCAGCTACACAGTTTTAAATTCTATCCCCTTAAAGACCAGTACCAATGTTTGTATTCCGATTATAGAGACTGTTCTGCACAGAAAAAAAAGTATCGTTTTAGATGATGCATCCAACGAAGGGGATTATGTTGATGATCAATATATTTTAAGAAACAAACCAAAATCTGTATTGACACTTCCTGTTATTCACCAAAACAGATTCACCGGGATCCTATACCTTGAGAATAATCTTGCAACAAGATCTTTTACTCCGGCCAGAGTTGAAATTTTACAGATACTATCCACACAGGCAGCAATATCAATTAAGATTGCACGACAATCAAATGAACTATCACTAGCAAACGAAGAACTTTTACAAGCAAAAAACATTGCGGAAAGTGCCAACAAAGCTAAAACAGGATTTCTTGCCAATATGGCCCATGAATTCAGAACACCCTTAAACGGTATTGAAGGGGAAATTCAAATATTAAAAGATATCTGTGTAGAATCTTCATTCGATCATTCAATGGAGCATATTGATAATATTTCATCTTCTTCAAAAAGATTAATGGCTTCAATCAATGAGGTTATTGACTTCTCAGAGCTTGAGGGTGGCACTCTCGTTCCAGATATCTCTATATTTAATATTGCCAGCAGGATCTCGAAAATCCCCGATATGATTAAAAATGATATAAAATCTAAAAATCTCAATTTTAATATAAATATCGATTCAAACCTTCCTGAACTCATTGAAGGTGATGAAAAAAGAATATTCAGAGTTATCATGAGCCTCTTAGAAAACAGCATAAAATTCACTAATTCAGGCTCAATTTCACTTGATGTTTGCTATTGTAAGGATTCTCAACTTGAAATTACTGTTGAAGATACTGGTAAGGGTATCTCTGATGAGCAACTCAATAAACTTTTCAAGGCCTTTGGACAATATGAAAGTGATCTGTCATTTACTAAACATTTTGAAGGATTAGGCCTGGGACTAGCTGTTACAGCAAAGATTATTCAGTTAATGAATGGTACTATAAGTGCTACAAGCACCTTAGGCAAAGGCTCAAAATTCTCAATATCAATGCCTGCCAAAAAATGTGATGCCCAGACAAATACGACAGTCGATTTTTCTTCGTTAAATGCCTTAGTAATTGAAGATAATAAAGTTAATGCAATGGTCTTAGGATCATTCCTAAAAAAGCTTGGATTAAAATATGATATTGCTGAAGACGGTAAGATCGGCTTAGATAAGTTTTACGAAGGAAAATACAACATTATATTCATGGATGTTCAAATGCCTGTAATGAACGGTCTCGAAGCAACAAAAGCCATCAGAGCCTCTGAAGCCTCCCAAGGTACCAGAATTCCAATCATCGGCGTTACAGCTAACGCAAAAAAGCAGGAGTGTATTGATGCTGGCATGGATGCATATATACAAAAACCCGTCGATAGGGTAACCCTTCCTGAGACCATTATGGAGGTACTCTAAAAAAGACACAATCAAAATAAAATCGAGCTGTCATAAAATTTCAGGAATATTACAATTATGAAAAATGAAATAGTCAGTGTCATCATAATATGGTTGTTTGCAGTCATGGTGTCTGTGATAAATGTTCTAAACTTTATTATGATGAATAGCATAATCGCTTTTTTTCACCGAATGAAAATCCCAAAAACAAATTTTGTCTCTTTTTTCACTGTCCATAAATTCTCCTTAGAAGAAAACTGATTGATGGCCTGATTATCAGTACTGACTCATAAAAGCATATAAACAACCTTCACAAATATTTTTTATTAAATTTGAGGTATCTATTTTGGACTTGTTCAAACAAAAGAAGACGTGTATTATATTTGTATATCTAATAGATACATTATTTGCTTGTTTATCAGCTGAGGCTTCAAGATGATTTCTTCAATTATTTTGTTGCACACGAAATAGTTTTTT
>JQIA01000557.1_pt1 | contig 19198 bp, 15 predicted proteins | sample 811431 | NCBI WGS metagenome assembly JQIA01 (sample SAMN02998118, study PRJNA258478) | marine sediment metagenome | biome: marine; feature: seafloor; material: sediment; isolation source: oil-polluted sediment collected from 3 locations (0.5 km, 0.7 km and 0.9 km)... | place: USA: Gulf of Mexico ...
CCCAAAAGGCTTTGTGGGCATTAACGTGCATGAAATCAATTTCTAGTTTAGGCCGCACTGGCAGGCCGATGCGTTTGCCTTTCAGATCCGCAAAACTGTTAATTCCGGAGTCAGGCCGCACATAAAAACGCAGGGTTTCGGCAACAAAGGTAAAACCAATAACCGTAGTCTCAGAACCATTTTGGCGGGCCCATAATGGCGGAATAAAGCCGCCTTCACGGAAGGAATTATCGTGAGCACCGGTAAAATGGATATTGGCCTTTTCACGACCCAAATCCTTCAGGTTACGTACTTCGTAATCAGAACCGTCGAATTCCGCGTCGAACAGTCCGCGTTGATAGGCAATGCCAGAAGCAGTAGCCACCGGGCAGCGGCTGTACCAAAGTGTGGTTGGCATGGATATGTCTCCTTAATTAATTAAAATTTTGTAGGTCAGGCAACTATCTGAGATTCATCAATGGCACCAGCAGCAAGCAGCGTGTCGCGAATCATTACTTTCATTTCTTCATCTGCGTAGGCCGGTAGCGGCGGCCGCGAAGGCCCCATCGGGTAACCCAGCAGTTCCATCCAGTATTTAATAGGTGCCACAGAGTACTGATTGTTACGCACGATTGGCCACACGATGGCGTTTTGCAGTAGCTCGCGCAAAGGCTCCAGCTCCTGATACAGGGGTAATACCTCGTCGATTTTGCCCTGATTAGCTAGCGCCATTTGTTTAACAAACAGGTCGCGCTTTTTGCCGAACATCAGGTATTCACAGGTACCAAACAAACACTGACCACCGTGAACCACCGCATCCCATAGATAAAAACTCTCCATCGGCTCGGTCACCACCATACGACCCCCACAGCGCTTGCGCATGGCGATGGTATCGGCTGGATTGAGCAGGCCATTTTTAATACCGACCACCTGTTCCAGGTCTGCCAGGCGATTAACCAGGCCGTGATTGAGCACCACCCCGGCCGTAGGCGTATTGTAAAGCACCATCGCCAATGGGCTGTGATCACTGATGTATTTGTAAAATCCGAACAGGTCGTCATCAGAGCGCAACTGCAACACCGGGTTGATCACTTCGATCAGATCGAAACCCATTTCGGCTAGCCGGTGGGCTTTCTCAACCACGGTAAATGGTGACGGTTCCAGTATGACCGCCACCAGCAACATCCGCCCGCTATTAGCATCGGCAATGGTCTTGCTGTAAGCCATCCATTCTGTCGGCGTCAGATTCCAGCCCTCGGCGGTATTACCGCCGGTCATCAGGCCATGCAGCCCTTCCTGCGCCCAGCGATCCACGTTGCTCGCCAGGTTTTTATGGTCAACACTAAAATCGGTGGTAAACGGGGTAGGCACTGCGTTGGTGGAGTCCACCATATTCTCCCGCGCCCACTGTTTTGCTTCACTTCTCGTGTACTCAACCATAACCAACCCCTCCCAGGCACCCAAAAATTTAACCAGCCACCATGACCTGTGGCCACGCATTTAATCAGTTAAATGATTGCCAGCCAATGAGTTTGTTATTAAGTTAGCCGAGCAGAATTTCTCGGAACTTCTGGCTTCACCACGTTGTTGGTTGGCTTAGGCCACCACTGCAGTATTTTTACATAATCAACCCGGTCGCCATGCTATCAGTGTCAGGAGAGGAGATGGAACGCACTATCTATTACACCCGTTGCCCAGTCGCCACAGCTACTGGCATTGCGCTGGAAACAGGTCAATTCGAAAAAGAATTTGGCGAAGGGGATGTGCAGTTCCAAAACATTAAAACCCTCGGCCGCGACAAGATGCTCAAATCCCATTTTGACCATCACCTGGATAACTCGGTGCGAGAAGGTGGCGCGATTCCGCCGATCTGGGCCCGCAGCCGGGGCGCCAACACCACCCTGCTAGGCCTGACATTTGTCAAAGACTCACTAGCCTTTATGGTGAGAGCAGACTCGGATATTCACAGTTTTACCGACCTGGTCGGCAAACGCTGCTCGCTGCCGTTACACCCAAAATTACTGACCGATTTTATGCGCGCCAATACCGAGCGCGGTTTTCTCAGCGCATTGACCGAACATGACATGGCAGCGGAATCGGTTAATTTTGTCGACACTATTATTGATAACGATTTCAAAGACGCGGCCAATCCAGATTCTGGTAAAGATAAAAACAAAAATAACAAACAGTTCGAAGCCACCATGTTCGACCACGAGTTACAGGCATTACTGGATGGCGAAGTGGACGTGATCTTCACCAAAAATGTGCAACCGGCCCGTCTGATGCGGCTATACGGCGACAAGCTCAGAATCATCTACGACCTGCTCGATGCTAACACTCCGGATCACATCATCAACGGCAATCCACGGATTATCACCGTCAGTCGCAACGTGGTTGATGAAGACCCCGAGCTGGTGATTCGCTATTTACAGGTACTAATTCGTGGCGCTCACTATGGCTCTACTCACCAGGCTGAAACCGCCCGTATCTGGGCCGGCGAAATTGGCGTAGATGTCGATGACATCTACAACAGCTACCGGGGCGAGTTTCACACCACGGTCTGGCCAAGTTTGAGCCCTACCACCCTGCGGCGGTTGCGGGTGCAGATCGACTTCCTATGCGATCACGGCTACCTGGAAAATGATGTGGATATCGAACAGTGGATGGCCCCAGAGTTACTTCGTGAAGCCTACCGTCGAGAGAACTTGTCGCACGCTGCCTGATGCTGCCCATTAACTGAGCGGCTGTCACAAAAATTTAAAATAACTGTCATATTTGGGTAATCACCGGCGGCGATCATGCCGCCTCATGAAATCAAATAAGCAGCAAAGCAAAAAATACCGAACCATCTGGATATCGGATGTTCACCTGGGTAGTAAGGGCTGTCAGGCTGACAGTTTGCTCAGCTTTTTACGCAGCGTAGAGTGCGAAACACTCTATCTAGTGGGCGATATCATCGATATCTGGAGTCTGCAAAGATCGGTTTACTGGCCCCAAAGCCACAATGACGTGGTGCGCACTATTCTTGGTAAAGCCAAGCACGGCACCCGAGTGATTTATGTACCCGGCAACCATGATGAGCTGATGCGCAGCCACGCTGGCACCCATTTTGGCAATCTTGAAATTCATCGAGAAGCAATCCATGTCACCGCCGACCAGAAACGGTTGCTGGTGATTCACGGTGATGAATTCGACAGTGTGGTGCAGTGTAGTCGGCTGATCTCGGTGGCCGGCAGTGTGGCTTATGACTGGCTACTGAGATTAAATAGAGTGGTCAATGCCGGGCGACGCCTCACCGGTCGCCCCTACTGGTCACTGGCCGGCTACCTGAAGCACAAGGTAAAAAACGCAGTACAGTTCATTAGTGATTATGAACAGAGCCTGATTCAGGCAGCTAAAAAGCGAGATGTGGACGGACTGGTTTGCGGCCATATTCATCGGGCCGCCCTGCAAAATGGCCCGCAGATCACCTACGCTAACTGCGGCGACTGGGTTGAAAGCTGCAGCGCGCTGGTAGAACACAGCGATGGCCGGCTTGAATTACTAGAAAAATTAGACATTCAATCCTGCGATAATCGCTCTGAGAATCCACCAAAACTCTCCCTGGCAGCCTGATCAGAGCACCGTAAATACATAAGGTACGGAAGAGTCGATAACGGATGAAAATACTTTACGGTGTCCAGGGCACCGGCAACGGTCACATCACCCGAGCCAGGGCGATGGCACCCCTGCTTAAAGGGGCTGGTGTCGAAGTTGACTATCTCTTTTCGGGTCGCCCGGCAGGCCAGTATTTCGCCATGGAGCCGTTCGGCAACTACCAAACCCGCACCGGATTGACCCTGCGAATGCGCGCTGGTGGCGTTAGCTCCTGGGCAACCGCAACGCAAAACTCACCGCTGGAGTTCCTGCATGACTATCGCCAGCTCAACACCCAGGGTTACGACCACCTGATCACCGATTTTGAGCCGGTCACCGCATGGGCGGGGCGTCGTGCCGGGTTACCGGTGATTGGGCTTGGCCATCAATACGCGTTTCAATACCCGGTGCCGATCGCCGGCACCAACCTGGCTGGAAAACTGGTGTTTCGACATTTTGCCCCGGCTCAACAAGCCGTTGGCCTGCACTGGCACCATTTTGATCAACCGATATTGCCACCGGTGATCGAACCCGTTCGCAACAGTGCATCCCCCACGGCTGATCAGCAAATTCTGGTCTACATGCCTTCAACTCCAACCCCTGAGTTAATCACGCTATTGGCAACTCAACCGGATTATCAGTTTCGACTCTACACCGGTATTCAACAGCCAGACCAGCAGAGTAATTGCACCCTGCTACCCTTTTCCCGAGAGGGGTTTCAGCATGACTTACGCCACTCTGGCGGCGTAATCTGTAATGCCGGGTTCGCACTAGTCAGTGAGCTGCTGGCACTGGGGAAGAAATCCCTGGTGATTCCCCTGGGCAAGCACATGGAACAGCTATCCAACGCTGCGGCCCTAAATCAACTTGGCCTGGCAACCACCGCACCCAGACTTACCGCCAGTGATTTAAAACGCTGGCTCGACAGCGCCAAAACCACCCAGATAGATTTCCCCAACACCGCCGAGGAAATCGTCAAACGGCTGATCGACCAGCAACCACTGACCGACATGGAATGGATTCGGTCTATCTGGGATCAGGTAACCATTCGTCAGGTTGAATTCTAAAAGGTCACCTCTGCGCTGGACTCATCTGCGCCCCAGCAAGTAAGAAACAAAAAAACGGCCCGTTACTGATCCAGGCCAGATAAACCCACCCCCCTCCTCTGCTAGTTTGGCCTCTGCCATTACGCCAAACCCAGTTAGCGGAGGAGAACATGGTCGCCACTCTTGCAGGTCAGTCCAGCAATATCGATTACTCAGCTCTGATCAACCATGATCAGGTTCACGGCAGTCTCTATTACGACGAAGATATTTTCCAGGAAGAGCTGGAGAAGATCTGGTACAGGCAGTGGGTCTATATCGGCCACGACAGCGAGGTTGCCGAGGTCGGTGACTATGTCACCACCTTTATCGGCAAGCAGCCGATTATCATCGTACGTGACTCCAACCAGCAGGTTCAGGTTTACCTCAACCGCTGCCGCCACCGTGGCAATACCATCTGCGAAAAACTCAAAGGCAACACCGGTGGTTTTGTCTGTGCATACCATGGCTGGACCTTCAACCTGGAAGGCGACCTGAAGGCCCTGCCGCTAGCCGAAGGGTTTGGCGAGAATTTCAACATGGCCGACCACTCACTGGTAAAAGTGCCACGGGTTGGCAACCATCGGGGTTTTCTGTTTGCCAGCATGGCCGAGGAAGGTAAAAGTTTTGAGGGTCACCTCGGGCTGGCCCGGGAAAATATCGACCGTTTTTGTGACACTTCGCCCAGCGGCAAGATCGCGGTCTCTGCCGGGGTCTGGAAAATGAAGATCAAGGCCAACTGGAAGATGTGGATGGAAAACTCGGTTGACCTCTACCACACCATATCAACCCATGCTTCCAACGCCTATATGGCACAGATGGTCGGTCAGAAAGACCCCACCGTCGCCACCAAAATACCCAGCGCCGTCGGTCAGTTTAACAAGGTAGTGCTGCGCAACCTGGGTAATGGTCACACCGAAGCCGACATGCGCCCGCTGCGCCGTGCCACCGGGATGAACTACACCGGTGACTGGTCCGGTGAAATTTCAGAAGCCGCACAGCAAACCTTTCTGAATCAGATGGAACAGTTCCACGGCAAGCAGAAGGCCGATGACATCGCCATTGATGGCCCTCCCCACACGGTGATGTTTCCTAATCTATTTTTCATGTTGCAGGATATTCGCTGGGCAATACCGGTAAGCGTGGATGAAACCTGGCTTTACTACGCGCCAACCATGCTGGTAGACGCCCCCGACGAAGTCAACACCATGCGCCTGCGTCGTGACGAAGGCGCCTATGGCCCGGCAGGATTTCAACTCTCCGATGACCTCGAAGTCTGGGAGCGCAACTACCGCGGCATCGCCACTCGTAAAGATGAGTGGATCATGATGGGCCGCGGTGCCGACATGCCGACCGTGCCCGATAGTGCGGGCATACCCACCCAGGACGATTACAGCGAGCTAACTATACGGTCCCAGTGGCAGCATTACCTGAAAGTAATGCAAAACGACTAGCAGCCACCAACATATTGGGAACAGGAGAATTAACACTATGGAATTTAATTCAGACCGGCACCACCAGATTGAGCAATTTCTCTACCACGAAGCCTATCTGGCCGACGAGAACCTGCTCGATGAGTGGCTCGCTCTGTGGGACAGTGAGCAGGAGATCACCTACTGGGTACCCTGCAACAAGGATGATCCGGACCCGCTGAAAGAAGTCTCGATTATTTACGATAATTACGACCGACTAAAACTGCGCATCGCCCGTACCAACAGCGGCCTGGCCTGGACCCAGGAGCCGCGATCACGGCTACGACGCAGCATTTCTAATGTGCAGAGCAGCCCAATGGATGATGGCAAGGTTCTGGCCTTCTCTAATTTTCACGTCACCGAGTTGCGAGAAAACTCCCGGGACATCATCAACTGGATTGGCCGAACCGAGCATCATCTCAAGGCCGACGGCGACAGCTTTAAAATCGCTTTTAAAAAAATACTGCTGATCAACAACAATCTGGAGATGAATCAGCTGTCGTTCTTGATTTAACTCAACCGGTTAAGGAACTTCACCTCGTTAAAATAGCGGTAAATTCGGTAAAGGGTTTCCGGCGGATCTAACCTGAGATGTTGCGCATAACCTAACTAACTAACAGCGCAAAGATCACTATCACATTTAATAAAAATTTAGGCCATCGACTACCCTAAATAAGCCTGCTCGCATCCCGAAACCGGCCTGTTCCTGGCCTTGACAAATATTAGAAATCCATGAAAACTAACCAGTAATAAAAGCTCAAAAAAAATCTAAAAACAACAAGGGGGATTGATCTCATGACGGTATCGGTTGCCGACACGATACAAGCCTTAAATATAGCGGTAACGGGGTTATTACCCCCCGCTGGGCCTGGTCTAGCACCCGATATTTTGGTCAACCCGATTAAGAGCCACCCGACCGGCATTGGCGGCTATATCGGTTTGAATCAGTCACCGGTAGGCGAGATACAAGCTCGCAGTTTACAGGCGCAGGTGGTCATTCGTATAAAAGCGGACACCCTCGCCGAACTTGGCACCACTGAATCTGCCGTCACCAGCACTCTAGTTGGTGCTAATTCGGCGCAGCTGCGCAGCCAGGGCATTTTCAAAATCTCCCGCGACACCGACTTCAGCCAGTTTTACAACGGCACAGCCGATGGGCTGACCGCAGCCGTCGGCAAGGACATCCGCTTCAATATCGATTTCGAATTCCAGCGTCGACCCGACACTCCGAGCGGTGTTATCAGCACCATGCCCCTCGACCTGCTGTTACACGCTACCGACGACCCTGCCCAGCAGCTCTACGGAGAAGATTTCGACAGCGACCCTCTGGCTGACTTTACTGCCCACGACGATGCCCCGGTGCGCGATGGGCCCAGCAACTGGACCTACAACTCGAATATTGGCCAGATTGAGCAAACGGCAGGAATCACCGGCGGCAGCAACACTTTTAACTCCAGCAAGCGTGGCTCTTACCTGGTGCTTCAATCCGCATTGGTTGCTACCCATCCTGATGACTGGTTACTACACGCCGAGCTCGGCGCCGATAGCGGCGGCATCGGAGTGGTATTTAACTTCCAGGACCTCAACAACTACTATTTCTTCATCATGAGTCTGCCGACACCCTACCGACTACTCGGCAAGAAAACCGGTGGTAGTTTCTCCTTCATGGACAGCGGTGGTCAGGACAACGGCAATAGTTACAGTCCCGGCAATCACAGCCTGCGCTTAATTCAGCAAAACGGCGAACTTGAAATTGCTCTCGATCACACCCCGATAATGCGCGCGCGGGAGAACACACCGCCGCCAGCAGGAAGTGTCGGGTTTCTCAGCCGAAACAGCGCCTCAGCGCGGTTTCAATCCCTGCGTTGGTTAGCTCTGTGAGTTACCAGCGCACCAAACCTTGATCCCATTGTAGGAGGGGTAGTTATGGCCGAAGAGTTTGTTAGTGCAAGCCTGGTTTTACCAGGCACTTATATCCGCGTCAGATCGGAAGGTCTGATCGGTGCCGGAGGCATATCAACGGGCAACATTGGCCTGGTCGGCACTGCGTCTGCCGGGGTTGGGGAAACCCATAGCCTGTCAAGCGCCGCTGAAGCCGAAGAGCATTTTGGTGCGTCCGATGCGGTCACCAACCGGACCCTCAATTTAACCCGTATCGCCACCGAGCTATTCAAGGGCGGTGCACGCACCATCTATGCTCGGGGGGTTGCCCTGGCGGCGGTGCAGGCCGATTACGAGGCGGCATTCGCCGAAATTATCAAAGAAGATGTCCAGATCCTGGTCGCCCCGGAACTCGATACATCGACCGCCCTCGCGGTGTTGCAGCCAATTCTGGAATCCTCCGAGAACAACGGTCAGGACTTGATCGCCGTGATCGGCGCCGACGGTGCTGATGCTGCCGCCATCGCCCTTCAGACCGTGACCAATGACCGGGTACTGCTTGCGGCCCCCGGCTATTTCGTCCCCGATCCAGCCAACCCAGACGTTGACGTGGCGCTGCCGGGTAACTATACCGCCGCGCCGGTGGCCGGTCTGATCTCAACCCTGTCGCCCCACTCCAGCCCAACCAATAAGTCGCTGGTCAGTGTCAACCGACTCACCCAGCGTTTTTCTTACGGTGAGCGGGTTAACCTGGTGAATAGCCGTATCTTCACCCTTGAACAGCGCCAGGGCATCCGTGTGGTACGCGGCCTGACCACTGACGACGGTGGATTTACTCAGGTCACCACCCGGCGCATTGTTGATTTCGCTAAAGCGGGGGTCCGTAAGGTCTCTAACCCGTTTATCGGCCGCCTCAATAATGTCCGTATCCGCGCTTCCCTGCAGGGCGCCCTCGACGGTTTTCTCACCACGATGCTGGTTGATGAGCAGTTAACCAACTACAGCCTGGAAGTGACCGCCACTCGACAGGACGAAATCAACGGCCGGGCGATTGTTAACGTGCTGCTGCAGCCCACTTTTAGTATCGATTTCGTGGCCGTGACAATGGTTCTCGAGTAACAACGGAGATTACTAATGAATACTGATATTTATACCGGCGCGGATGGCGCCATCCTGTTATCGAGCCCCGACGGCGTTGAGGGCAAAGCCGCTCAAGCGGTCATCGATAGCCATGAGCTTGTCACGGTCGGCCGTGTGCAGAATGTGCGTATCGAGGTCCACTCGGAGGTCCGTGCGTTCCACGAAATAGGCCAACGCTATGCAACCCAGTTACGCCCGGGGAACATCGACATCAGCGGCACCATCGGCCGCGCGATGATTAATGGCGCGATGTTAAGCCTGCTGCTTGGCGAAGCTGCCCAGGGCCGCCCCGGCGGCAATTGGGTGCAACCGGCATTCAACATGACTGTGCGCGTCGCCAACCCGACCAGTAACTCGACAAACACGCTGACCCTGCACGACATCAAGCTCAGCGACTGGAGTTATCAACTACCGGAAGATGAATTTGTGCTTGAGAACGCCGCGTTCAAAGCCCTTTACATCACCACTGAAGATGCCTGATGCTGACCGCTGAAGAACTGCTGGCCGGAAGTACTATAACCACCGAAGTGGAGATTCCGGAGCAGTTTCTCGGCGGAAAAAGCAGTGCTGAGGAGAGACGTGTGCGACTCAAACCACTGAGCGTCCACGACCTGCGCCTGATCAATCGCGCAGCGCGGGAAAATGATGAGCTCACGGCAGCCTTAATGGTGCAGCGCTCACTGATTGAGCCGGAGCTGTCCGTGCAGCAGATCAGCGGACTTCCGGCAGGCCTGCTGCAATTTCTCCTGCAACAGGTCAATCGCATCAGCGGCATCGACGTTAGTGAAGAGGAACTGAGTAACGCTATGCAGGACCCCCTCGCCCAGGCATCACTGCAACTGGCGCAGGACTTCGGCTGGACTCCTCAGCAGATCGGCGAACTGACCCTTGGGCAGATGCTGATGCACCTGCAGATGACCCAGTCTCAGAGCCACTCCAACGACTACAGCAACTGAATCGAGGCATCAGTATGACGCTGGAGAGCGACACCCGGAAAATCATCGCAGCAGGCAGAGACCTGGCGCGCCGCTGTGACGGCGGCCCTGAGGCCTGGCTACGGCAGCTCACTCAACCCCTGCCGCCGATGCTGCGAGATGACTCCGAACGAGCCCTGCGAGGAATCAACAGTTTGACCAGGTTCGACCCGCTCGAACATCTTCACGATTACCTCCCTGGAACCACGCCAACCGAGAAACCCGTTGCTAATCAACACCGGACCAGCCCAACAGCGCGATTTACGCCGGCGCCAACCAGCGCCAGGGCACTTCGTTCTTCGTCACCGGCTGATTCCCGCGCATTTACCAACTCCAGCTCCAGCACCAGTCCCGGGTTCCAATCAAACTCGGTAGCCAGGCAACGCGCAACCACCACCAAGAAAACAGACGCCGTCTGGGACATGACCAGTCCTGTCCAACCGGAGAGACCTGATCCAGCCAGTCGGGGATCAAGACTATCTGAAAGCGACCGAGCGAGCGATCACAACTCAAGCGCCGCAAAAAGAACAAACACGCTTTCGGAACGAACCAGTCCAAGCCAGCAGCGAAAACCTGATCCAGACAACCGGGGATCAAGACTATCTGAAGACGACCGAGCGAATGATCACAACGCAAACGCTGCCAACGCAACAAAGTCCTTTCGGAAGGTGACCAATCCAACCCGGCCAGGTACCCATAACCCGGAGAGCCAGTCACCAGTTCCACCCGGAAACCACCGAAAACCTCACGCGCCTGCTAAACCAGCAAATTCGCCCATCGAGTCATTGGCGGCCAGGCGCAAAGCCCACGCTAAAGAACGTTATAAATCCCTTCACCAGTCAGATTTTATACAAGACGAACATCCTGGCCCCCATGCAAGCAACGCCCATGGCTCACCTCCAAATGTGCTGGTCCGCTCAGCCGCTGAAAAATCTGTGGCGCGAACAGCAGTCACGACAAAGCCCCACCAATCGGAAAGCACGATTGCTCAGGCAACTCCCTCGATAAAACCGCTAAACGAATCAACCTCTGGCACAGATGCAGGGAATAGCGCACCACAGGCTCAGCACGCCCTTGACCCGACGCAGAACCATAACCCAGTCGCCGAAATAGTGCCCCGGCCTTGTGCAGAAGAAACGCCCGCCACTATTTCAACCGTGGAAGAGAGTATTAGCCGGCTATTAGCAGACGCTGCCTATCGTCAGGGAATTGATCGTACATGAATACCAAACCAGTACTTGGTGATTGGGAAATCCCGCGGATACAGAAAATGCGCAGCGATCAGCGCCGACGCATCGCAGAGCTGCCTGTTCCAGGTCGTGCCGGGAGTCTGTTGCAGGATCTCAACACGGCCCCTACCGCAATCGAAATTCATGGCAGCCTGTTTGCCGAAGAGCGCAGTGACTTCCTCAGCAGCGTCAGAGAAAAGTTTCAGGCCGGAGAGCCCCTCACCTTCGTTGCCGACATCGCCGAAGCGACCGACCTCCAGTATGTGGTGATCGAATCTTTGATAGTGGAGGAATCAAGCCACTTCCCCGATCAGATCGACTACTTTTTAAAACTGCGCGAGAGCCCGCCACCGCCACCGCCGCCGGACCTGCTCGGCGGCATCGACACCGGACTGCTTGACCAGGCCGGAGACTTTATCGACGGCGTCACGGACGTGCTCGACGCTATTGACGCGCTGGGTAACATTCCCGACTTTAGCGACCCATCCGCACTGCTCGGTGGTGCTCTTGACGGCGTGACCGGCGCAGTTGATCAACTGGCCGAAATTGGCGGCCTGATCGACAACCTGTTTGGGGACGACTGATGCCATCCGTCCTTCAACGCATCAACGTTTCAGTCGATACCGGCGGACTCGACCAGCAGCTCTCTGCCCAGGTAGCCCAGCTACAGCAGATAGTCGAACTGATCGTCCAGTTGATCAACGATCCGCCCAGCGATGTGGGCGATTTCCTCAATCTGGCAACCAACCTCCCGCTGCCGGAATTCAGCATCGACAGCCAGTTCACCACCGCTCTAACCAGCGCCAGGGATGCGCTTCCTGAAAATATTGGCGACCTTACGGCATCGCTGGGTGGCAACCTGAATGGGTTCGCCACACTAACTGAACAGCTGGGCGAAATCCTCGAAGACGCGGTAGGTATCGCCGCTGCTATCGAGAAGCTGGTCTCGATGGATTTCTCCTGTACTAGTAATGCTAGCCCGCCACCGGGAAGCAATCCGGCGGCAGAACGGATGACCCGCACCGCAGAACAACTGAATCAGGTCAACGACCTACTTGATCAACTGCCACCCACACTCACCGTGGGTTCCCTGCTTGAGTTCCTCTTCCCGCTCATCGATAACGGCTCACGCAGCATCGATTTTCCAATCCCTATCCTCGGCGACATTGTCGACCCTCTGCGCACCCTTAACCGCTGGGCAACACTAGATGCAAGCTCAATTGGCGCGGAAATTGAAACCGGCATTATCACCCTGACCCAACGGCTGCAGAGCACCGCTGTTGAGCCCATTAATGCACTTACCGGTGAACTTGCAGCTATACAGCCGCAGCTTGCACTACCCGAGTTAACGACCTTTGCCGACAGCTACGCAAACGCCCTTAACGATCTACTCGCTGCCCTGGATTCCAGCGCGCCAACCGCCACCACCACTGCCGCCCTTAACCTGGCGCTGGATAACAGCGCGGCGACCCTGACCGCCTGGGAAGGAGCCGTAGCGACCGACCTTGAAGCACTCTGCCCTCATCTACATACTCTTGATGACACTCTACTCAACCGGATAACCCACCTGCTGACGTTACTGGAACCAGTAGCACTGCCAGACCAGCTATTCGCCACCATCTCCGAACCACACTCACCTGACCCTGCGGCTATCGCCGCAATGCAGGAGTCGGTCCAGCCAGTAGTTGACTGGCTCAACGAGCTGATTGGCCTGCTCGACTTTTCTTCGGTACAGGGTGAAGTCAGCACCGTGGCGGCTGAAGCTCAGCAAATCGCAGATGCTGTGGAGCAGGGGCTGACCGGCGTGGCACTTCAGGTTCAATCGTTTTTTGACAAGATCGGCGACCAACTTAGCGTGCTCGATCTCGACGCCGTGAAAGATCAACTCAACGACCAGATCGATCAGTTCGGCGCTAACCTGGGGCAAGAGATTGGTGATGCCTTCACCCCCGCCGCCACGGCTATTAGCGACGCCACCCAGGCCCTTTCCCAGGCCCTGGACAATTTTGATCCAGAAGCGGTAATCGACGCACTGCGCTCGGTTTTACAGGCAATAACCGGGGTGCTAGCAAGCGGCGAAATTGCCGACATGATTAACGAAGTGCGTACTGCCATCACCACCGTCACTGAAACTCTGGAACAGCTCTCGTTTGCGCCGGTTACCGACGAGGTGATCGGACTGATCGAACAGATGACCGCTGCCCTGCGGCAGTTGCAGGAGACCGACCTAAACGAAGTTGCCAAGGCTGCCCTGGCAGTAGCTATGCAAGTGCTACCCGATGACCTGGAACCGGTCACCGCTCCTCTTCTTAAAGAATTTGGCGAACTGATTGAGGAGGGCCCGGTACAGCTGCTCGAACAAGTCGCCGATAAACCGGCGGAACTGCTCGACTCAATCACCCGTTTCCAGCCAGGCAGCCTGGTCGGCGATTCACTAAGCACTCCCTTTCGTGAAGTGCTCAGCCAGGCCGAGGCGTTCCAGCCCAACCTGCTCTTCGCTACCATTGAAGAAGCGCTAAACGAAGCCAAACAGACATTGCTGCGAGAAGCCTCACCCGGGCAGGCGCTGACAGCACTCTCCGGCCCATTTGACACACTCAAAAGCGAAATCAGCCGCTACTCGCCAGATACCCTCCTTGGTCCTCTGGAAGAGCAAATCGAAGCGGCGATCCGCCAGGTAATCGAAGCCTCGCCGGTAGACGAGATTTTCGAACAGGTCAACCGCGTCTTCGCGCTGATCGAACAGGCCCTTGCGATTCCAACCAACCTGGTGGGCACACTACAACGACTCGACTCCCTGGTGACCCAGCTCGCCGACTCCGGCCAGCAGATCGACGACTGGCGCGATAGCATGCTTGACAAGGTCCTGGCCGTCTCCAACCTTGACACCATTGGCAGCGCTCTCACTGCCCTCAACGCGTCACTCACCGACAGCACCCATGCCGCTCTGCTGAGCCGCTTTGACAGCGCAACCCAACCACTACTGAACGCGCTCGATTCCTTTAATCCAGGGGCTCGGGTGACCGCCCTGATAAATGCACACAACCGCGCCTCCGGCCTGGCAGCCGGGCTACCAGACTCGCCCGAAAAAACTGACCTGATCGCAGCCCTGGAGCGCTTTAACCCGGGCCGAGCAGCACCACTGCGTCTCACCCGACAGTTACAGCAATGCATCATGGAAAGCCGCACTGCGCTGATGGGTCTGGAGACAGAATGGCAGGAGCTGGTTGAAAGCCCGGACAGCCTGCTGGCCGAAATCAGTACCGTTACCGCCGATGCCGCCGGCTTGCGCAGCCTGATCGCCGCGGAGGTCGAACCTCTGCTTTCGCCGCTACGCTACCTGTTCTCGCTGATTGAATCAGTGCAGCCTGCGCTACAGGCTATGCTCACTACCCTCTCCGATCTGGTCCAGCAGCTCACCGGCGGGGTCACAGCCCTGACAACAGGCCCAGCATCCCTGCAATCGATCACCGACGCCGTACAACAGGTGGTCGACACCTTACGCAATATTGATCTTGGTTTCTTGCGCACCAGCCTGCAACAACTGTTTATTCAACTGCTCGACCAACTGGAAGCCCTTAATCCGGCGCAGTTAGGGCAACTCCTTGATCAAGCTTTCGAGGAGCTGCTTGAACCCATAACCCTTAACCAGGTGATCCCGGCCAGCGACATTGAAACCCTCGACACGGCCTATCAATCCCTGATCGACAAGCTACGCAGCCTCGATCCGGAACAGTTGATCACGGATGTCGTGCAGCCTGAGTACGAGGCTACAGTAGTGCCACTAATCGAAGCGTTTGATCTAACACCAGTCTTCAACGCATTAATTGAGTTTCTACGTGGCCTAAATGAAGAACTTGACGGCGAACTCGGCCGGGTTAACGGCGCCTACCAGGGACTACGCGCGGCACGACCTAGCCTGGGCAGTATTAACGTGAACATCTCGTTGTGAGGAAAATACGATGAGTCTGGGTAACCTGCTGCTGCAACCACAACGCCTGGAAAGGAATACCGGCGACGATCCAAACACTGAGATCATGCAGGGTCTGATGCGGCTGATGACGCTGCTCGCCGAAGACGCAGCAGACAGCGGCCCCCTGACCGGGGCCATGCCGGAGCTGGTGAATCGCCTTGCCACTCGTATTCAAGCGCAGGCGAAACACGGCATCGGATCAGTGTTCACTGCCCTGAAAACCCGCTTCCACCCGCTTTTTCTCTACTTTGAAAGACTGGTTGATAAAGTCACTCAGCTCGATAAGGACCCGGCTGCACTAATCGGCATCGTCCGCGAGATCATTGCCGACCTGCTCAGCCTGCTCAATAACACCAACCAGGCACAGATCAAGTCTCAGCTCGACTTTGGCATGAAATTGCTCGAACAGAACCTCGGTATAGATTCTCAGTTTATAGAGAAGCAGATCAACACCCTGCTTGATGACCTGATTGAACTCTGGCAGCAGCTGCCCGACGCTATCGAACCGAAACAGCGACGCCGTCAGCGTCTGGCAGTGCGCCTCGTCAAGCGGCTTCGCAGCCACCTGCAAAACAAGTTCTCGCTGCCCCGGATTAACACGGCCCAGGCTGCCAGTAAGCTCTACCAACTGTTGCAATCCACCGGTATCCAGTCAATTGTTGAAGAAATTCACTGCGCACTCGATAAATTTGACCAGGCGCTAGAGGCGGTAAACGAAATCCGCGCTGCCCTGCCACTAACTGTTGGTGGCGGTTCGGTGGGTGCAGCACTAATAGAACCCGAAGGTTCCTCCAGATACTGCTGGTATGCGAGCTGGTTACTCTCCGATGTCGACCTGCCGCTGTTGGGGACCTGTGATATTGCAGATGAGAAGCGCTTCGCCATCAATCTACGCTTTCGCACCAGCGTGATAAAAAAACAGGCCGCCGTCAGCAAGTACATTTTTTCAACTCTACCGCTGACGCAGCAACAGGAGCTAATGGCCTACCCGGGAGGAAAAACCAAACCCGATAAAAGCCTGATATTGATGGTAGTCGCGCACCTCAATGCATTGATACAACAAGGACCAATCTATACCCCATCACGCTTCAACACTCCGCATCAGGATCAGAGTGAACAGGACCTGACCACAGTGCCGTTTGAGTTCAGGCTGCGCGACGACGAGAGCTTCTCTCTCAGCGAAGACCTCCAGAAGCTGGCTAACAACTACGCCGACAACCAGGAACTCTATCTATTTAACCGACGCTTTCTCGAATGGGTCTATGGGGAAGATCTAATCGATTCACTCTGGAACTCTTTCTGGCGTTACCTGAAACGTAAAACAATCGGCATAAGTCGTGATGTCTATATCAGCGGCGACGGGCGCTACCTGATGTGCGATGACATACCCATCTATAGCGTGGCTGAGGGAAGCGAGCTTAAATGGGAAAATGCCCCGCTATTCTTCGACAAAAATTCCGGACGCAGCCGTGTGCCGGGGGCAACCTATTACGATTTCAAACGGGTATCGGCCGGTACCTGCGACACGCTCGCCCAGGTCTTCTACACCCTGGAACAGAGCGGACGCCCAATCTGGCATCTGGCCGATCTACAACCTGGCCATGAAATCGGCACCGGCATCGTCTCTGGGCTGGACATCGCTCACACTCTGAACATGATCTGTTTCGGCAAACCAATCAATGGCTATGAGTCACTCCACCAGTCTGGATTGCTCGGCAAATGCGGAATAGCTGGCACCTGGGGAAAATTGCTCGCCAGTGATTTCTATGGACCCCGCACGCTTGGTATCGTCGCCGGCTCATTCCAGGGACTGAATACAGAAGCCACAGAAAATAAGAGCTGGGCCGAAGTAGTGTTCGAAGATTTCATGCGGATATATGACCATAACAGCAAACTAAAAATGGGCCGCGACGGCCTCCTGGCGTTCATCACCCTGCTCAATTCCAGCCGATCGAACAGCGGCGAATCGTCACTGCCGAGCAATCCAGCGGCCAATCACCTGAAGCAGGCCGGCATCACTTCACCCATGAACAAACTTTTCGCCTACTTGCTGATGCGGGTCTATAAAAGCGAAGGGCATTCCATCGGGCTCTGGTTTGGCGGCGGAGTCGGTTTTGGCCTCATGTCAGGGTTCTCCGGCGGTTGCGTCTCGCAGTTCATCGCCTGGCAGGAGGATTTTGAATTAATGGGCATAACCATCCTCGAGTCCATGGCCTCCGTGGTCATCGACTATTCAATAGAACACCTGGGTAGCGAATGATGATAAGCCGTATCCGTTGCTGGCAAAGCCTCCCGAATTACACCATCTATATGAGAGTTGATAGCGACTCAGCGGCAAGGGAATTTCCCAGCGGGCATGGAGCGGGAGGTTAACGCTATGCCTGGATTACCTTTCTTCGAAGAGAGTGCCCCGCAACCGATCCGTGCCCCGGCCATTAAGATCTCTATTGGTGACGGCGGTGAGAGCGGCGGCTTCGGCGGCATTGTCGATGCGGCAACGAGCCTGCTTGGCGGGCCAGCAGCCCCTTCCTGGGCGGATTACCTGATTTCCTTTTCCCTCCAGCAGGGGTTTGCTCCGCAAGTCGATGTAGTTGACCTGCTGGTTTCCGACTCGGCAGGAGCACCCGAGGCGGCACTTGGGGACCGGGGTTCAATTTCGATGGGTGGCGCCGGCGCCCTGGAAGCAATGTTTAGCGGTGTTGTTATCGCCATCGAACAGCGTGGTGATGGCATGCGCCGTTACCAGCTCGCCAATGGTAGCCACACCCTGGCGCAAGCCCGTATCAACCAGAGCGTCACCGAAATGAACATTCAGGACGCGATCAGCTTCGCTGCCAATGAGTTCAGTTTCTCACCCAATGCCAACGTTAGCGCCACCGACGATATCCTGCCGCAGATCGTCTTTAACGATGCCGCCAGCATTTGGGACCACATCACCTATCTAGCCAAGTTGCGGGGCATCAATCTCTGGTTCAATGCCGAAGACAAACTGCAAATGGCTGACCAGCTGGAACAGGGTGATAGCGTAGCGACCTTCACCTCGGGGCAGGACCTGCTCGAAGTAAACCTCTGGCAGCGCAGCCCCCACAGCGGTGGCGTTACCGCTTTTGGCGGTGACCGTATCGATGGTGGCTTTACCCTGCGCAAACAAGCGGCTCCCAACCGAGCCGAACTGGGCAACGGCGCTCCCCAACGTTTTTACCGAGATGGCCTGTTGCAAAGCCCCCAGGATCTATCCTCCCGTGCAGAGGCGGCGAGCCTTTTTGGGCAACGCCAGACAACGGCAGGAGAAATCCTCGTCTCCGGCTCTGCCACGCTCAGTCCGGGGCGAGTCATTGAACTCACCGGCCTGTCCGGCAACGGCGATGGTACTTACCTGATCGAAAGCAGCCATCATAGCCTCGACCACCTGGACGGCTGGCGTACCCGACTGGGGATCAGTAAAGCCGACGCGTCGGCCAGCGGATTAAATCTATTAGGAGGACTATTTTGACGACCCCGCCAAATGCCCTGCTGGAGACTATCCGCCAGATCGTGCGTCAGGAAATACAGCGCACTCAGAGCGCGACCCTGGCCATTGTCCAGGAACAGCACACAGAAGAAGAGTACGCCTGTACCGTCCAGCTACGCGACTCAGAAATCCTCCTGAAGAAGGTGCCAGTCGCCACCGCCCGTATGGGGCTGGCGAGTATTCCGGCGATTAACGACATAGTGTTAGTGCAATTTATCGGCGGGGATATTAACCGCCCGGTCATCATTGGCAGCCTCTATAACGATGAAGATACGCCGCCGGAAAACAGCGATGGTCAGTGGGTCTGCCAACTGCCTCTGG
>JQIA01000558.1_pt1 | contig 19193 bp, 13 predicted proteins | sample 811431 | NCBI WGS metagenome assembly JQIA01 (sample SAMN02998118, study PRJNA258478) | marine sediment metagenome | biome: marine; feature: seafloor; material: sediment; isolation source: oil-polluted sediment collected from 3 locations (0.5 km, 0.7 km and 0.9 km)... | place: USA: Gulf of Mexico ...
CATAGGTAATCTATTGTTAGGTAAAGCAATAAGTGATGAAATAGTTTTTAATGGGAACTCAATAAAAATTTTGAAAATTGTTTAATTATTCACTTTAGATTTTAATCAAAAGTAATGTTGTTTACTTGAAGCAGAAAAAGTTATAAATAACGATTGTACCAACTATCTTCTATAGCAAGTTCCCAATAATTTTCTAAATCCTCTTTGTTGTTTATCAAATTATCAAAAATGATTGTTTTTGCAGTAACAGCTTTGTTTTTAAGTAGTTTTTTAAAATCTTTTAACTCCTTGTACTGTACATACTCACCTTGTTTAAAACAAGCGTTCATTTTGTCTAAAAGCTCAACTTTGTAGGTTTCTTGAAGTTGTAAAATAAAAGAAACAGATGCATCAATATCTGCGTTTGTTAAATTAGTTTCAGTATCGTCTGCAACTAAAATGATGAATCTATTGTATAAAAATTGATAAGAAACTTTAAAATTTTCATCATCTAATTTCCAATTTTCTACAAACTTTTTTATTTTCTGTTCAATTTCTTCAATTTCATTAGGATAAAACTTTCTACTAGAAGGGTAAACCCAAACTTTAGCATCATTAGAAATTGATTTATAATCTACAAACATGTTACGAATTTTAGTTGTGCAAATATACAGAAAGAAAAACCGCAAACTTGATGTCAAATTTGCGGTTTTAAAAGTATTATTTTTAGATTCTATACCTCTTCTGTAGAAGTATTCTTAATCAAACTTACAAAATCTTCTTGTGTGCTTTGTCCTTTATCTTTGTTGTACCAAACTTGTAAATCTTCTTTAAATTTAGCATCTAAACTGCCATGCTCTGCTTTATAGTCAGCAACCATTTTTGTTGCAACAGTAGGTCTTGGTCCCCAAGTATTTATTACATTGTTATCTTTATCTAAAGCAATAAGTTTAGGAATTGCTCTACCTCCGTTTGTTAAAAATAAATCCATTAACTCTAAATTTTCATCACGTAGAACAATTTTTAAGTTGATGTTTTCATTTATTTCGGCCATTTTATTGATGACAGGCAAATTCTGAGCAGCATCTCCACACCAACCTTCTGTAATTAACAACCAAGTTTGTGGCTCATTGATTATTTTAATTTCCTGAGTCGTTTCAGCAGAAATTTTAATGGTTTTATCTAAACGCTTCATTCTTCTATCATTTAACAAACTATAATTTGTTAATTCTTCAGATTGATTTGGTCCTGTAGATTTATTTTCAACTAATAAGTTCTTAACTAAATCTCTATACTCTTGATAAGAAATAGTGTTTTCTAAACTTGTTTTGAGGATATTCTTCATAATATTTGTGTTAATCTCTTTGGAGTTAGACGAGAAAAATAATGAAAATTACACCTTTTTTTTGTGAAGTTCTCTTTAACTAAATCAAAATAAGTTGTACTCATAAATTTACGTATTTTTACAAAATAAACTTTTTATAATTTGAAATATTTTTTACTTTTTTTAATGTTGGTATCACTTTTTTCTTGTGATAAAAAGAAACTAGATACGAACCCAGAACAAGATACAAAACCTCTTTTAAGTGTAGTTAAAGAATATAAAGCTGCCGAAAAAGTGAATGCAACTTTTTTAAAGGATGTTGATGATTGGCAAGAATTAAAAGCCGTTGATAATTTTTTAGCAAGGTTTAAAAAAGCTTCACCTAATGAAGTATTAAGTAATGCTCTAGAATTAAAAAGTTTAGTAAAATCATTAAAAGATAGCATAAAACCAGCGTTGTTTAATGATTCTTCTTTTGAAACAAGAATTAATATTCTAAATAATGAAACTTTAAGATTAGCTGATATGACATTTATTCCTGCTATTAAAGCAGCAGAAGTTAATGAACAAACAGAAAAAATTATTAATGCTTTTTCTGCCGTAAACTCTAAAGTAAATACAATTTTAACAAAAAAACGTTTTGAAGAAGCTATAGAGGTTGACGTAAATTTTATTGGTCTAGATTCTACAAAAATTGATAGTGTTTCAAAAAAGTCTATCAAAGATAATTTAGAAAAAAGTACAGAAAATATTAAAAATTCTAAGTTAGGTTTTCCTATAAAACCAAAATTACGTAAAGCTATAATACCAGAAAAGAAACAATAATGAAAAGAATAATATCATTTTTTTTCTTTCTATTAATGTTAACATCTTGTAAAAATACTTTAAAAGAAATTTCTTCTACGGAAAGAGATTTTATTAAAGTCGAAACAAATAGATTGTTAAATAATTGGCATAAAGCAGCTTCTGATGCTAATTCAGAAAATTACTTTGATTTGATGGATAGTCTCTCTGTTTTTATTGGAACTGATGCTTCAGAAAATTGGAGTAAAAAAAAGTTTAAAGCATTTAGTAAACCTTATTTTGATAAAGGTAAAGCTTGGGACTTTAAAACTTTAGAACGAAACATTTATGTAAACTCTTCAGGTGAATTTGTTTGGTTTGATGAATTACTAAATACTTGGATGGGAACCTGTAGAGGTTCAGGAGTTTTAGAAAAAAAGAAGGATACTTGGACAATTAAACAGTATGTATTGTCAGTTGCTATTCCAAATAACGACATAAGTAAAGTGATTGCTGTAAAGAAAAAGAATGATTTAATATTTTTAAATACAAACTATAATGATTAAAAAAATTACGCTCTTATTATTTTTTTTCTCTTGTGCAGTGCAAGCTCAAATGCAAACGAATGCTCCTTGGTTGTTAGATCTTCAAAAAAAGAGTGCTAAATCTTCTGAACTTACCATTGATGAAATAGCAAAGAATGCAGAAGCATATTTTAAAACGATTGATAGAAATAAAAAGGGTAGTGGTTTAAAACCATTTGAAAGATGGAGATATCATTGGAGTTTTTATACGGATCAAAATGGTAAAATAAAACCTTCTTCAGATTTATGGAGTGCTTGGGAAACAAAGAACAAAAAAAATCAACTTAGTAAAACGGAAGACGTAAGTAATTGGAGTGCTGTTGGACCATTTAAAAGTTCAAACACCTATTCCTCGTCTAGTTTAAAATCATCTGGTCAGGGACGTGTTAATGTTCTTGCTGTAGATCCAAGTAATTCAAATACATATTATGTAGGTGCTCCCGCAGGAGGAATTTGGAAATCTACTGATGCCGGTATAAATTGGGCTCCTCTTACAGACAACCTTCCTCAAATTGGTGTCTCTGGTATTGCTATACATCCTACAGATTCAAATATTATTTATATAGCAACTGGTGATGATGATGCTGGAGATTCTTATGCCGTTGGTGTTTGGAAATCAATAAATGGAGGAATAACTTGGGCAGCTACTGGTGCAATACCTGGTAACCCACGTTTAATGAATGATATTTATATTAATCCAATTAGTCCAGAAAATGTTGTTGTTGCTACTTCATCAGGGATTCATAAAACGATTAATGGAGGAGCAAATTGGACAAACACTTTGTCTTTATCGGTTGGGTCGAGACAAAATAATATTGATTTAAAAAGAAAACCAGGGAATCCAAATATTTTTTATGTGGTTGCCAAAGATAAATTTTATAAATCTACAGATGGAGGTAGTTCTTTTACAGAAAAAACTATTATAGGATTAATAAACTCTACTAGATTAGCAATGGATGTAACAATTGCTAATGATGCTTATATTTATATTGTAAGTTATTTACGTGGATCTGGTCCTAATGAAAATGGTTTTAATGGAGTATTTAAATCGACTGATAGTGGAGAAACATTTACAAAAACAACAGAGGTTTCAGATATTTTTGATAGCTCTCAATCTTGGTATGATTTAGCAATTACCGTTTCTGATGTGAATCCTGAAATTGTGTATGTGGGTGTTATTGATATTTATAAGTCTACAAACGGAGGAAATGGTTTTTCTAGATTAACTGATTGGACCGATCCAGACTCACAATCTTTTGTACATGCGGATATTCATTTTTTAAGATTTATAGACGGTAAATTTTTTGCGGGTACAGATGGCGGTATTTATATATCTACAAACGAAGGTGTGAAATTTACAGATTTAACAGAAACATTATCGATTAGTCAATTTTATAAGATTTCTGTTGCTGTTCAAGATGCATCAATACTAGCAGGTGGTTTGCAAGATAATGGTGGTTTTGCATACAATAATAATAAATGGACAAATTATCATGGAGGAGATGGTATGGAGGGTAATGTTGATCCAACCAATAAAAACATACATTACGGGTTTACGCAATATGGGGGGCGATTAACTAGAACAAATAATAAAGGAGTTAGTGCATCCTTAAGATTAGTTGCTCCAGAAGCAGAAACAGGAACAAATGATTCTGGGGGAGAATGGGTTACTCCAATGGCTCTAAATAGTAAGGGAGAGGTATACGCAGGGTATTCAAAATTGTATAAACTTGTTAACAATGCTTGGCAAGAAACTTCTTCTTTTTCTTTTAATGAAGATGCTGATTATTTAGAAATAAACCCTAAAGATGATAAAAATATATTTGTAGGTCAGGGAAGTGATTTATACGTTACTTATGATGGTGGTCTTACCTTTAGTCAAATATCTTTTTTCGGAGGTAATATTAACGGTATAGAAGTTAGCCCTAAAGACTCAAATACTATTTGGATAGTAACAAACAGTGGCGTTTATAAGTCATCTAATATAAATTCTGAAAATCCAACTTTTGCAGCTGTTGGAACTAGCGTTCCATCCGAAGGAAAGTTTGTTATAAAGTTTCATGAAAGAAGTGGGAAAAAAACAATTTACTTAGGTACCGCATTAGGGGTTTACTTTCATAATGATGAGAATACAGATTGGCAAGTTTTTGATAATAATTTACCAAACGTTGCTATAAGAGATTTAGAAATAAATGAAAATGAATCTAAAATTTTTGCAGGTACTTATGGAAGAGGAGTTTTTGTTTCTGATATTCCAAGAATATTACCGGCAATAGATATTAATTTTTCAGGAATTTCTAATTTAGATGGAACGGTAAAATGTGGTCATGTTATTTCTCCATCATTAACAATTAAGAATGAAGGAACTAGTGCTTTATCAGAAGTTGTTATTGAATATGCTTATGATAATTCAAGCACTAAAGAAACCTATACTTGGTTAGGTACTTTAAATACTCAAGAAGTAAAAGAAATTCCTTTACCAGAAAAAGAATTTGATCTTGGAATTCACAAAATAGAGGCAAATGTGGTGTTAGCAAACGATGATTATGAAGCTAATAATACAATAATTTCATCATTTATTGTTAATAACCCAATCTCTGAACCTTTCTTTTTGAATCAATTTGATACTGAAAATGCAACTAATATTTTATTAACAGAAACTATTGGTACAACATCTAGTGCTTGGGAAAGAGGAGCTCCTACAGGAATTTTATTAAAAAATACAGCTTCAGGTTTATTTGTGTACGGGACTAATTTAGGAGATAGTTATCCTGAAGATACAACAAGTTACTTATATTCTAACTGTTATGATTTATCCCCAATTTCTGATCCAAAAGTAAAATTCCAAATGGCTTTTGATATAGAAAATGAATGGGATTATTTAGTTTTTGAATATTCTACAGATGCGGGAAAAACATGGAATATTTTAGGGGATGCAAATTCCCCAAATTGGTATTCTAGTTCCGCTATTACAGATTCATCTGGAGGTTCAAATTTACCAGGTAAACAATGGACTGGTGAAGGTGAAAATAATCATCCTTCTGGTGGAACAAATGCAACTTTAAGAGCGTATAGTCATAATTTATCTTCTATAGGTTCTGCTACTAATATTATTTTTAGATTTAAGTTATTTTCTGATCAATTTGTAACAGAAGAAGGTGTTATCGTTGATGATTTTGGAATCACGGGTTCAGCTTTATCTACTGTGAAAACTGTTATTTTACAGGACGAATTTTCAGTATACCCAAACCCATCAAAAGATATTTTTAATCTTTCTTGGAAGATTGAAGGTATAGCAGATATTACCGTTTATAATTATTTAGGTAAAGTTGTTTTGATAAAAAATAGGGTTAAAGAAAATATATATAAGGTAGATTTATCGAACCAAAGTAAAGGTTTGTATTTTATAAAGATAAATGTTGATGGAAAGCAAGCTGTTAAAAAAGTAATTTTAGAATAGTTAGACCAACCACCATAAATTTAAAAAGTCTTCGTTCTTGTGAAGACTTTTTTTATATAATATCATTAACAGTTTTAAATATAATATCATTTTCAAAACCTTTTCTCATTAAAAAGTCAATTAATTTTTTCTTTCTTTTATATATATTAGGTTCAGAAATTACTTCATTTCTATTTTCTGTAATTCTGTAAATGGTTTTTAAATATTCATCTTCGTCAATTTCTTTGAGGGCTGTTTTTATGTTGTAAGCAGAAATATCTCTGAATTTTAATTCTCTTACAATTCGTTGTTTTCCCCAGTTTTTAATTCTGAATTTCCCTCGAGCAAAACTTTTAGAAAAGCGTTCTTCATTTAAAAAATTGTCTTGCATTAAACTTAATAAAATGAGTTCTTTAGCTTCAGGAATCAAACTAAACTCCCACATTTTTTGTTCTACTTCTTTATGACATCTATCTTGATACACACAATAGTTTTCTAGCTTTCGCTTTATTTCATCAACTGTAAAAACTTTTTTAGTCATAGAGCAAACATACAAAAAGGCTTTAGGTTTTTATAGAAGTACTAAAAATTAGAAAATAATAATTTATAGAAAAGAAAAAGGGTTAAAATCATTACGATTTCAACCCTTTTTTTAGTTATAATTTTTATAGCGCTTTTTATAAAACGACTTTTTTAGGTGATGTTTTGCTTTTTAACCACATTTTAAATTGTGTAATTAGGAAGAATAAAATAGGCACTACAATTAAGGTTAAGAAGGTTGCAATTAATAACCCGTATATAACTGTCCAAGCTAATGGTCCCCAGAAAACAACATTGTCTCCTCCGAAATATATATTAGGATCGTAATCAGTAAATAAACTAAAGAAGTTAATATTTAAACCAATTGCTAAAGGAATTAAACCTAAGATCGTTGTAATTGCAGTTAATAAAACAGGTCTTAAACGTGCTCTACCGGCTCTTACAATCATTTCGAATAATGTTTCTTTATCTAAGTAAGCATCTTCGTCTAATTCTAGTTCGGCTTTCTTTCTATCAATTAACAACTGTGCATAATCTAATAATACAACTCCGTTATTTACCACAATTCCTGCAAGAGAAATAATACCCATCATTGTCATCATAATAACAAATGAACTTCCAGAAATAACGATACCACCAAACACACCAATGAAGCTTAAGAAAATTGCGATCATTATAATTGCTGGTTTAGAAACTGAGTTAAATTGAAAAATTAGAATGAAGAAAATTAATGCCAAACCAGTAAAGAATGCTCCAACTAAGAATAACATTTGTTTGTTTTGTTCTTCTAATTGACCTGTATAATCAATTTTAATTCCTTTAGGTAAATTTTTGAAGTTTTTCATTTCTTCTCTAATTTTACCAACAACAGCACCTGCATCTGTTTCTCCTGGAGATAAAGCAGAATAAACAGTAACAACTCTTCTAACAGATTTATGTTTAATAGCACTAAAACCAGATTTGTTTTTTTGACTAGCTACTGTAGAAACCGGAATTTCTTTTATTTTACCAGAAGCCATATCTCTAAAAATAATATTCTGATTAAATAAGGCACTTTTATTGTATCTATTTTCTTTATTAAAACGAACATAGATATCGTAATCTTCGCCATCTTCTTTATAAACACCTGCTTTGTTACCAAAAATTGAAGCTCTTAATTGTTGTCCAACTTGACCAGTAGAAACACCTAATTCACCTGCTTTTTTACGATCAACCAAAACTTCCATTCCTGGTTTATCTCTATTTACATCAATCTTTAATTCATCAATTCCAGAAATACTTTTTGTATTAATGTAATCGCGCATTCTTTGGGCTATATGAATTAATTCGGCATAATCATCACCTTCGATTTCAATATTAATTGGAGATCCAGCTGGTGGTCCATTTGCATCTTTTTCTACGGAAATTAAAACTCCAGGATAAATACCAACCAATGCCGTTTGTACTTTCTGACGCATTAATTCACTGTCTAAGCCTTTTCTATATTTGTATTCTCTCATAGAAGCAGTAACTTTACCTTTATGAGGCATTTCTGCTGCAGAACCTCCATCTGTTTGTGGATTTCCTGCACCTTCACCAACTTGAGATATTAAACTTTCTACCATAAAGTTGTGGTCTCCATCCATATATTCATCACCATATAAGACGTCGGCAACTTTTTCTTCAATCAGTTTTGTAATTGAATTTGTTTTTTCAATATCTGTACCTTCAGGATATTCAATATAGACAATTATCTGATTTGGCTTGTTGTCTGGAAAGAATTCTACTTTGGTTCTTTGTGTTCCTAAAGACCATCCAAAGGTCATAAAAGCAATAATTAATAATATAAATGTACTAAAGGTTAATAAATAAGGAGTCCAACCCGTTAAAGCTCTTTTTAATTGTCTTTCATACCAGCTTTCTAATCTTGGTAATACTTTATTTTGAAAACTATTTGCCCAACCTCTTAAGAATAATCGATAGACCCAAAGCATGATTGCAGTAAAAATCATTAAAGATCCAAGAGCACTATAAGCGCCACCTGTTACTAGAACTATGATTCCTAATAGTGTCATTGTACCTGTAAGCATAGCGATTTTTTTAATCGGCATATCTACATCTTCAACACTCATAAATTGAGAAACCAATACAGAGTTAAAGAAAATTGCAACTAATAAAGAAGAACCTAAAACGGTAGATAAAGTAATCGGTAATAATACCATAAAATCTCCCATAACCCCTGGCCATAGACCTAAAGGAATAAATGCTGCTACAGTGGTTGCTGTAGAAATAATAATAGGAAAAGCAATTTCGCTAATTCCTTTCTTAGCAGCATCAATTCTATTCATGCCTTCTTCATCCATTAAACGATATACGTTCTCGACGACGACAATTCCGTTATCAACCAGCATTCCTAGTCCCATAATTAATCCAAAAAGGATCATGGTATTCATGGTGTAGCCTAATAAATTTAAGATCATTAAAGACATAAACATAGACATTGGTATTGCAAAACCAACAAAGACCGCGTTTTTAAATCCTAAGAAAAACATTAAAACAGTAACCACTAAGAAAACACCAAAAATAATGTTGTTTACTAAATCATCTACTTGACCAATGGTTTTAGACGATTGATCGTTAACAATAGTAACTTTTAAATCTTTTGGAAAATGATTAAGTACAGCTTCATCTACAATTAATTGTATTTGTTCTGATGCCGCAACCATGTTTTCTCCAGCCCTTTTTTTAACATCTAACATTACAACCGCTTTTCCTTTTTCTCTAGCGTAGGTTGTTTTGTCTTTATCTTTAAATGAAACGGTTGCTACATCTTTTAAATAAATAGGATTGTTGAATTCAGATTTAATTACAAAATCTTCTAATGCTATCGGTTTTTCAATTTCACCAATAATTCTAACAGTTCTTCTTTGTCCGCTTGTAATAAAGTTACCTGCAGACATGGTTACGTTTCCGTTGCTAATTGCAGAAGTAATATCATTAAAACTGACTTTAGCAGCCATCATTTTATAAATATCTACCGCAACTTCAACTTCTTTTTCTTGTGCTCCACGAATATCTGCTTTCTTAATTTCTGATAAATCTTCTATTTCATCTTGTAAATATTCAGCAAACTCTTTTAGTTTATAAACAGGATAATCACCAGAAATATTAATATTTAAGATTGGTATTTCTTCAGACATGCTTAAATTGAAAACATTGGGCTCTATTTTAGCATCATTAAATGTTGGCCAATCTTCGCTTGACGTTTCAGTAGAAAGTTCATCTTTAATCTTCTGTTTAGCGAGTTCTACAGAGATGTTTTCATCAAACTCAACAATTACCATAGAGTAATCTTCTTGAGACGTTGAGGTAACTTCTATAACATTACTTACAGACTTTACTTTATCCTCTATAGGATCTGTAATTAGTTTTTCTATATCTTCAGCAGTATTTCCAGGGAAAGGTGTGCTGATATATATTTTAGTTTCCTTTACTTCAGGGAAATTTTCTCTGGCCATACTTAAATAAGCAGAAATACCATAGAAAAATAATACAGCCATTATTACATAAATGGTTGTTTTATTATGAATTGCCCAAGAAGATAGTTTAAACTCTTTATCGACTTGTTTTTTTTGTTTTGTCATCTCTAATATTTTTATTTATTGATAACTTTTACCGTTTGTCCGTTGTTTACACTACGTGCACCTTCTTTAATGATTTCTGTACCTACAGTTAGGTTTTCTAAAACCTCGATATAATTCCCTTGAGTTTTACCTGTTTTAATAACAACTCTTTCTGCAATTGCTTCGTTATTTGAGTTTTTACCTTTGATAGCGTATACAAATTGTTCACCATTCGCATTTTCAGAAATAATACTTTGGGGAATTAAAATTGCTGCTGCATCTGTATAATCATTAATTTGAAGTTTTGCCGTTAAATTTGGTTTTACATTTCCACTTTTGTTTGCAACGGGCACTTCAATTTTAAAAGATCTATTATTAGGGTTGATAAAACTACCAACTTGTCTAATTTTACTATTTAAACTAGAACCAAGTACAGGGAATTCTACTTTTACTTCTTTGTTTTTCTGAATACTTGCTATGTATCTTTCTGGTACTTCTGCTTCGATATACATATTATCGAGATTCACAATTCTGAATACTTCAGAACCTTGTCCTGGTGCAATAACTGTTCCCGGTTCTTTAATCACATCATCTATAACTCCAGAAAAAGGGGCTCTAATTGATGCTTTAGATTGTTGACTTTTTAATTGTTTTAAAGCATTTTTTTGAGATTCATAATTCGTTTTTGTTTGTAAAAACTGAATTTCAGAACCAATTTTTTGTTCCCATAAACGATTTTGACGTTCATATGTAGTTTTAGCTAATTGCGTTGTAGCTTCTAATTGAGCAACTTGATTGCTTAAGCCGCCATCATCTATAGTTGCTAATAACTGACCTTTAGAAACACGTTGCCCTTCTTTAACATAAATTCTTTTTAAGATTCCTGGCATTTCTGGATACACCAATATATTTTGCTTTGTTTTTACACTTCCTTGAATTTCTAGATAATGTTTAAAAACAGATTCTTTTGCCGTGATTGTTGTAATTAAAGGAAGTTTTTTAACGGTATCTTTTTTAGAAATAGCGTTATTTATGGTTTCTAATTCTAGATTTATAGCATCTAGGTTAGTTGTAATTTCTTTCTTTTTTGCGGTTAATTCTTTTAACGTTCCAGAAGAAACTAAGCTTTCTATAGATGTTGTTTTTTTCTCTCCACAAGAAATTAAAACAAGTGTGATTACTAATAATGAATATATTTTTCTCATTGTCTAATAGTTATTTGATTGGTAAGTTTAATGCGTTTTCTAATGCTGCTTTTTTTGCAATTACATCTAACATAGATTGAATGTAATTTTGTTGTTGAGCATATAATTGATTCTGAGCTTGTAATAAATCGAAGCTAGAAGAAATTCCTTCAAAGAATTTAATTCGTTGTTTCTTTTCTATTCTTTCTGATAAACCAACATTTCTCTTTGCTGTACTATAGTTTTCTATACTTAATTGATACTCACTTTTAGCTTTTTCGGCTAATAAGTTTAATCGCTGCTTTGTTTCTTCTAATCTTATATCAGCAGTTTCTAAAGCAATTTTTGCTTGTGCAGTTCTAGAACTTCTACCTAAACTACTAAAAATTGGTATGTTTAAACTAACACCTAATAAAGAAGAGTTGTACCAATTTTGATCACTTTTTAGAAAAGAAAAAGATTCGGAATACCCTTGAGTACCATAGTTTACAAAAGCAGATAAGGTAGGTAAAGCTTTACTTTGTTCTAGTCTCATTAATAAACGTTTAGATTCTCTGTCGTTTTCTGCAATTTTAAAATCGATATGATTTGATGAATTAAACTCTTTTGACACTAAACTTAATGCAATATTATTTTCTGCTAATGAATCTAGTGAATCTGTAAGTGTAAGTTGCGTTTCAATCGAGTTTCCTAAAGAAAGGTTTAGCATTTTGTATGCAATACCTTTCATTCTTTTCACGCTGTTTAATTGACTATTTAAGTTGCCTAACGTAATTTCTAATTGCTCTACATCTTCTTCTTCATTAAATCCATTTTCATAGATTTTTTTAGCATCACTTAAATTTTTCTTAAGAATTTTTATATTTCCGTCTAAAATCGTGATGCTATTTTCTACTACTAATACATTTCCATAGGCATTTATAACAGCTTCTCTTGTTAGAAGCTCTGTTTTTTCATTAGCTTGTTTAGAAATCTTTAGATAGGTTCTAGATGCTTGTAGGCCTACTAAATATGATCCATCAAAAAGTAATTGTTTTAAAGTAACAGCAGCACTTATATTTTGCTGAGTACTAAAAGTTACGGGCACAAAAGTACCTGGAGGTCCTCCTGCAATTTCTGCGGGTAATAAAGAAACTTGTTGTTTTAACCAATTTTGATAATCTATTTTACCATTAATTTGTGGCAAACCAATTGTGGTAGTTTCCCAAACTTTCTTATTTGCAGATTTAATATCATTTTTAGATGCTTTCGTATTATAACTATTCTCAATGGCAAAATTAACAGCCTCTTCTAGAGATAAGTTCATTGTTTTTTCTTGTCCCCTTGTAACTAAGAAAAAACAGGTACTAATGCATACCAGTATTATTTTTTTCATGTGGTTTTTATTTCAGTTTTAATTGGTTTTCTATTTGTTGTACTCCTTTTTCTGTGCAAATTCCTCTTAAGTGATATTCTAAATAATAATCCATTAAAGTATTCATGGAATAATCATCTAACGGAAAAAGATCTTTATCTTTAATACTAATCATTCCATTAAAATATATTCTAGAAATGAATTCTAAGTCTATATCTTTTCGATACAAATCTTTTTCTATTCCACTTTTCAAATTATCAATAACGCACCCTTGCATAATATGAAACTGTTTTTGCTTTAAAGATGCATAAATCTTTGGGTAATATTTTTGAAGTTGATACTGCGGAGAAGACTTTTCATCCTTTAAATGATCCATAACAAATCTTTTTATTGAAAATACTTCGTCAATAGGATTCATTTTTAAATCACAAATACTATCAATTCCGCAACTAACGCTATTAAACATAAAACCTGTAACAGCATCAACAAGTTCAGTTTTATTCTTAAAGTACTTGTAAATCGTTTTCTTCGAAACCCCTAGAGCACTAGCAATTTCATCCATGGTCACACTTTTAAAACCTAGGTTTAAGAAGAGTTCGTTCGATTTTTCTATTATTTTTTCTCTCATAATTCGACTGCAAATATACATTAGGAAACTAAAGAAACAAAAAAAGTTTCCAAAGTTTTAGTGTTTTTTTAACATTTGATTTTAAAAGTGAAATTTCTTTACGTTATTTTTACAAAAAATTACAGTTTTGGACATTTTACATTATCAACAAGAATTTTTACAATTTTTACAATCTAAAGATTGGATTAAAGAACCAAGAAATTTATATGAACCTATAGATTATATTTTAAAATTAGGAGGTAAGAGAATACGACCAGTTTTAACTTTAATGGCTGCTGATATATTTTCTACGGATTATAAAAAAGCAATGCCTGCAGCTTTGGCTGTTGAGGTTTTTCATAATTTTACGTTAGTGCATGATGATATTATGGATGATGCTCCACTTAGAAGGGGAAAAGCTACCGTTCATGAAAAATGGGATATTAGCACAGGAATTCTTTCTGGTGATGCAATGTTGATTTTAGCCTATCAATATTTTGAAAACTATGAACCTATTGTTTTTCAGAAATTAGCACAACTTTTTAGTAAAACTGCCTTAGAAGTTTGTGATGGACAACAGTTAGATGTAGATTTTGAAACTAGAAATGATGTTACTATTGATGAATATATTAATATGATTCGTTTAAAAACGTCTGTTTTAGTAGCTGCCGCATTAAAAATGGGTGCGATAGTTGCAGAGACAAGTGAAGAAAATGCAAGCTTAATTTATGATTTCGGATTAAATTTAGGTTTGGCCTTCCAGCTTCAAGATGATTATTTAGACACTTTTGGTGATCCAGAAACTTTTGGAAAACAAATTGGAGGTGATATTATAGAAAACAAAAAAACCTTTTTATACCTTAAATCTTTAGAGGTTTCTAATGCTGTAAATAAAGAGAAATTAGAATCTTTTTATAATCAGAAGTTAGAAGATAACTCATTTAAGATTAAAGAAGTAACGAATATTTTTGAGTCAAGTAACATCCCTGTATTAATAAAGGAACAAATAGCGAATTATACAGAAAAAGCTTTTGAAACTTTAACTCAAATGGATATCCCAAAAACGGATAAAGATAATTTGAAAACTTTTGGTTTATGGTTAATGAATAGAACTGTATAATTTTATCAATTTTATTGCAAATAATTTAAAATTAATAGTACATTTGCATCCTTAAATTATTGGTCCTATAGCTCAGTTGGTTAGAGCACCTGACTCATAATCAGGTGGTCCAAGGTTCGAGTCCTTGTGGGACCACAAAAGCAACTCTTAATCGTTTGATTATCAGTTGCTTTTTTTATTTTTATATAATCAGCAATTGTTAATTTACTTAATTTTTCAACTTTTCTAAAGAATCTAAAAGTTCTTCTCTTTTGTAATAAACTCTTCCTCTAATTCCATGAGAAATTATTTTTTTTTGCCCAATTATTTAAAGTAGGTAAAGATATTTTTAAAAAATTACTAGCTTCTTTTTTAGTTAATAAATGTTCTTCAGGAATTTCGTTTTTTACTTCTTTAATATTTTCTGAAGTTGAAAATTGCCCTTTATTCAATCCTTTTTTCTGAATAGTCTTTTTTCTTTTTAAAGCTTCTTTTGTGTTATTATTTAAAATTCAACTCCATTTTTTTGAGCATTGAAACAAATCGTTTTTACTTCCTTTAAATATTTGCCAAAAGTTCCTTCTGATATTTTTTCTTATTTGTCTAAAAAATAAATAAACTTTTCTCAGAAGTTTAAATTTATATCTTTAATTTTTACCGTTCTCTAGGTTTTATAGCTATATGTTTATTAAAAGCAACATATCTTCTATTAGATGTTCATTTTGTTGCAGTTGATTTTAATACGGAAAACTATCTTTAAAGATTCAAATCATATTCTTTAATCAAACTAAAGTTAAATATTTTAATAAAATGAACAACATTAAATTTCTTGTATTAATAACTTCAATTGCTGCTTTAGGAGGGTTACTTTTTGGGTATGACACTGGTGTAATAAACGGTGCTCAATTTTACTTAACAAAATATTTTGAATTAGACGCAACTACAAAAGGTTGGGTTGTTGGTAGTGCATTATTAGGGTGTTTATTGGGAGCAATTATAGCGGGTCCATTAAGTATTCGTTTAGGTAGAAAAAGTTCTTTAATTATTTCTGCAATTTTATTTTCACTTTCTGCTTGGGGTTCTGGTTTGCCTAGTTTTTTAGAAGAATCAGTATCATTGCTTGTTATTTTTAGAATAATTGGAGGTTTAGGTATTGGTATTGCATCTATGAATGCACCAATGTATATTGCAGAAATTGCGCCAGCAGACAAAAGAGGTAAATTAGTTACTTATTATCAATTAGCGATTGTAATTGGTTTTTTTGCAGTTTTTCTAGTAACTTATTTTATAGGAAATAGGTTAACTGAAGCTCAAAGTTTAGAATTTGGCTGGAGACAAATGTTTTGGTCAGAATTAATACCTAGTGGACTCTTTTTAGTTGCTCTATTTTTTGTTCCTAAAAGTCCTCGATGGCTTTTGTTAAAGAATAGAGATGCAGAAGCACTTTCTATTTTAATAAAGATTCATGGTGAAGAAAACGCAAAAAAAGAAGTGAACCAAATAAAAAAATCATTAGAAAAAGAAACCGAAAAAACGAAAATAAATTATTTTTCTAAAAGCATTTTAACTATTATAATTATTGGATCTGTTTTTTCTTTACTACAACAATTTACAGGAATAAATGCTGTGTTATATTATGGTGCAGATATTTTTGAAAAATCTTTAGGTTTTGGTAAGGGAGATGTTTTAAAACAACAAGTTTTATTAGCTTTTGTAAACTTAGTATTTACTCTAATTGCAATGGTAACTGTAGATAAATTTGGAAGAAAACCACTTGTTTACATTGGTTCTATTGGTATGTTAACTGGTTTTTTACTTTTAGGTTTTACAATTCAACAACAATCTATAGGTATATTGTCTCTTTTAGGAGTATTAATATTTATTGGCTCTTTTGCGTTGTCTATGGGACCTGTTGTTTGGGTACTTTTATCAGAAATGTTTCCCAATAAAATTAGAAGTGTAGCAATGTCTGTAGCTGTAGCTGTGCAATGGGCAGGGAATTATGTTGTTTCTCAATCTTTTCCAATTGTAACAGTAAGTGAGGTGAATAATAATAGTTTTTGGAATGGTTCTTTACCTTATTTCATTTTCTCTTTTTTTATTATCGTTATAATTTGGTTTACGTATAAATTTATTCCAGAAACTAAAGGAAAATCACTAGAAGAAATAGAATCTATTTGGAATAGTAAGGTTTAAAATGTAATATTACAATTATCTATCAACTCATAGTATTTTATGAAAAATATATTATTTTTATTACTATTTTTTGTGAGTGTAAGTAATCATGCTCAAAAGATTTTTAAAGATTATAGTTTTGTAAATATTAAAGAGGGGGTACCTAAAGTGGGGGTATCATCTATTGTACAAGATCATAAAGGGTTTATTTGGATTGCTACAACGGGTACAGGTTTATACAAGTTTGATGGTATAAAGTATACCTCTTATAAGTTCAATTTTAGAGATACAAACTCATTAAGTAACAACTTAGTTCAATCTGCTTTTATTGATAGTAAAAAGAGATTATGGATTGGTACCGAGAATGGTTTAAATCTATACGATAGAGATTTCGATCAGTTTAAGAGAATTTTATTGGACAATAAAGTTGGTTTAAAAGAAAGTGTTTTAGCTCTCGAAGAAGATTCTTATGGAAATTTATTAATAGGAACGGACAATACAGGTCTTTATAAATTGAATATTAACACATTTAAAACAGATAAAATATTAAATGATTCTTCTAGATTTTTAAATGTTTATAATATAAAACATACAAGACAAGGTAAAACTTTTGTTGGTACTAATTTAGGGTTAAAAGAAGTAGATTTAATACATAATAAATTGATTCATACTAAATTATTTACTGATGATGAAAAGTCTATAGATTCAGAAATTGAAAATTTATTTATTGATAATAAAGATAATTTATGGATTGGTTTCGAAAGAGAAAAAGGAGTATATAAATGTGCTTTAACCAATGACATAAATAATAATATTGTAAGCGTAAAGAAGTTAGGGATTACATCAAAAAAGGTGATGAAAATTGTTCAATTGCCAGATAATACAATGATGATTGGTTCTGAGAATGATGGTCTCTTTCACTTAGATGAAGAAGGGGGGATTATTAAGAATTATGTTTCTAGTAATACCGGAGACAATAGTATTTTACATAATTCTATTTGGGAACTTTTTATAGATAAAAACGATAGAATCTGGCTGGGGTATTTTAATAGCGGTATTGCAGTAAGCGATAAATTATATGATAAATTTAAAGATTTAAAAAGTCTACCAAATAATAAAAATTCATTAACAATTCCATCTGTATCAAGTGTTATAAAAGGAAAATCTGGTAATTTGTGGATTTCTACAGACGGTGGAGGTATCGATGTTTATAACCCTAAAACATCAAAAGTAATTCATATTAATAAAAAAAGTAACGCTGTTTATTCTGGTCTTAATTCAGATTATATAGTAAACCTGTTTTTAGATTCTCAAAATAATTTATGGGTGGCAAGTTGGGATAAAGGTATCTTTTTATTGAAAAGTGGATCAAAACATTTTATCAATTTTAATAAAAAAAGTACACCAAAAGAGTTTAATATAAATACAGTAAGAAGTTTTTCTGAAGATTCTAAAGGTAATATTTGGATTGCTGCTTATTTCGAAGGACTATATTCTTATAATTTAACAACTCATAAATTTAAAAAACATGATTCAGAAGAATTTTTGAAACATCAGTCTTTAAATAATAAATTAATGAAAGTATTCGTATCCTCAGACGATATTATTTGGGTTGGTACTGCTTATGGATTATTTAAAATAAAAGAGGTTGGGAATGAAAAGTTTGAAATTATTTCATTCAGTAAAAGAATGCAAAAAGAATATGGTGGGTTTTCTGATGTAAATCATATTTTATCAATATTTGAATCTTCAGATAAAGAGATTTGGATTGGTACAAGAGGAGCAGGTCTTTGTAAATACAATAGCAGTAAAGATTCTTTTACATGGTATAATAGATCCAAGGGGTTAGAAGAAGAAAATATTTCTGCAATTATAGAAGATAATGATAAAAATATTTGGGTAAGTGGTAATTCTGGGATTACTAAATTAGATTTAGTAGAAGAAAAGTTTACGAACTTTAATTCTAATGATGGATTACTTTCTAATGATTTTTATTTCGGAGCTGCCTTAAAAGACAAAAAAGGAATACTATATTTTGGTAACTATAAAGGATTAGATTATTTCAACCCTAATGAAATTAAAAAGAATTCTAGTTTACCAACATTACATTTAACAGATTTCAAACTGTTTAATGAAAAAGTGCTACCAGCTATAGAAGGGTCTCCTTTAAGTAAAGTTATTTCAGAAACAAAAAGCATTAATTTATCTCATGAACAAGCTGTTTTTACAATTGAATATACTGGTTTAAATTATACGAGACCAGAGAAAAATAATTACGCCTATTATTTAGAAGGTTATGAAACTAGTTGGAACTATGTTGGACAGAAGAGAAGTGCAACCTATACAAATTTAGACCAAGGTAATTATGTTTTTAAATTAAAAGCATCTAATAATGATGGTGTTTGGAATGAACTTCCTTTAGAATTAAAAATAAAAATACTTCCTCCTTGGTGGAAAACCAAATGGGCAATTCTTTCTTATATTCTTGGGTTTCTTTTTTGTGTCTATTTATTAAATTTCTTA
>JQIA01000559.1_pt1 | contig 19174 bp, 17 predicted proteins | sample 811431 | NCBI WGS metagenome assembly JQIA01 (sample SAMN02998118, study PRJNA258478) | marine sediment metagenome | biome: marine; feature: seafloor; material: sediment; isolation source: oil-polluted sediment collected from 3 locations (0.5 km, 0.7 km and 0.9 km)... | place: USA: Gulf of Mexico ...
TAATAAATAGAATTATCACCTTCTGGCGCACCTAACCTCCCTTTTTTATAAGTAGCAAGTCCTTTGTTTAAATATATATTCAGATTTTTAGCTGCCTCTTCTCTCGTAGCTAAATCTCTATCATATTTAGTTTTTATATTCTGAACTTCTTTTTTTGTAGACGACAATTTTGAGTTGTCTCTATCTGCTATTTCCACCAATTTAACCCAATCATTTGCAGCATCAAACTTCGTAGCGTTGGCTGTAGCAATTGCTTCAGATAGTGCAATGTCAATTATTTTATCTCGAGTAATTGAAACGTTTTTGTTGGTTGGTTCTAAAGATTTAGCGGTAGTTAGATTATCGAGAGCTTGCTCAATGTCTTTCAATTCATGTGGTGTATATTGCGCTAAAGTGTCAGCTCTTTGAATTAATTGGCTTACTCGAACAGCTGGAATATTAGCTATTTCAGGTTTCACCACTTCTTGTTTTATAACTTGGGGCTTTAACTGCTCATTTTTCTTTTGGCTCATTGGAGCTTCACTAATGAGTTCCTTCGTAACGAGTCCACTTTTATTTAAACTATTTTCTGATGTGATTTTCCCCCCCCTCTTTTCTTGAAGTAGGTTTATTCCAGTAAGTTCCTCAAATTTCGGGAGCCATTTATCTTGAAACATAAATCCTGCTACACCGGCAGAAATTAATATAACAACCGTCATCATTAATCCGACTTTGCTTTTAGTTTCTGGGGCAACACTAATCCTTTGATCAACATTAAATTCGTCACTTAGTTCATAATCTTCATCATCAAAATCATCTCTTCTCAGAGGTTGATCAACGACTCGTGAAATAACAGTTTTCGCAATTCCATCAGATACTCTTGAAACGCTTCCAGTTGTACCTGTTTTATTACCTGTAATGATAAATTCTTTTAATGCATCAGCTAATTCATCACCCGTTTGAAATCTTGCGTTTGGATTTTTATCGAGTAAGGAATTAATAATCCATTGTAGGTGATTTAAACGTGCAGGTAACTGGGGAACAGGTTTAGTGACGTGCTTAATACATATACTAACGGAATCTTCACCGGTAAAAGGGACACTACCAGTCATCATTTCAAATAATATGATGCCTAAACTATAGAGATCAGAGCGACCATCTAACTTTTTACCACGACACTGCTCAGGACTCATATACTCGGGAGTGCCGATTAACTTACCTGTTTGAGTCATTTGAGTAGATGAATTAGATGCTTTAGCGATACCAAAATCAGTCAAAATAGGCTGATCATCGTCATCAAAAAGGATATTTTCGGATTTAACATCTCGATGAATGTAGCCTTTACTGTGAGCAAAATGGAGAGCTTTTGCTAGTTTTGCAATAATTGTTAAGGCTTCTTTTGTTTTTAAACCACCGGAAATTCTAGCTTTCAACTCTTTACCACGCATATATTCCATTGCGAGGTAATAAAAATTGCCACTTTCGCCAACATCGTAAACAGTGACAATTCTCGAATGGGCTAGTTTAGCAACGATTTTTGCTTCTCGAATAAAACGCTCTCCAAATGTTGGATCTGCTGCGAGCGCAGGGGACATAACTTTTAATGCTACTTCTCTGTCAAAACCTTTTTGAATAGCGAGATATACGGTTGCTTGACCACCAACACCTAGTGTTCTTATTATCTCATAACCTGGAATTTCAATCGCGCTCACAGAGGCTATTTCCCTTTTTTATTATTGTAAACGTTAGTAGCATATCTTCTCATCAAGCCCTCTCAGCATTTGCAAAAGCTAGAACTTGGTAATAGTAGCAAATCGAGGTGTATGTTTGAAACAGTTTATTAAATTTACCATTTATTTATCACTCGTAAAATTTTATTGAAAAATGGTGAATATTTACTAGAAATCCTCTAAGATATGTGAAGCAGTCGTGATTAATGAAAGATTTAACTCGCAAAGGAGAATATATATGCGAACACGTGCAGGAGAAGCAGCTCGACCTTGGTTCAGAAGTGAGCGTTACTACCACACCGGTGAAGGATGGTGGTTTATGACGAGAGAAAATGAAGAAGCTGGACCATTTATCTCTCAACATGATGCTGAAAATGAGTTGATACTCTATATACGGCATGTTAATCAACATGGCGATATTCCATCATTGAGTCAAAGAAACCATTAGATACTCATTATGCCAAGTTATAGCAAATATAAATCAAAATACTGAATATACATACTTAGGTTAAACGGGTTTAAATTCTGCTAAAAGTCGATTAATTACCCTTGAAGCGGTCACCATTCCAAAGGTTGAAGTAACCATCACTGATGCACCTAAGCCTTGCGAACAATCAAGCTTATTAGAATTTGAATTGGTTTGTTTCGCATAACTGACTTTGCCATCACTAGTTGGATAACGCACTTGCTCAGTCGAAAAGACACACTCCACACCATATACTCGTTTTGGATTACGACTAAAACCATGATTACGACGTAATTCATTGCGAACTTTTGCAGACAAAGGATCTTGCCAGCTCTTATTCAAATCGGAAACAGTTATTTTCAAGGGATCAATTTGCCCGCCTGCACCACCCGTGGTAATGATATTGATTTTATTTCTTTTACAATAGGCTACTAAAGATGCTTTCACTCTAGCATCGTCAATAGCGTCAATCACATAATCAGTATCTTTTGATATCAATTTTGTTAAGTTTTCTTTATTAATAAAGTCTAAACGAGTTTCTATTTCACAGTTTGGGTTAATGCTAATTAACCGATCTTTCATAGATTCAACTTTCAATTGTCCAATAGAATGACTTGTTGTGTGTATCTGCCGATTAATGTTGCTAATACAAATATCATCTAAGTCAATTAAACTCAAATGCTCAACGGATGATCGAACCAACGCTTCTGAGGCCCAACTTCCTACACCTCCAATACCGATGATTGTTACATGTATGTTCGAAAGCAGCTCCTTTGTATTACTACCGTATAGCCGCGAAATACCGCCAAATGCAAGGGGATTTAATTGTTTATTCGTCATTTTTTATTCTTCAATATCCATTCAATAAAAAACGAACAAATGTTCGCTTTTTAGCTTGACCTTACTACTCAGACCAGATAAATTGCAGTCATTAATCATTAAAGTTCAAAAATAACAACGACTGACATTATTTTTACCCATTTTAAAAACCTTAAAATGTATAACGGAAATTAGATTATGCCCCAATATAAAGCACCTGTCGAAGACATGAAGTTCATATTACACGATTGGTTAAAAGTGACTGACTTATATTCTAAATTAGGCTTCGAGGATGCTAGCGACCCAGAATTAGTCAATGCGATAATAGATGAATCTGCAAAATTTGCAGAAACACAATTATCTCCACTAAACCATCCTGGAGACACAGCGGAGTGTACGTGGGTTGATGGTAAAGTAACAACTCCTAAAGGTTTCGCTGATGTTTATAAACAATTTTGTGATGATGGTTGGGCTTCACTTGGCTTTTCAACAGAGTATGGGGGGCAAGGATTACCAGCCAGTGTTGCTATTTGTGTTGCTGAAATGAATGCTTCAGCGAATACATCATGGAGTATGTATGCAGGTTTAACTCATGGGGTCATTTCCGCATTATCTGCGCATGGTAGCAATCAATTGAAAGAACGATATTTACCAAATCTAATCCAAGGTCGTTGGACTGGAACAATGTGTTTAACTGAAGCACATTGTGGTTCGGATTTAGGAATGTTAAAGACGTCTGCAAGACTACTCGACAATGATCAATATTCAATCTCTGGAACAAAGATTTTCATTTCCGCTGGTGAGCATGATATGTCAGATAATATCATTCATCTTGTATTAGCTAGATTACCTGATGCGCCAGCAGGAACTCGTGGTATTTCACTATTTATAGTTCCTAAAATAATAGATGACAATAGTGCGAACGAAGGAAATAGTCTTTCAACTGATAACAATGTTACTTGTGGGTCAATCGAACACAAAATGGGAATTAAAGCATCTGTAACTTGCGTGATGAATTTTGATGATTCAGTCGGTTATTTAGTGGGAGAAGAAAATAAAGGTTTAAGTTACATGTTCACCATGATGAATGCAGCTAGATTAGCAACAGGAACCCAAGGTTATGCGATTGCCGATTTATCTCGCTCGGCCTCTTTGGAGTATGCAAAAGATAGATTACAAATGCGTTCCCTCTCAGGTCCAAAATATCCTGAAAAAGCAGCCGATCCTATAATTGTCCATCCTGATGTAAAACGAATGCTGATGAGCCAAAAGGCCATTATTGAAGGTTGTCGAGGGTTAGCTTTTTATGTTTCGACGTTGCTCGATCAAGTAAAAGGAGGGACTGATGTAAATGGGGAAATTGAAGATCGGCTTGGATTGCTAACGCCAATCTGCAAGGCACTAATGTCGGAGTTAGGCTTTGAATCAGCTAATCATGCTGTTCAAGTATTAGGTGGACATGGGTTTATAAAAGAATGGGAGCTTGAGCAACAAGTGAGAGATGCTCGAATCACAATGATTTACGAAGGAACTAATGGAATCCAAGCGCTTGATTTATTAGGTCGAAAGATAATGAGAGATCAAGGTAAATCGTTACAATCCTGGATATCAGATATCAACACACATTGCGAAACAGCCTTAAATCTGAAAACCGATTCTTCTAACTATTTTTCTAAAACGCTTAATAAAGCAGCAACAAAAATTAAAGATCTTAATAAGGAATGGTTGAAGTTGACTCAATCAGTTGCAACTAAGGGGCAGAATAATCCCGAAGAGATTGGAGCTGCTGCTTTTGATTTTATGATGTACTCAGGCTATGTGTCTCTAGCCAGCATACTTTTACAAATGGCGACGGTCGCACATTCATCAAGTCAGCCTTCAAGTTTTATAAAATCAAAATTTCAAGTACTAGATTTTTTCGTTGAAAGAATATTACCTCGCACTCAAACACATAAAGAATGTATATTGTCGAGTGCTAGCGTATTAGATTGTGAAGAATTTATTTTAGACTAAATTTTTAGTATTTCTTTAACAAATGGAATAGTTACTTTACGTTGATGAGCAAGAGATTGTTCATCAAGAGTATTTATTATCCTTTTTAAATTGATTATACTACGATCGTTTCTATTTAAGATAAAAGTTGCGACTTCAATATTTATTTCCACTCCAGAATTCACACCACTCGTTTGAATAAATTCAATTAGGTGTTTATCATCTATTTTTTTCAACTTATAAATAGACATTGAAGATAAACGAGAAGTTAAATCTGCCAATTCCAACTGTATTTGTAATGGCGTTTCTTTTGAAAAAACTATTAATTTTTTACCAGAATCTTTTAACTCGTTGTAGAGATTAAATAGTGCGACTTGCCATTCGTAATTACCTTGCACACATTCTAGTGAATCAATGCAAACAAGATCAACATTAGCTAAACCATCTAATATACGAAAAGAAATTTGATCGTTGTCTAGAGGTAAATAAACGCAAGTCTTATTGCCTGATTGATCAAATGCTTGACAAATTGCTTGAGCTAAATGTGTTTTTCCTGAGCTGTGATCACCCCAAACAAAAAACATGTTAGTTGTATCTTGTCCTATAAGGCTAGTTCCTAGGTTCTCTACGCTAACATCATCAATTCCTTTAGCTTCTACGATACAAGGTAGATCTTCTGAGTAACTCCTCAGCTCTTCAATTAATTCAGTGTTTGAACCTACAAAAAAACTTTTTAGAGTCGCAGAAGAGTCAAGACTTATTTTTAAAGGTAATTGAAACATAGGTTTTGTAATTCAATAAAATAAAAAATTAGAATGTATTTACTTGTCAATGTGTTGAGGAAGTTTGCTAGGAGCTTCTTTACTGAAGTAACGACCTCCCCAAATTATAGTATAGTGAAGTGTACTAATGAAGAGAGTCAAATAAATTATCCAATTGAAAGTGATAAATATACTGGTAGGCAAATGTTTATAACCTAAAGAGACTAAAAGTAGAGTTACCATCGATATTTGAAAAAAAGTATTTAGTTTTGAATAGATACTCGGGCTCATTTGGTATTTACCAAATTTACGGTGATATAAATATGCACCAAATACAATATATACATCTCGTAATGCTACTAACGAAAATAAAAGGATCTCTATCTTTGTATTTAACGTGAGTATAGCCATTGATATAACTAGTAATGCTTTATCCGCTAAAGGATCTAACACACTTCCAAAATGGCTAGTCCAATTATATTTTTTAGCTAGATAACCGTCTAAGGCATCTGAAAAACCTGCTATAAAAAATATATAAAGGGCAGTGGTATAATCTTCTTTTGAAAGATAGAACGAAAGTGGAATAAGTAATAATAGCCGTATGCTAGTGATAATATTTGGAATAGAGCGTCTACTTAACTTCACTCTAATTAACCCATCTATAATAAATTGTTTTAACGTTTAAAAAGGCATTCGAGTCCTTTGTACTTTCTAATTTCTTGATATTCACTTCTAGATTCGTAACGAGATTTTCTGCTTTATCAGCTCCTACATTCGATTCATCCTCAACAGGTAAAGAGTCATCCTGTGTAATAGTTGATTCGACCGGATCCTGAACTGATTTTTCAATAAGCTTTAAACGCCGGTTCAAGCGAAGGCTTTCGATAACGGCTTTTTCATTTGATAATAGTGACAAACGTAAAAGTACTTTATCTTGATGAATGTTAACCACGTCAACTTGGCGAACAGCTGATAAATCAGTCAAATAATTTTTAATCTTTTGAAAGTTTTCAAAATTAGTTATATTCTCAATTCCTAGAAGGAGTTCATTGCCAGCGGTCACGGTTTGGGTCACACAATATTGCTCACACAAAATTTCAGCCAAACCGTTAAACATTTGTGTATATATTAAATCGACATTATCCGATTGATACTCGAAACTAACATTTTTAGATTGATTAAAATAAGTGAATTGACCAAACCATAATTCGCTTCGCTGATATATTTTACCGATAATAATTGAATCGACAGAATAACGTTTACTTGCTTCTACAACAGCTTCTGGAAATCTTCCCCAAACATCACTCTGAGATACCAACAAGCTATCATCCAGATCCATCAAAGGAAGAATAACAGGCACCCCTCTTCTATTTGAGTTTTTAGTGACTAATTCATTAATAATAATTTCATTCTCATTTTCTGTAATTATGCGTCTATACGGGGAAAAATTCTGATCCATTTCTTCATGAGCTAACCACAAAATACTGACCGGCCGATTAATATCCCAAAGAGGTTGATTTGCTCTTTTAATTAAATTATCAATTAAGCGAGGTTCGAAATAAAGTGATATTATATATTTATACTCGTCGTTTATTTCAGTTATTCGCGAGTATTCAAATTTTTGTAAGTAGCTAGTGACTTTTTTAAAGGCTTTACTGGTTTCCTCAGAGCTCAAAATCCTTTGACTTCCACTTCGTCTTACTAGAACAAGTTTTAACCCCTCTAAACTTGCTTTCCAACGAGCATTATTACTTTGTTCTTTGACTGGAATGTCTACTTGATAAATTTTAGAGATTTCTAGCGCTTTAGCGGTATTTTCTACCATTAACAGAACGATTAGCGCCAAATAAATACGTGAAGTATAAAATAAAGATAAATGCATGAATATTTCAACGGGCTTCATATTGAGTTAAAAATGGCAAAAAGTAGTAATCAAATACTCTTTTGATTTGACTCGATTATACCATTAACGACGAACAACTGCATAATCTACGTGTCCATTATTGATGGTCATCTCTGCCAATAAGGCGTTGACTTACTATTGTAACTTATTAGAACGCTATTTTAGTCTATCTATATCGTCTGAGTAATGTAATTGTCCTTGAGAATCAACCAAAATAGCGGATATATCCGATAGATTATTAATTAAGCTCAAGCCTTTATCGAGTCCTAAGACAAAAACGCTAGTTGAAAGAGCATCTGCTGTCGTTGAAGTCGGCGCAAGGATGGTAACGCTTTGTAATTCCCGTGCAGAATCACCTGTTTTTGGATCGATAATATGATGGTATCTAATACCGTCTCTCACAAAAAAACGCTCATAATCGCCGGATGTAGAAATTGAAACCTCTTCTAAAGGTAAATTAACTAATAATTTATTTTTGTTACGAGGATGTTTGATCCCGATATACCATAATCGATCGTCTTTTTTGCCAATAATTCGACTATCTCCACCCGCGCTAACATACGCATTAACAATGCCATTTTTCTTTAGTATCTGAATACATTGATCAACAGCATAACCTTTTGCAATACCGCCAAGATCGATTTTCACCAAAGGTTGTACAAATTTTATAGTTTGATTTTCTTTGTTCAAATGAATTGATTGATAGTTGATATTTTTCTTAAGATTTTCTATTTGTTTTTCTGTTGGTTTCACTGAATTCCTATAGTCATATAAGTAGCCAACACTTGAAAAACTAATATCAAAAGCACCTTTTGTTAATTTTGAAAACTCTTCTGACTTAACAAGTAACTCAAATAGTTCTTTACTAATATGAACTGGATGCGTTGAGGCCAACCGATTGAGTTTTGATAATTCACTCGCTGGTTTAAAAGGGCTCATTAATGCATCTATACGATGCATTTCATTTATAACCTGTTGTAAGCTATTAGAGCCATCTTTTAATTTGGAGACTTCAAATTCGATATTGGATTGAGTACCCATCACCTCAAAAGAGTGCTTGATCCATTTGCAATCAGCATCGAAAGATGTGAGCAGAGTAGAAATTAGGATTACAAATTTAGCTTTAGATAACAAGGTATTCATCAATCAATATAGAGTTAAACTTTCTTAACTTGGAAGGAAGTTAATCTGATAAGTATCTTTCCACGTAACAACACTCTGTGCGCCAAAATTAATCCGTTTGATTCTAGAAATCAATCTTTTTAGTAACTTGGGAGCATCTATTTCACTTGAGTCAATGCTACAAGCAGTTACTTTTCCACTCGGAGATATTGTCAACCTAAAAACGACACGCCCCTGAAGGCTTGGATTTTTTCTTAAAGCACGATGATAGAGTGCAAATATAGCCGACTTGTTTTTATCAAAAGCTAATTGAATATTTTCTTCACTTCTTTTTTGACTACCATTTTTAGTTTTTCTTTTTGTGTTCGCTACCGCATCACCGATATTACTAGTAACTTTAGTAGTGTTTTGCCCTTTGAGCGCACCAACCCCACTTGAGCGACTCGCCGTTGCTACTCTAATCCCGCCACTGCCTTGCGTCGCTTTTTTTGTAATTAGAGAGCGAGTAACTTTAGCTGCCTGACCTGTATCGTTCGACAAGGATTGATTAGTCTTCAAATCATCTACATCTGCCAAATCCCTTAAATCTGCCAATGCATCAAACACTGCGATATGTTTTTTTGCTACCTCTTTAGCTGTTTTGACTTCAATAGGCTTAGGTTCTTCTTTTTTCTCTTCAGGTTTTTTTTGCTCTTCTTCTTTCTTTTCTTCTTTAGGTTCAGGAGGAGGTGGTGGTGGCGGTTCGACTACCTTTTTTTGCTCTAAAATCATCTTAACTAAACGCGGAGGTATCGTGGTTGTTTTTGCTCTATCCAATTCCGCTACCGTCAAAAAGGGAACAATACTACTAATTAACAGGGAAATAATAATTGCTGAAACGATTAGTTTCAGAAAACGATTGGTCTCTTCAGCATTATTTTCCCATGGTAATACGGGGTCAAAAGACATTGATGGATTATACGCCATGACTCTTTCCCTACTCCCTATCGCTTTTGGGCGAATCATTTCGTTTCATAACAGCCATTGATATATTTGTATAGTTTGCAGCACTCAGTGTTGCCAGTATCTTTCTTAATAGCTTATATGGAATATTCTTGTCGCCCATAATCGTAACGTCAAACCCTTCTTCTTCCGCATTCTCAACTAAACTAGATGCGGCTTGTATTTTCATTTCTTCTAACAATTCCTTAATGAGAGGCTCTTTATTTGAAAGAACTTGATCAACATTTACTATAAAGCGACCTTGCACTAATATTTGAGTTTTGTTAACCAACAGAATCACCGTTTCTTCCGGCAATTGTTGAGCGGACGAAGTCGGTAATTTTAAATCTTTACTACTAGGTAATTGCTGAACAGAAGAAGAGTTAACCAACAGGAAAAATACTAGAATAGTAAATATATCCATCAACGAAACTAAATTTAGACCACTTCCACTTTGTCTTTTATGATGGCGCTCCATTCTTACAGCACGATAAGATTTTTTCATTGCTTACCTCCTGAGTTCTTTGCTTTAGAAATTGAAGAGTCTGGAGGTGCATCACCCATTGATATGTTTGGAAAAAGTTCTCCGTGTATTGTATTGCCATTATCATCCAAATCTTTTTCATCCAATTCGACAAGACGAACAGCATCCATAGTTTGAATTAAAGCATCATAAGAGGTATCCATTTCCATCAATAACGTTATACCAGTATCAGTATTGAACTCAGAATGCGATTTTACTTGCTGAAGAAATTGATTAAGTGCCAAAAAGTCATATTGCTCTTCGATGTTAGGTATACTTTTCAATAATCCAGAATTTCTTTCCAATACGTCTAACCGTGCTTTACGAATCACAACCTCTAAAGCTTTCGGTGGCTTCTCTTCGGTTTCAATTACCTCTGATGCGCCCGCAGGTAAATTCATATTTAAAATCGAAACTTGTGAGAATACAGCCGTCATTAAAAGAAAAGGAACCAATACAACCATTAAGTTCATAAATGCCGTAATATTTAATTCGGCATTCATTTCTTTCATTTTTTTAGATCGTCTATTGAACATAAAATTACATTTCTAATCTTTTAAATTAACTATCAGTTACGGACTATTTTTTAGTTTGTTTATTTTTAAATATTAATTAACTAGCTGGACGTCTTGGAGCCGGTTTTGCTTTTTCTTGTGGGCGCGCAGCTCGAATTAAGTTAACGAACTTAACCGAAGCCATTTCAATACTATCCACAATTTCTGTTGTTTTCGTTTGCAAAAAAGTAAACAGTAGCAACAAAGGTATGGCAGCCATTAATCCGAATGCTGTTGTATTCATTGCAACAGATATACTCGCAGAAAGTAAATTAGCTTTTTCAGCAGGATCAACATTTGCTACAGCGGTAAAAGCTTTAATCAACCCCATAATCGTGCCAAGCAGTCCTAGTAAGGTTGCTATATTCGCAAAAGTTGCTAGATATGGTGTTCTCTTTTCTAGTCTAGGCAAAACTTCCATCATACCCTCTTCCATTGCCATTTCTAAATCATCATGGCGTCTACCTTGTCCAACTTTTGATAAGCCGTAGGCTAAAATTCGTCCGATAGCTGAATTAGAGTTGGTCGCCATATCTAATGCTTGTCTAAAATTACCTTGATTCAATACTGGTAAAAGTCTATTCCAAGCGGCTTTATTTTTAGACTTCATTAGGCTCAAATAAATGAATCTTTCTATGGCAATTGCCATACCAAGAAAGAAAACAAACAATATTATGTACATAAATTCACCACCATTTTGCATGAAGCTAATAATAGTGTCATAGGTACCGAGCGCTGGCTGTTCAATTGCGTTGCTTGCGATTGACTGTGATGATTCTGCCATATTTTTCTCCTAACGGCTTAAAACTTAGTTTTAACTCAATTTAATTGGTAATTCAGTTTAGTAATTAATTCAGACGGGTCAATAATCGATCTCTGTTATCAAATAAGTATAGCTGGTTTATTCGAATTTTAAAGTTCTACTGGTTCACAGAGTGAAATAAAAACTTATATATTTCAAATGTTTATTCTTTATTTTGACTTACTGCATTTACTTTTGTCAGTTGCTGGTAAAAACCTAACTCTTTTTCATAAACATCGGGATCTACTGTCGAAAACACTTCATCCATTAATCTATTTATTTCGGGTGGTTTTTGATGTTCAGTACTATCTTTCCAAGGAATAATGTAAAGTAAATTAGGAGCTTCTTTGTTTCCAGAAACATTCATACCCAACACCGTTTCTTCTATTTTTGACTGCTCAACAACTTGTTTAGATATAATCTCATCAGCAGAGAAGCTACTAGAAGATACAAAACCAACCGCAAACAAAAACAGCATGTTAACTAGTTTTTTATTGATAATCATCATTCATTTAATCCTGTTTTGAAGCCTTTAATCGTCTTTCAACTTCCAGCACCCAGTTAGCTACTTTTTTATCCTTATTTGAAGTTAGCCTCATATAATTATTATATTCACTTAGAGCTAGGTCAAGTTCGCCTAGATAAACATCTGCAAGCACGCCCAAATTTAGATGTGACTTGCTATAATTTGGAAAGGTTTCTATTGCTTTTAAATAACTCAATTTCGCCTCTTCAAACTTACCTTGTTTTTTGAGAATAACGCCTTTAAGAGACATAGAGTAATAGTTTCTTGGATTTTTCTTTATACTAGTATTTACCTGCTCTATCGCTTTTATAAATTGTTTTTGTAGTAAATAGATACGTGCCATTTGATAGTTTGGACCGGATAGCTGTGGATATTTACCTTTGATTTTAATCATCAAATTAAGAGCATTTGGATACAGCTTTTGCCTAATGAAAGTGGCTGTTTGTTTATAGGCTTTTATTATCTCAGTATTAATTTGAATATTAGCCATCGGGTCAAGTAGATTGCTCGACTCTAATTTTCCACTATCCGGTCCATTTTTAACGCCAACTTTGCCTGGATCGGAAGCTTCTTTTTTAACTTTCCCCTCACCTTTTAAACCGCTATCTTTTTGGTTTGGACTTTGTATCGTAGTGCAAGATACAAGTAAAGTGATCAATGCCGCAAGAGACAAACGTTTAAGTACTATTAGATTTTCGTTAGAATATAACATCTTCTACCGCCTCCAACTTTTCAGTCTTATCATATTGTGCTGGCTTTAGTTTTCTTAAAGCATTTAGACTATCTTCGATAGGTAAATTATAAAGCCCGTCTTGGGTACGTTTAGCGTTAATTTCATAAAATATTATTGCCTTATCTTCAAAAGGCAACGCTTGATCTTCTAATAGATACCCATATTCTTCGAGTTCTTCTTCATTTAAACCTTTTGGGCGCGTAGAAGACATTAAATCATCAGATAATATCTGATAGATTTGCGCAATACGATGCGTAGCTTTAGAAGTGTATAAAGCGACTTTATATTTCGCAATCGACTCGAACGCTGACAAAGATTTTTTCATTGCGTTTCTTTTCTTTTTTAGTGATTTTGCAAGAGGCAATTTTAACTTAATAGAACGGTATTTTTCAAAAAGTGGATCACTTAATATAAATTTTGATTCTGCTACCAAAAAACTAGTTCGAGAATTGTTTTCCTTAGACTTATGATAAAATTGAATTAGTTTTTGCCTCCAAAATACAGTTTTGTTTTTATCACCCATTTTTGTATATAGTTGAATTAAATGATTGCGACCTTCTTGTGCCAACAAATAGGGAGTAGGATAAGTCCAAACATAATGTTTAAAAGCTTTTATTGCTTCATTTCTATTATTAGCTTTTAAATAGAGTTCGGCTATTTTCCAACTACCATCTCTCGCAAAATCAGTTCCAGGTTGACTCTTTATCATTATCGTTAACTCTTTAGCCGCTCTATTCCAGTCCTTTTGTTCTTGATAGATAAATGCAAGTTTCTCTGGAATATTTTTCGCTAATTGATGTTTGCCATATTTTTTTCTGAAATTTACAAGTATTCGTTCAGCTCGTTCCCAAGCGTTAAGACCTAAAAGTAAAGTTGCTGCATCATATTGAGCATTGATATTTACCAAAGCAGTTGGTTCCAAACTATTTATCTTAAGAAACAATGAAATTGCTAACTTAGTATTACCCGACTGCTTAGCGTTTTCAGCTTGCTTATAAATACTTTCAGCTCTTCGCTGATGAAATAGTTTTCGTTCTTTTTTTGATAGGCTTTTAGTTCTCAATAATTCGCTGATCGCTAATTCCGCTTCAGCATATAGAGCTTGGTCGAATAAACCATTAGCAATAATGACTAAAGCACGTTGCTTTTGTTTTACGGAAACTGGCGTTCTTAAAGCAAGCAGCTTTCTACTAGTCAAAATAGCAGCGCCCACATCTTGAATTCTCAATTGTTGCTCCGCCACTCTTGCGAGAATATCAGGTGCTTGCTTATCCAACGGAAATGCATCTACAAAGCTTAACCCACTTAAAATAAGTGGTGTTAATTTTTCTATCTCTGTTGCAGACTTTGGATAAATTACTGATTGATAAGATATCAATGAGCGATAAGCCGCGTCTCTAGTGTATTTTGATTTAGGATTTTTATAAGCTACGATATCATAGGCTCTTGCTGACTCTAAAAAGGACTTTCCTTCATAGAGTGTCTCAGCAAGCAGAAACCGGTATTGTGAATCAATTGCAGGCTCTGAAAAAGTATCCAAAATTTCTTTATACCACTTTGCAGCAATTAAGAAATCTACTGTCTTTTTGCTTTTTTGTGCATTAGCATGATAAAAATTAGAAATATCGTTAAGGTGCAATCGTAATAATGGCTTGATCTGTTCAATCACAGAACCTTTATGCTTCAACCAAAATTCACTATTACGCCCGTAGTTAACCACAAATTTTTCTTTGGCTGGTAATATTAGGCTCGGGAACCCACCTTTCTTATAGATCTCTATAACTTCCGAATGAAAACTTGGCGCAGTTACACTAAGCGGTCGAGAGTCAATATAGCCCATATAAGTATCTGCAGCGTCTTTAAATCGCTCTTGCGTTATATAAAGCTCGGCTAAAGATTTATATATATCACTTTCATACCCTTTCAAAGAAACTTTGGAGAAATGTTTATTGACTGATAGGTACCCATCTAAATTGTAGAATGCTAGGCTAATCACTCTCCTTGTATCGGTTATCAAAGCGGTTGACAGGTATTTTTTACCATCGCCTAACGTTGTTTGATTGTTGATTAGGCGATCGTAAAGCAAAAAGAAATCAGCTAAAGCTTCTTCGTAAAGACTCAATTTGAAACGGCTCCATCCTCTTTTATATAAAGCCTTATCATAAAAATGAGTATTCTCACCTTTTACGACCACTTCACTATATGCCTTATCAGCTATTTCATAATCTTTATATACAAAATAGGACTCTCCTCGTCTAAATTGGCTTTCAACATAGGAACTTGCTTTTACTGGGTTAACAGCTATTTGGTCTAGTAACGCTAGGGATTTTTCTGGTTGCTGATTAAGAGAGTGCGCGCGAGCCAATTGATATTTAACCGCAGATATATTTTTATAGGATGGGTACTCACTGATTAGTCTTTGATATAATTTTATTGCTTCAGTAAAACTAGCATCTTTCATTGTTCTACTTAAATTTTCAAACTTACTAGAATCATCAATCGTCATTTTAGATTCAGCTAAACGCATATTGAGATCGGCTAAAAGCGCTAACGCTTCCATTTTTATTTTTGCATCGCCTCTTTGCAATAGGCGTTTATAACTTTCAATGACTAACTCTGGATTTATGCTGGGAAGTGTTGAAGGTTTAATAGTAAGAGGTAAATCTTGATCGATAAATGAAATTCTTGGTTCTTGCGTTCTCGGTTCAATTTTTTCAAATGGATCAGCCCACTTTAGACCGGCACATGAACTTATAGATAACGCGAGCAGCAATAAAACAATTCGATTTAGATACTGACCAATTTGTTCCATCAACATTTACTCATCCTCTGGGATAACGAGAGCTTTTTCATGTAATCTAGCAATCGATAAATCGGACTGTAATTGGAAATGCTTAAGTGTCGCTTTACGTTTTTCTAAAACTTCAAGAATCTGTTGTTTGATTTTCTCTGATTGAATACTAGACTCTTGTTCAATTTTCTCTCGTAGCCTCAAAATCGTATTTTTGCCCTGAGTTATTTTTTGCTCCTCACCAGTAAATCTTGTTCCGGCTTTCTCTCTAGCATTAGCTAGTGACACCTTTCTATTTGATAACAACGTCAGTTGTTGAGATATTTCCATTTGTGACTTTTCTAAATCCCATATTTTAGCACGGCTATTTTCCTGAAATTGCCACATCAACAAGCCCTTTGCCCTTCTTGATTTAGTTCTGACTTCATCAGAAATCATGCTTGAAGGTATAGTGTTTAATCGTTTTTGCAATTTAGCTAGTCGGTTATAAATTTCTTTTTGCTTTTCATTAGCAAGCAAATGCATATTTATATTTTGCTTTAATTGAACGATATCATTTTGAACGTGAGTGTAGAGCTGTTCATATTCATTACTTGTATCTGCTAGCAAATATTTTTCAATACGAGGTAGATGTTCTTGGTATCTCGTTTGGTTAGCACTCACCATTTGAGAAAACATCGGTAGCTGGCTTTCCCAGTGATCTAAGATTTTGGCTAACGCTCCCAATTTTTGATAGTTTCTGAAACCTTGATTAAAACTATTTTTCGCTAACAACTCATAGATATAATAATCATACTCGTCACCAAAAAGTTTAGAGTCCTTGACTTGTCCATCCGTCACTTTGAAATTAGAAGAAACTACCTCGTTTTCACTGGCATTAGATGCGACAAGGTTAGCCACTAAATTTTCTACAAGATTTCCATAAGCGACTCTATCTTCAATTTTTTCAACGAGTTCAATTTGAGTTTGGAATACGCTTGATGCTAACAAATATTTTTCTAATGATTCATTCATTGCATCTAGTTTTTGGTAGGCATAAGGGATTGCCAGTAAAGCTTCTTGCACAGCTAAATCTCTAACATCTTTTGATATTAACTTTAGCCAATGATTCAGCGCCTTTTCATAATCACCTTGTTCAATATAGGTCCAACCGATCCCTAAAAGTGCTTTGTTAGTTGATGGCGAAGTGAGTCTTACTTGTTTGAATTTTGTATTTGCTTGTTTGAACTGTTTGTTTCTTAAATAATGGAAGCCTAATGCAACACTTGCTCTGTCTTGTAGTGTGCGTTGAAGCTCTGTTGGCTCAAGGGTTAGATAGACTATTTCTAAAAAGGGTAATGATTGATTTAATTCACCTTGTTGTAACCAAAGAACACCCAAATTAAACCGCACGTAAGTTGAATAATCTGATTCTTCACTAATTTTTACTAACCATTGCTTGGCAACGTCTAAATCTTTATTTGAAAGAGCGATATTGCTTAACATAATCAAACTTTCATCTCTGTACCGATCAGATAGTTGATTATAAACTTTCTTCAATCCGTCTTCAGCTTGAACATAATCGCCTTGTTTATAATGTAATTTATTTAAGTAAAAATTGATTCTGGCAAGAAGTTCATTTTGAAGATCTTTATCTGTTAATAATTTGTCAAATATTGCCTTTGCCATATTCAACATTCCAAGATTAAGATAGATAGCTCCGGACAAGAGCTCAGCGCGATTTTTGTGATGAGGTAAAGCATTATGTTTTTGTGCAATTAAAATTTTAGTCAAAGCATTAAGTTCTTTACCTCGATAATAGTCATATAAGATCTCGCCATAGGCTAAATCTTGAAGATGCACAGGCTTCTTTAAATTTTCTCTTTCTTCTTGAGTGAGGATTTCCGGGTCTTTTATTATTCCTTCGCCAGAACCACCAAACAATGAACAACTACTAATCAAAACAATTAGAGAAAGGAAAATAAAAGTTTTCACCTTTTTTGTGTAATTGACAGATCGCAAAAACAGCTTAATAGAGTTAGCTTCCACAGTTGAGAACTCTACCATTCAACCACATTAAGAGTGGGTTGCATTTTCCCAGAGTCATCACGAAGTTGTATCTCTATCGCTTTAGCACCTGTTGCTTTTACAAATGTAAATGAAACAGCTTTTCGATAAGCTCTGTTGTGTGGACCTGTTCCTACAATTAGTGCAACTAATTCATGTTTACCACTATTAATATTACCAATATAAGCTTTTTGAATTGCACCTCTGTATAAAGCATCAACATCCTTCTCAGTATACAAATGATGAGTGACTTGTTTATCATCAATTTTCAACTTCAAATTATCTAAAGCGAAAAAGTAACCTATATCAACCGAAAAGTAGAGTGCTACTTGGGTAGATGCTGGAAAAAGGAGATCTTCTTCTAAGATAAATAAGTCTCGATTAACTGCTATCACGTCTTGTTTTAACGCTTCTAACTTCTCCGATGTCGAACGGTTGTCACTTACATCTTCAGGCTGTTTTGTAAGCGAATCATTGACATTTGGTGAACTATCTAAATCGCTTAATTTTTCTGTACTCTCTAGATTTCCCGATCCCTTTAATGCATCGTCTTCATCAAACAAATCAAATATTTTAGAGCTTGAAGGAGCGACGTTACTATTATCACTCTCTTCGGCACTTATTGAGGCGCTACAAAATGCAAATATTAACGAGATAGCGAATTTAAATAAAAATCTGTCCTGGGTGAAAGGCATAATCTTAATTCTCTTTGTACTTAAATAGTTATTTAAACCGATAAGGGAGTTTTAAATGTGAGATTAATTATAGTCTATATAAGAAACTACACTACTCAATTATTTAACCATTTAGGCATACCGCTACTAGGTTAAAAGTAAGCTCAGAATCTTATCTCACACGAAGGTGAGGAAACCTAGACTAGCTCACAAAACTCGGCATTTTTAAAGATATCAAGGACTAATTGTTTTTATTTCGTAAGGAATTCAACAGTTTGTTGATGCTTTCAAGATTTTGCTCCCCTGAAACTTTAGCCACCACCTCTAACTCAGGCGATAAAATATACAAAGCTGGTAACTGATTAGGAAGTGTAAATGGTAAAATGGGAATCGGTTTAGTCGAAATAACAGGATAGCTAAATTGCCATTTTGCCACTATTTTCTTTAAATCAGCAACTTTTAATGGATCATAACTAATCCCAATGATAGAAATGTTATCAATTTGCCTTTTATCGACAATTTCAGAAAGAATTTTTACTTCATCTCGACAAGGCGAGCACCATTCAGCCCAAAAATTAACGATAACCCATTGCCCTTTCAAGTCATTTAAATAACCCGCTTTACCAGACAGGTAAACAAAGTCTGGTTTAGGTTGGCATGAAGTTAAAAGCACAACAACTAAGCATAGGAGTAACGGCTTTAAATATGATATAGTTTTAGCTAATAGTTTGATTTGATAGCGTCTCTTGCTGGATTATTTGAATTGTATACT
>JQIA01000560.1_pt1 | contig 19164 bp, 17 predicted proteins | sample 811431 | NCBI WGS metagenome assembly JQIA01 (sample SAMN02998118, study PRJNA258478) | marine sediment metagenome | biome: marine; feature: seafloor; material: sediment; isolation source: oil-polluted sediment collected from 3 locations (0.5 km, 0.7 km and 0.9 km)... | place: USA: Gulf of Mexico ...
ATGTATATCCAGGAATGAAATTAAAAATTACCCCTTAATTTAAACAATAGTTTTTGGAAAAACATAAACTAATTTATACAGGGCAAAAAGGCAAAGGACTGCCAATTAATCCATAATTCAAACTATCTAAATGTTATGAAATATACCATTAAACTGTATTTTTTTCTATCTGGTTTGATGTTACTTCAAGCCTGTGTCACCAATTTTGGTAGAAACGTCCCTACTGATTTATATCATTCAGTTCAATCACGGGAAGATGTTGCTACTATTTCAAATATCTATGGATGTCGTGATTATATAGAATTAGCTAATATAAATCAGATATCGCCTCCTTATTTGGTATATCCTGGTCAGACTTTACGGATTCCTACTGATATCTGTGGAATAGCCCAAACTTATCCTACAACTAAACCACCTTCTACTGATTACTATATTGCTAGACAAGGCGATACTTTATATAGTATATCTAAAATCTATAATGTCAGTTTAATTAACTTAGCTAATTGGAATAATCTAGAACCACCTTTTACCCTATCAGTTGGGCAACAAATAAAAATAACTCCTCCTACAGGGAATAAATTTCAAACGGTTGGTTATGTACCACCAGCTCCAAAACTTCTTAAATCACGTTCTCATATAGTTACTAAAGGTGAAACTTTATATAGAATATCCAAAAAATATGGTTATACTGTTGCCACTATTGCTCAATGGAATAGCATATCAAAACCATATATTCTATCTATAGGTCAAAGTTTAATTGTATCTCCACCAAATTCTACTAGTTATAAAAATAACGGATATTCTACTGGAACTTCCAGTTATGATCCAGGTTATAATCATAACTATGCAAGTCATCATTTAGTAAGAGCTGGCGAAACTTTACAAAATATTGCGAGAAGGTATGGTTTAACAGCTAAAAAGTTATCGACTTGGAATGGATTAGGAGCTCCTTATTATATATATCCTAATCAAAGTCTACGTTTAGCTCCACCTTAGTTACATAAATTATGGACTTTGAAAAAAGTGATGCACTTAATGAATTAGAATGTCAAGTTGAAACAGAGCAATTTGCTGCAACTACAAAAGACTTAGATGCTACCCGTATTTATTTGAAAGAAATAGGTAATTTTAATCTTTTAACTGCAGAAGAAGAAATTAAATATGCTCGGTTAATTCAAAAAGGTAATAAGGCAGCTCGTGATCGAATGATTAAGGCTAATTTACGTTTGGTAGTTAAAATCTCTCGTCATTATATTGGCAGAGGGTTAGCCTTACTTGATTTGATCGAAGAAGGTAATATTGGATTAATGCGTGCTGTTGAGAAATTTGATCCAGAAAGAGGATTTCGTTTTTCAACATATGCAACTTGGTGGATTCGGCAATCAGTTGAACGTGCGATCATGAATCAAAACCGAACTATCCGTTTACCTATTCATGTTTTAAAAGAAATAAACATTTGTTTACAAACTGGTTATACTTTATCACATACTTTAGATCATGAACCAAGCTCAGAAGATATTGGCAAGGCATTAAATAAAAATCCAGAAGATATTGAAAAACTTTTTAAATGGAATGAAAGAGCAATATCTATGGATGGTCAACGTACTAACGACTCTGAGAAATCTTTGGTTGATAGTATTCCTGATGAATTTAATCTTGATCCAATGTTAATACTACAAGATTCTGATATTGTAGTTCACGTTAAATTATGGTTATCTCGTCTTAATGAAAAACAACAAATTGTAATCCAAAGACGATTTGGGATTGGCACTGAAAGAGAATATACTTTAGAAGAAATAGGGGAAGAACTTGGACTTACTAGAGAAAGAGTACGTCAGATTCAAATGACTGCCATGAAACGCTTACGTGATTTATTAGAACGAGAAGGTTTTTCATTGGATAATTTATTACGCTAATCTATACAATATTATTGAATAATGTCACATTTCAAAGATAGAATGGATTATTATCTTTGACAATTGTGACATATTTAACTATTTTACCAAATGATGAAAAATATTAAATAAGCTGGTTATACTGGTTAAATATTTATATGAAATCAATCAATAGAAATCGTATTGTTTATATAATAGCTATAATATCGGTAATAATATTAGGATTAGCTTCCCGACGTTATTCATTATCACCTTTCATAGCCGCTTATGTTGGCGATATATTATGGGCATTAATGGTTTTTTTAATAGTAGGTTTTATTTTTCCAACATTTTCAATATTTAAAATAGCGATCATTGCTATATCTTTCTCATTCTGTATTGAATTTAGCCAATTATATCATGAACCTTGGATCGATGAAATTCGTCAAAATAAGTTTATAGCTTTAATCATTGGCCGAGGTTTCTTATGGAGTGACTTAATTTGCTATACACTTGGTATTACTATCGGTTCTTTAATAGAAATTGGACTTTGAAAGAAATAAACCTTGTTATATAGCTGGTAAAGTAAAGTAAAATGTACTACCTTTCCCTTCAATACTTTCTATTCCAATTTCTCCTCCAAGCTTTTCTATTACCTGCCTCACTATAGATAAACCTAAACCATATCCATCTACATTATCATCGTGTAAACGTGTAAAAGGAGTAAATAACTTAGCTTGGGATGATTTAGAAAGACCAGTACCATTATCATGTATCCAAAATTTTATCATGTTATCTTCTTGAAGATTTGCCCCTAATTCTAATTTAGGCGGTCTACCACCATATTTTAAACCATTGCTAATATAATTTGCCCATACTTCTTCAATCCAAGGGCCATAACTATTTGCTATTGGCCAAGTATCTGGAAAGATGATTTCACCTTGTAATTCTTTAAATAAATGATTCAATCTTTTTTCCAAAACTTGATTTATAATATCATTCATATCAATAGCTTCAGTTCTAATAGTATGTTGTTGAGAAACTCCAGCTAATAATAATAACGCATTAATGATTTCTAACATTTTTTGCCCAGAATCACTAATTAATTGTAAATATTTAGGCAATTGAATACTATTATCAGTAGTTAAAAGTCGATCACTAAGAGCCATTATCCCAGTTAAAGGCCCTCTTAAATCATGGGCAACAGTGTGGGCAAAAGACTTTAATTCTAAATTACGCTCTTCTAATTCGGCTGCATAAGTGTCACGAACTTTGATTTCATTCTCTAATTGATTTTGTAACTTTCGCAAATTTAAATGGGATGAAACTCGAGCTAAAACTTCTTCAGCTTGCAACGGTTTAGTAATATAATCAACTGCTCCTAATGAAAAACCTTTGACTTTATCAACAGTATCTGACAACGCAGTCATAAAAATAATTGGAATATCTTGAGTTGTAGGCAAAGTTTTTAATCTTTTGCAAACTTCAAATCCATCTATACCAGGCATCATTATGTCTAATAAAATTAAATCTGGATGAGCATATTCAGCTTTTTTTATAGCTGCTGCACCATCTTTGGCTACTAATACTTTAAATCCAACATCAGTCAAAAAATCTAATAATAAGCTGATATTAGCTGGAATATCATCAACAATTAATAATTTATCTTGCATAAATTTTTCTCAGTGCCGATTGAAATACAATAAATTCAATTATACTTTAAATTATATATTATACTGAAATAAGATATAAACTTAAACGGCTATAGAAATGTATTTCATGGGATTTGATTATGGTAGTAAAAGAATTGGAGTAGCAATAGGACAAACTATTACTAAAACTGCTAGTCCTTTAGCAATTATATCAGTAAAAAATAAACAAATAGATTGGGCAAGTATTAATGCTTTGATAAAAGAATGGCAACCACATGAAATAATAGTTGGCTTGCCTAAACATAATGATGGGTCAGATAGTATAATGACTGTTGCAGTTCAACGTTTCTGTCGAAAGTTACATGGACGTTATCATGTACCAGTATATACTATCGATGAAAGACTATCATCAATGACTGCTGCTGAAAGGGTATCAGGACAATTAGATGCTGTTGCCGCTCAAGTTATTTTAGAAACTTGGTTCAGTGAATTTTATCCCAATTAACATAAGTCTCCATGCCATATTTGACATATTGATAAAATTGCAGAAGCTGCTGTTTCAGTGCGTAATATTCGTTTACCTAAATTAATATCTAAATAACCAGCTTCAATTGCTAATTCTATTTCTAAGTCAGATAAACCACCTTCTGGCCCAACTAAGACTGTTATCGGATGTTGAATATCGTGTCTAGATAGAGATACACATAAACTGCGGATTCCAGTTGGAGATAAAACTAAATAATCACCAATTTGAGATTCATCTAACCAAGTTGTTAATGCAACTACATCGTGTAATTGGGGTAAATGATTTCTGCCAGATTGTTCACAAGCACTAATAATGATTTTATCCCAATGTCGTTTGCGTTTATCAATCTTGTGTAGTGGTGGACTACGTTCTGTTATCACTGGTACAATATTTTGAACTCCCAATTCTACTGCTTTTTGAATGGTATAATCCATATGTTCAGATCGAGAAATTGATTGTACTAATGTTAATTTTAATGGTGATTCACAATCAATATTTTTATATTCATAGATTTGTAATTTGGCTAATTTTTTGGTTATGCTGACTAAATTCGCAACATATTCACCGCCTTGGCCATTGAATAAAGTTATTGAAGAATTAATTCGTTTGCGTAATACATTTAATAGATAATGAGATAAATCTTTTGCTAAAACAATTTCTTGTCCAACCGATAATGATATTTCTACAAATAAACGAGAACGACGCATATCGCAAATAGGACTCCAAGTTTGGTAACTGTTGCTAAATTAGTAACTATTAGTTATTTTATAAGTGATTTATAGTTTGAAAGTGATTATAACATAGATTTAATTTATAATTTAGTTAAATCTAATTCAGCAATACTTATATATTTAAGGTTAATAATTCTAAACATGGCTCACATATTAATAGTAGAAGATGAACCAGATATCCGCAATATGATACGGTTCGCATTAAAAAATGAAAGTTATACAACTAGTACAGCTGAAAATAGCAATCAAGCTCAAGATATTCTGATTAATAAAAAAATTGATTTAATGATAATAGATTGGATGCTACCAGAAATTAGCGGTATCAAATTAATTCGTGCAATAAGACAACAAGAAGTTAATCAGCAAACTCCTATCATTATGTTGACTGCACGTTCCGAAGAAGAAGATAAAGTAAGTGGTTTAGATGCTGGAGCTGATGATTACATGACTAAACCAGTTTCAATTCGAGAATTACTAGCTCGGATAAAAGCTCTATTGCGTCGTAGCAAAAATTATGAAACTATTCTTACTGTAGGCAGATTAAAACTCAATGAAACATCCCATATTTTGCTGATTGATGAACAAGTGATAGATATTAGTTATACTGAGTTTAACTTATTGAAATTCTTCATGTCACATCAAAATCGAGTTTATTCCCGTAGCCAATTGCTAGATTTTGTCTGGGGACAGAATGTATATGTAGAAGAACGTACTGTTGATGTACATATTCTGCGTTTACGAAAATTATTGAAAGTTTATAATATTGAACAAATGCTACAAACTGTTCGTGGAGTAGGTTATCGTTTTTCTATTGAGTTGGCTAAATAATTATGTCTGAATATTGGTCTGTAGAACGTTGGCGAATAATTAGTGTTTTATTTGCATTATCGGCTATTTGGTTGACCACTGATAATTTATTAATAGCTATTTTATTGCCTTGTTCTATATATTTTGGTTGGCATAGTTATCAACTATATTGTTTGGAACGTTGGTTGAGAAATGGTCTAAAAGCCAAAGAAGCTCCTGATGCTGATGGAATTTGGGGAATTATCGTACAACATATTTATCGCCAAAAACAACTTCAAAAGAAACATAAAAAAAAATTCAAAAGCTTATTGCATCAATTTAATTTAGTGGTTTCGGCTTTACCTGAAGCTGCTGTAGTTCTAAATCAACATAAAGAAATAGAATGGTCTAATAAAGCTGCTAAAAAATTACTGGGGATTGAACATAGTCGTGATATTGGCCAACATATTGGTAATTTAATTCGAGTTCCAGAATTACAACATAGTTTAGATTCAAACCGTGATGTTAGTTTAGAATTATTATCTCCAGTATCAACCTCAATTCATATTGCTTTACGTTTAATTTCATTTGAAAATAGTAGATATTTATTAACTGCTTGTGATATTAGTCAACAGATCAATATTCAGCAAATCCGAGAAGCTTTTATAGCTAATGCTTCGCATGAATTACGCACACCATTAACGGTTATTTCAGGTTATTTAGAAATTATGGAAGCCAATGCGGAAATACCTGATAATTTGCATGAGCCTATCGTGAGTGCCAAGTTACAAGCTAACAGAATGGAACGAATTATAGATGATTTGTTAACTTTATCTAGATTAGAAACCAGTAATTTATCTAAAAATTCTGGAACAGTAATTGATGTATCAAATATTTTAACTAATATTATTAAAGACATACAAAAAACATTGGCTATGGATAGTCATATTTTAAATTTAGATATTGATTCGGCGATAAAAATTAAAGCAGTAGAAAATGAAGTGAATAGTATCTGTTTAAATCTTATTAAAAATGCAGTTATCCATACCCCAGCAAACACTAAAATTCAGGTTAAATGGTTTTTAAAAGATACTGGGCAGGCTTGTTTACAAGTTATTGATAATGGGGAAGGAATTCCCACTAAAGATATACCACATTTGACCGAAAGATTTTATCGGGTGAACCATTCTCGAAGTGGAACTGGTTTAGGACTTGCTATTGTAAAACATATAATGGAACGTCATCAAGGCTATATTTTGATAAACAGCCAACCATTGCTAGAAACTAAATTCACTGTTTGTTTTCCAGTATATCGAGTTATTAAATAGTAGGATGCAATAATTCGTTGCTTATTACATCCTACATATTATAATGCCGGATTAGTTTAACTCAGCTTTTAAACAAAAACTTTAGAATTTCATTTGAATAGTAGGAGTTACTTCCCGCATTTTCTTAGCTTCTTCTAAAATCTTGTTAACTGAACTATTTAAAGGAGCCCAACCGTACCAGTGCATATAATCATTACTAGCATGGAAAGCACCTTGGAAAGTCCGTTGACGATATTCTAACATAATTAAATATAACTCTTGTTCAACGCTAGTTTTAGCATCGTAATATTGTAATAAATCAGGAGCATATTTCCAATCATCAGGTTTTTTCAAGAAACCATCTTCATATAAACCTTGTACTGCTCTGATAGCTTTAGCAAACTCATGATCAGCGGCTTTTATAATTGAATCAGAAGCTTTAAAGTGGCTATCAATAAAACCTTTGGTATGACATTCACTACAAATTTCTTTCATCTCAGCACGCAACTCATTGAATTCTTCAACTCCACGAGCAGTTTGACCAACTAACACAATTTCAATAAAACGTTCGGTTGGTTGCAAACTAGCGTCTAATACTCCAGCAGCTTGTAAAATTGTTGCACGATCCAATACCCATTCTGGATCATCATCAACACCATCAAAGTTACCAGTAAAACCAGCGTCTCTTAAGATATCAGCTAACTTAGTTAAAGGTTCTTTTAATGCTGGAGCAACACCAATTAAAGCTCTAACATTATGTTCACTTGGAACTCGTAAGCCTAAGAAACCCCATGAAGTTTTGACGGTATGGTTGCCTTCATTCATGTGACATTTTTGGCAAGTTGGAGCTCGACCTCTTTCATTTTTATTGCCTTCAATATCCCAGATAATACCATGTTTGGAAGACATGTACATTTCCCATTGTGGATGGTCAAATCCCATATGACAATTAGAACAAGCTCTAGGGTCTTGAGCCTCTGCCTTAGTGAAACTATGGCGAGTGTGACAAGAATCACATTGAGCATTACCATAACGGTATTTAGCAGATTCTTTATGGTTTTCATCAACAGTTAGACTGCTTGCTAAACCTTCTCCCTCAATGATAAGGTCTTTTTGACCAATTTTATGACAACCAGAACAACCACGATAACCTTCCTCAACGATAGAACCAGGTTGGCCATGCCAAGCTACTTGAGATTTCATTCCTACCCAAGCTAGATTGTGTTTACCTTCACGCAATTGGTCAACTTGATCTTCATGACATTCGCCACAAGTTTCTGGAGTAGGCATTTCAGCTTTAGCATAATCTTCAGCAGTTTTATGTCCATCACTGTGACAATCTGTGCAACCAACAATATCTACCTTAGATTTAGGATTTGCCATTGGGCTATTAAGATATTGTTTAACAACACCAGGATTAACATTGATATGGCAACCTATACAGTCATCATTAACTGCTTTTTTAGCTGCTGCATCTTCTGCTTTATCCGCAAAAGCTAGGCCACTAGATAGTGCATATGTGAGTATAACACCAAGAATTAGCGACAAAGTTCGCTTAATGTACATAAAAAAGTTTCCTTTTATTAATAAAAAATATTGAGTATCAAAAAGTATTAATTTCTAGGTTTAAAAACTAAACTTTTCCTTGGAAAAATAGTTTTTAACTCTAAAATAGATTGCTATACTTATGGATGCCAAAAAATAATACATGATACTTATTAATACATCCAAGTTATAATAACAAAATTAACCAAAAAAAAGCAACGATTTTTGTGAAATTGTCTTAAATAGATTTTTCCGGAAATTCAGTAAAAACATCTTGGACTCGTTGTGATTTTAATAAGTAAACAATTGCCATAAAATCAACATACAAAAATACTAACAATGCTTCATCAAGTTTTTTAGCATCTAGTAATAGATATAGGCTAAGAATAACAATTTCCAATAATATACCAGATAATAATAACCAGCGGCCTATTTCCCAAATCTGTTTAACTATTTTTACATAGCGAGATTCAGGAACTCGTTGTATCATAGCAACTAACACTAAAATAGCTGGAATTGCTGGTAATAACAAGATGACAGTAAATTGCTCATGAGCAAATAATTTTACAGCTGGAATTTTTGAGATCATCGGCAAGATAAAAATCACAAAGTATTTCAATAAGTACAAATTTAACATTATCAATAACGATGGAATTTTTAATGTATTATATTCATTATAATCTTCAAAGCTATATTTAGGCATAAGTTTAGATAGTTTATATTCAATTAGTAAATATTATAAATTATACAATTAATGATTTTCTTTAGCTAAATTAATAGAATATTTAGGAATTTCTACCACTAAATCTTGATCTGTTACTATTGCTTGACAACTCAAACGTGATTCTGTTGTTAATCCCCATGCTTTATCTAACATATCTTCTTCATTTTCTGAGGCTTCTGCTAAAGAATCAAATCCTTCTTGAAGAATTACATGACAAGTTGTACATGCACAAGCTTTTTCACAAGAATGTTCAATTTCAATTCCGCTTGCCAGAGCAGCATCTAATACACTAGTACCAGATTCCGCTTCAACTACTTCTCCTTCTGGACAACTTTCTGGATGAGGTAAAAATATAATTTGGGGCATTTTAATTCTCCGCAAATTCATTAACATTATGACCTTTCATAACTTTATGAACTGCCGTATCCATTCGCTTTTGAGCATAAGACTGAGTTATAGTATCTAAATGGTCAATCGCTTGTTTAATTGCTTTTATATCACTGCCTTCTTTAACTCTTAATAATTTATCCAAACCAAAATTAATGTCTAAAAATTCACTATGTTTTAGTAAATGTTTACCATCAGATTTCAGAGCAGCTCGTAAGGCATTGATAACTCGATCAGCTTCTACTTGTTGTTCTCGTAAATTTCTGGTTGCTACATCATCTTGAGCATATTCTAATGATTCTCGTAACATACGTTCAATATCATTATCCTGCAAGCCATAGGAAGGTTTAACAATAATTTCACTATGTACACCAGTAGTATCTTCCTTAGCCTTAACACTCAATAAACCATCTGCATCAACTTGAAAAGTTACTTGAATTCGAGCAGCTCCAGCTACCATTGGTGGAATATTTTTCAATTCAAATCTAGCTAACGAACGACAGTCTAACACTAATTCTCGTTCACCTTGTAACACATGAATCGACATTGCAGTTTGACCATCTTTAAAAGTAGTAAAATCTTGAGCTTTAGCAATTGGAATTGTGGTATTACGAGTTATTATCTTTTCTACCAAACCTCCCATTGTTTCTATACCCAATGATAAAGGAGTAACATCTAACAATAACATATCGTTATCAGGTTTGTTGCCAGCTAAAATATCAGCCTGAATTGCAGCTCCAATTGCTACTACTTTATCTGGGTTGATATCTATATGTGGTGAACAGTTAAAGAACTCTCCAACTTTTTCTCGTACTCGCGGCATTCTTGTAGAACCACCAACCATAACTACTTCATTAATATCATTTATTGTTAAACCAGAATCTCGCATTGCTCGACGGCATGGAAGAATAGTTTTTTGAATTATTGGATCGATCAATTCATTAAATTGTTCATGAGTTAATTGCCCTTGCCAACTAATTCCATCATCTAATTTAATATTTAATTGAGCCGTAGCTTGACTAGTCAAAGTTTCTTTAGCAATACAAGCAGTGGCTAATAATTCTCGAATATGATGATGTTCGGCATCATTGGAAATGTTCGCTTGTTGCATTATCCATTGGGTAATAATTCTGTCTATATCGTCACCACCCAATGCAGAATCACCAGCTGTAGCCATTACTTCAAATACACCATGATGTAAACGTAAAATTGAAACGTCAAAAGTTCCACCACCAAAATCATAAATTACATGAATACCTTCTTTATTTAAACCATAAGCTACTGCTGCTGCCGTTGGTTCATTTAATAAACGTAATACATTTAATCCAGCCAAAGTTGCCGCATCTTTAGTTGCTTGACGTTGAGCATCATCAAAATAGGCTGGAACGGTAATTACCACTCCAGTTAAATCCCCACCTAAACTTGCTTCGGCTCTTTGTTTTAAATTGGTTAAAATATCTGCGGAAACTTGTACTGGACTCTTATCACCAGCCACAGTACGAATTGCAGGCATACCTTGTTCATCGGTAAAATTATATGGTAAACGAGTACCAGTGGTTTTAATGTCCTCAATTCCACGTCCTAGCAAACGTTTAACTGAAGCAATGGTATTTAAAGGATCGGTGTTAGCAAATTGTTTGGCAATCTTACCTACAATTGGCATTTTTTCTTTAGAATAATGAACTACAGATGGTAATAAATGTTGACCTTTAATATCGGGAAGAGTCTCTGTTATGCCACTGCGAACTGATGCTACCAAAGAATTAGTAGTGCCTAAATCAATACCAGCAGCAAGTTTATGTTGATGAGGGGCGGCAGCTTGTCCTGGTTCTGATATTTGTAGAAGTGCCATACATTTTCCTAAGTTGTGTTAGTTCATTGTATATATGTAGTCCTTCTATAAAAAATCAAACTTGGCTTTTATTGGAGTTTACTTAGTTTTATCATACCGAGATTTAATTTTAGCAATTCCTAACTATTAATGCTTAATTATATTTAATAATCAATTAGTTATATTGCTATAATAGACTCAGATGGAAAATCATCAAAAGTTTTTGCTATTTTAAACGTTTCTGCACACTACCAAAAGTACGAATCCAAGGCTTGGTACTATTGCGTAATGAAGCTGGTAATTTAGCTAATGCAGTTGTGGCTTTAGAATAACTAGAATAGTTGCCATATAATAAAACATACCAATTCCGACCTTGAAAAGAAGTCTTATACATAGCTACTTCTTTGAGTTTATGCTGTTCTAAAAACTTACTTAATGTAATTTTATCGTAAGCTCCCAAAACTTGTAGCGTATAATATTTAGGTTTTTGTTTTTTTAGCCATACTTCATTTTTTACTTCTATTTTAGAGGCTTTAATAACAGGTAAAATTTGTTTAACTGGCAATTTGCTTATTTCATTATTTATGTCTATATTAGTTATAGTTGGTATAATAACTGGTTCTATTGCCTCGATATGTTCTGATAAATTTTCTGTAGTAGCTTTTATATCATAAGTAACTATCTGTTCGATAATTGGTGGGACTTGTTTTTCAAATAAAACTGGATATTTCCAATAAATCATTCCAGCAGTGATTATCAAAGTTATAACAATTGGCAATCCCCATCTTAATTTTGAGTAGGATATTGATGTTTGGGTAAATCGATGTTCGCTAAATTGATGTAAAATACGTCCAGCATGTTGATTAATTTCTTCTGGTACTCCTTCCGATTCTTTGTATATTTTTTTAATAATTTCGCTAGTGAATGGATGAGTATTACGATAACTACTATTTTTTATATAAAACTGCAAATAATCCCGAACTTGAGTTTTGGAAAAAGCTGGTATATCCAAGTTATGTACTAAAGTATTATGCACAATTTTAAATTCAGGAGTTGCTAAAATACTACTGATTTGTGGTTCACAAAATAATACTATTCGCATTTTGGTTAAAGATTCACCTTGCATAGCTAATTCTATAATTAACTTAAGAGTTGCTAAAGGTAATTTGTGAGCATCATCAATGAGTAATACTGGTAATTGACCATTATAACGAGTAGCTGCTATATGGTTACGCAGACTATCTTGTAGCTCTTTAACAGGTTTCCCATCATGACGAACATTAAATGCAGTTAATACTTTAGATACAAACGTTTCTGGAGATATAGCTGGTGTGCTAGTATGATTATAAATCCACCAATGTTCATGTTGATTTTCAGCAGTTTTTTTTAATTGGTTTAATAATGCTGTTTTACCATAGCCAGCTTCAGCTAATATTAATAATAATTGTTCACTGTTTTGGATTAAATGGCAAATCAAATTAATACGTTGGTTTAATTCAGGAGTTAAATAATATCGTTGTGATTTTGAATTAAATGGATTTTCGGAATGGTTGGACATAATCTTGTACCGAATTTTAGTGACACATTTTAAGTTGGGTTGATGGAGTATAACTCAACTTAATTTAAAAATATCGAGTTAATCCGATTTATTATAACTGATATGTCTAAACCGAACATATAGCTATTAATGTATTAAACTAAGCAATAATATAGCCAATGCGTTAGTTAAATATTTGTATATTGATTATAACAAGAGTTCTAAATTTGCTAGAAGGTTTACATCCTTTTCTCGTAAATTCAATAGTTAAGTTGTAAACTCGGTGATACAAGTTAAGAGAATCAAACCACAAAACTTAATTTACTGGATAAATTCTAATTTTTTTGCTGGTGATTACGTCTTCCTATACTCCGTTTTCAATTTGGTTAAATCCAGAGGCAATATCAAAGATAACTGTTGCTTCAGGGTATTTTTATATCAAACTCAAGTTATCCTAGATAATTAAAATAATATTATTTACCAACCGGCGTAACTTGAGCTGGAAGCCGCATAATAAAAGTGCTACCTTGGCCAAATTGGCTTTCAACAAAAATATCTCCGCCCATAATTTGGCAAAATTGTTTGGTAACCGCTAGACTTAAGTTGCTATGGCCACTTGAAGATAATTCCATTTCAAATTGGGCAAAAGCATGAAACAATTTTTCAATTTGTTCTTGGGTCATTCCAATACCTTGGTCAAGAACATGAAATATAATCCAATCAATTCCATCTATTGATTCTCGATTAACATCCAACGAAATTGTGCTTTGTCTGGAAAATTTGTTAGCATTACTTAATAAATTAATTAAATTTTGGCGAACTTTAGTTAAATCAGCTGACATAGTGCCTAAAGCTGGATCACAACTAACTTTTAAAATATTAGAACGTTTTTCTAATAATGGTGATACTGTTGCTACAACATCTTGAATCATTGGAGCTATATCAAAAGTTTCTAAATATAAATCTAACTGGCTGGATTCGATTTGTGACATGTCAAACAAATTATTAATTAAATCTAATAAGTGAAAACTTGCTCCATGGATTTTTTGTAAATCTAACAGGAATTCATTTTGTTCAATCTCTTTAGCATCCTCTTGTAACATTTCAGTATAGCCAATAATTGCATTCATTGGGGTACGCAATTCCAGTCCCATATTAGCCAAAAATTGAGTTTTTGTTTGATCTGCACTGCGAGTTTGTACTTTAGCCCGTTTAGAATCTAATTTATATTTTTGAATTTTCACTCGAGCTTTTTGAATTTCTAAATGAGATATTTCTAAATCAGTTTGAAAAACTTTTGTTTTGCCATGGAGTTTTGTTAATTTAGCTTGATACTGCTCTAATTTTTTTTCTTGTTCAGTATTAGTTATAAGAGTATTTTGTAACCGTTTTATACATTCATTTTTTTCTTGATTCATTTTCGTAATTTTAGTTACTAGTAATTTAAAATCAGTAGCTAAAACTTGTAATTCTATAACAGTTCGAGATGAAATAATAAAATGATGATTAGGTTTAGCAAAATTTTTGATTGATTGTTGTAAAATCCGTAATGGAGAAATTAAAAATTTAAACAGTATTAACATTAAAATCATTAACAATAAAATTACAAACCCGACCATGGTTATCAAATACCAAGAGTTAGACTTAGAACTATTCTTAACTTCGGAAGTTTTCTGATAGCTTATTAAAGTCCAAGGTAAACTGACTAGCTTTTTAGAAGATAAAGTATAAAGTTCTCCATCAGTATTTGCTACTTCTAAATAAGGAGTATCTTCATTAATAACATTTTTCCAAAATGACATGCTAATGTCTTCAGTATATAAATTATTGATTTGACGTTCTGGAGCATTTACAAATCTAGTATCATTAGTTTTACTTAAAACGATCCCTTCATTGTAATCAACTAAAAACATATAACCAGTATCACCAAATCGTTTATTTTCTATATCTTCAAAAAACGTATCTATTAATATACTAACTCCAACTACACCTTCAAAAGTTTGATATTCATATAGGCCTTGGCTAATACTAATTAGAGTTGTTTTAGTATAATCATTGTCAAAGTATATAGGAGTAATTTGCATATCTGGGGTATGTTTACTCAAATAATACCAAGATTTTCTAGGATCATTTGAATAGTTCGAACTATTGATTGATTTATGAATTACATGTTGTGGTTTGTTATATCTTACAGTATCAAGCAAAGAAATATTTTTATGAGCAAGTAATAATTTACCTCTTTTATTAAAAAATTTGATAGATTTATTGGTTTCAAAAGCAATATAATTACTATAATGATTACTATTAAATTGCAAATTATTAGCCATCATATTTTGTAAAAACGTGACTTTTTCTTCAACATTCATATCTAAAATTGGTATATATCCCTTTAATCTGCGTACACTATGTTCGGCTAATTCTATTTCTTGATCCAAATGTTGGGCAAAATTTATTGTAACTTGTTGTAATCTAGAGTAAATTAATTTATTTTGCAATTCATTTTGTTGTTTTATAAACATGATAGCGATAGATAATAAAGTTATTACAATAATTATCATGAAAAACCATAAAATAACTTTTATACTAAATGCCTTATTATTCATAATATTCATATATTAATTATCAATTTCCAAAACTTGTTATACTTATTCGATACAATATTAGTTATATACAAGTTGAAGTATGCAAAAAAATTAATATCTTCTATACCTTTAAAGTTAAAAAAACGAATATTTATTTTAAAATTTGATTATATAAATTACTTAATAAGCTCTTATACAAAACTATTATACTGTATAGAATTATAATTATATGCTGATTAGCTAATAAATTTTATAACCAATCAGACATTAGTAACATTTTTTTGTACTGTACACAAACAAGAACGGTTATTACCTTGTTGTTGAGCAGAATGTAAGGCACTATCAGCGTTTGACAGAAGATTGGCTAAAGTTGTTTCTTCCTGACCTTCTGATGAAGTTAATCCAATACTTACAGTAATATCAAATCCTTCTGGATTAAGATTAATTGCTTTACAGCGAAACTTTTCTGCAATATTTTTACCTTTATCTAATGTACAAGGCATTAAAACTGTAAATTTTTTTCCAGCAAACCGAGCTATCAATGTCTCTTCAGGAAAATAATTAATTAAAAATTGACCAAAAAGATGCAAAATATGATCTCCAATTAAGTGACCTTGCGATTCATCAATTTTTTCAAAATGATCAATATCAACCATCATTAAACAAACGTTTTTATACTTAGCAATAAAGTTTTTACCTTGTTTAAGCAAGAATTTTTTATTATGAACTCTGGTTAAATCATCAATAGTTTCTAAATTATAAATATCTTTAGAATAGCGTTTAATAACTTTATGCTGATGTTTTACTAATAATAATGATTTTACCCTAGCAATTAAAACTTCTTCTTTTACTGGTTTAGTAACAAAATCATTGGCTCCAGCATGAAAAATTTCGGTTTGGCATTGTTTGTTATCTTCAATTGTGATCACTAAAACTGGCATTTCTTGCCTAGAATAATGTAGTTGGGTACGAATTGCATATAATAAATCCCCACCAGTCATTTGCCCTTCTAAGAAAAAATCAGAAAATACAATATCAAATTCATTACTTTGGTTAGCATTTTTTAATAATTGTAAAGCTTCCTCACCACTAGTAGTGTGGGTAATATATAAACCATGCCGTTCCATAAGATTTTGAGTAGTTTGGGCAGTACTTAAACTATCTTCAACATATAAAATTCTGCCCACCATACCAGAATGGCGTTGTGATACATCTTTAATAAATTCAACTAATCGTTTATAGCCTAAAGATTTATTAAAATAATCTGTTACTCCGGCTGAGAAACCCTCTCTTAATAAACGTCGATCTGCATCACTGGATACAACTATTACTGGGGTTAGATGTTGTTTTTCGCTTTTTCGGATTTCATAACATAAATCTAATCCATCTAATCCAGGTAATAATAATGAAGTAGTAATTAAATCAAATTTTTCTCGATGTAAATATTCCATCGATTCTTCAGCACTACCACAAGTTACGATATAAGTATTATCCATTTCTTTTTGTAGAATATGAGAAATTATAGAACGTGCTACTTCAGACCGATCTACAATCATAATACGAGAAGTTTTTTCTTTTGCTTGAATCATTTTGGTTTAAGTTGTTTTTTCATGACTAAATTCAAAATCAATTATTACTATAAGTTATTTAATTTGGAATTGCTATATAAGTATTAACCCGTTTTTCCCATCCATTTCGCCATCTTGATTCATTTTTTACTGGAGGTGAATTTTTAATTCTTCGTTCAAGTACAAAATTAGCTGCTAATGCAAATTCTACCATTGTGTTGGAAGTATTTCTCATATTATCAAGAACCTGCAATAATCCCCAGCCAAATCCTTTATAACGTTCATTTGGGTTGATTCCTTCACCTTTAAAATTTATATAATCAGTTAATGCGTACACTCCATTACTCTCAATTGCTACTCGATTAAATTGATTTGATATATAATTTTTTTTAGCTTGGGTAGATAAACTTTGTAATATTTTCGCTAGTGACTGTTCCAAACGTTGAATAATAAATTGAATTTGCAGTTGAAATGTATTAGCAAGTAAATAATGTAATTCTTTCATTTTATAACTATTAGCAGCAGATTGAAATTCTGCATATGATTTCCAAGGTGCTGCTAATTCCGTTTGTAACCAGATTGGAATTTTAATATTTTGTGATTGCAAAAAAGTTATTAATTTAGGAAAAGTTTCTGTGTATATTTTTGGTTCACCAGCAGGATACCAAATAAAATGTCCAACACCTAATGATGCAAAATCTTCTCCTTTATTCCAAACTATTAAATTATTTAGATCACTTAAACCTTCATTCAGCCAAATTCTTTTTTCTATCTGTTTGGCATTTAATAAAGCTCTTTGAATATATTCTGGTTTTACAATTTCATTAGGTTGTTGATTTATTTGATTTTGAATAGATAAAGGTTTACAAGCTCCACTGGCAACTATTGTTATAAAAATTAATAATAATTTAACAAATCTATATTTTAAGCAAGTTTTATGCTTATAAGTCAGCTTAAAAAATTTTATCTCTTCTAGTTTATTTTCAGCCATAGTTATTTTGATGTAAATGTTAATTAAAAGTAATATCAATCATAATGGTTTCTTGTAAGGCATACCAGCTACTTCACGAACCATTTTAGGTACTAAATACCCTGGTAACTGTATTCGCATTTGTTCTAGTAATTGTATCGCTTTACTTTCTTCAACTTCAAAATGTGCTGCTCCTTGCACTCGATCTAATAAATGTAAATAGTATGGCAATACTCTACAATTAAACAACGTTTCGCTAAGATTAGTCAAGGCAGTTATGTTATCATTAATGCCATACAATAAAACTGATTGGTTCAATACAGTAATGTTGGCGGCAATTAAACTTTGCAAAGCTTGTTTGACCTCGTCATCTATTTCATTAGCATGATTAACATGTACAACTATAATTGGTTGTAAACGATTTTTTGTTAAACAAGTTAATAATTCAGAATTTACTCTTTCTGGTAACACAATGGGCAAACGAGTATGAATTCGTAATCGTTTAACATGAGAAATATTAGCAATACTATTTATCAATTTAGATAAGTAATCATCTGATAAAATTAATGGATCACCACCACTTAAAATAACTTCAGTAATAGATGGATCAGTTTTAATATGATCAAGTATAGCTTGATATTGTGAAGTAGAAAATTTTGAGTGTTGCCGAAAACAATAACGACAATGGATAGCACAAGCTGTAGTCAATAATAACAATACTCGACCATGATATTTTTGTAATAAACCAGGAATTTTTTCGGCTGCAAAATCACCAACTGGATCATTAGTAAATTGTACAGATTTTTGATTTTCTTTAGGTAATGGTAATATTTGACGCAACAATGGATCATTTGGATCCCCTTTACGCATCCGTTTTACATATCCCATAGGAACCAAAAGATTAAAGCTGTTGGTGGAATATTTTAAATTAGATAATTCTAATAATTCTAATAAACGCACAGGATTACGGATTGCTTGCCGTAAATTAGATTGCCAATCTATCATATATTTTAATTAGGAGTTTTTAAATGGCCACTTTTAATACTAGTGAATTTAAAGCCGGACTTAAGTTAATGTTGGACGATTACCCTTGTAACATAATAGAAAATGAGTTTGTTAAACCTGGTAAAGGACAAGCTTTTAA
>JQIA01000556.1_pt1 | contig 19163 bp, 9 predicted proteins | sample 811431 | NCBI WGS metagenome assembly JQIA01 (sample SAMN02998118, study PRJNA258478) | marine sediment metagenome | biome: marine; feature: seafloor; material: sediment; isolation source: oil-polluted sediment collected from 3 locations (0.5 km, 0.7 km and 0.9 km)... | place: USA: Gulf of Mexico ...
CGTGTGCTCTTCCGATCTATGAGTCTTGGGATGAATATCATGTAGCTATTAAACAAGGCTATTTTCAACAGTTTCCTAGAAATGTACTTCAGAGAAATATGGGAGAAAAAGGTTTTTTTGAAATTGGTAGATTGTCAAATGTGTCAGCAACCGATTGGAGTTGGACTGCATTGATTTTTGACATGGATAATGACGGGCTCAAAGATATTTTTATTACTAATGGAATTTACAAAGACCTTTTAGATAGAGATTATTTGACTTACATGGCAAATGATGATAATGTGAGAGCTATTTTAAGAAGTAAAAAAGAGGTTATTAAAAAATTAGTAGACATCATGCCGTCAAATCCCATATCAAATGTAACATTTCAAAATAAGGGGAATTTTGATTTTTTGGATGCTTCAAAAAAGTGGGGACTTGATAAATTATCTTTCAGTAATGGAAGTAGCTACGGAGATTTCAATAATGATGGGGCGTTAGATTTAGTAGTTAATAATGTGAATATGCCAGCCTTTATTTATGAAAATAAAATTGATACTTTAATTAATAGAAGTATCTCTTTTGACTTGTATTCTACGAGTAATAATACCAATGCTATTGGAGCTAAAGTAACCATTAAATACGATGGTAATAAAAAAGCTATGGTTGAAAATTACACCTCTAAAGGGTATCAAAGTTCGTTTAATTCTGCTGTTCATTTTGGAGTTGGAAATAATTTGAGTATAGATTCCATTTTCATTCAATGGCCAAATGGGTCAAAAACTATTAGAACGAATTTAAAGACGAATAAGAAATATTCATTTGAAGAACCAAAAAAATCCGATACTGATAGTAGTATAAAATCTGCACAGTTGACTGAAGCAATACCGTTCAAGAAAATTTCGGAGCTGTTTAGTTTTACTCATAAAGAAAACTATTTTGTAGATTTCAATAAAGAACCATTATTGCCATTTATGTCCAATAATGAAGGTCCGGCGATGGCTATTGCAGATGTTAATAATGATGGGCTTATGGATTTTTTTGTTGGAGGAGCCAAAGGCAGAGTTTCTGCTTTCTACTTCTCAAAAACAGACGGTACATACGTTAAAGATCAACAACCTTTTATAGAGAATTTTAATTCAGAAGATACCGATGCTGTTTTTTTTGACGGTGATGGCGATGGCGATTTAGATTTGTTTGTGTGTAGCGGGGGAAAGTCTTTTGTTGAAAATTCGAGAGAACTAGCCGATAGATATTATATAAACACAGGAAACGGTACGTATGAAAAATCTGAAATAGCATTGCCAAAATATCAACATTATAGTTCGTCAACAGTTACCGTAAAAGATTTCGATAATGATGGTGATATTGATATATTTGTGGGAGAAAGATTAAAAGTAAATTGTTACGGTCTACCAGGTAATGGTTATTTGTTAGAAAATCAATCTAATAATAAATTCGTTATAAATAAACAACCTGCTTTCAACAATTTAGGGTTGATTACTGACGCATCCTGGTTAGATATTAATAAAGATGGTTGGTATGACTTAGTGGTAACAGGTGAATGGATGCCAATTACTATACTAATTAATGAGAATGGAAAATTTGTGAATAGCACTGAAGAATATGGATTACATGAGTCTGCGGGCTTATGGTATTCTTTAAGGGTTGAAGATATTGATAATGATGGAAACCTAGATATCATTGCTGGAAATGCAGGAGAAAATAATTTTTTCAAGAATGGCTTAACAATGTATATTAATGACTTTGATAGAAACGGTTCATTTGAACAAATTATTTGTTATAAAAGAGATAATTTAAATTATCCTATAGTTGATAGAGATGAATTATTATCGCAACTTCCCTATTTAAAAAATAAACTTTTTTATTTTAAAGATTATGAAAATGCAACGATGAGTTCAATCTTTAATGAAAGAACTATCAAAGAATCTTTAGTGTATGAAGTAACTAATTTTAAAACATCTTTATTTCTGAATATAAATGGAAAATTTACTAGCTTTGAACTTCCTCGTGAAATACAATATTCATCGGTAAAAGCCATAGAAATTGCAGACGTAAACAATGATAGCATTAAGGATATTATTTTTGGAGGTAACCAGTATTTAATGAAACCTCAGTTTGGAAGAGATGAAGCATCAAAAGGCTGGGTTGTTTTAGGAGCAAATGATGATAATAAATATCATTTCCCATTCGTAAGAAGTATTGACATAGAGGGTCAAATAAGAGCTTTTAAAATTATAGATTTTAAAGGAAAAAAAATATTAATAACTGCAACAAACAATGAGAAAATTCAATTTCATGAAATTCAAAATTAATAATAACTATTATTTTTTAATAGTTTTAGTGTTCACCATGTTGTCTTGTGAATCTGAATATTCAAAATTAGTTAAGAAAGAACTAGCAACAGAAATTAAAAACGATTCTTTGTTTTTTGGAATGAAATTTAACGATACGAAGCAAGAGTTTTTTGACATCTGTCAGGAGCTGAACAAAAAAGAACTGGTAAGTCACGGTCCTGAAAATAAATTTGTAGAATATATTATAAAATCAACGAATGATGACGGATCATCTATTCAAATGTTGTTTTATGGAATTTTTAGCAAAAAAAATATAATGACTGGATTAAATATGAGGTTTTCTTATAATGCATGGTCACCATGGAATAAAAAGTTAAACGCAGATAAATTAATTCCAAGCATTAAAGATACCTTGCAAAAATGGTTTCCGGGGAATGAATTTATAAAAGTAGATCTTAAGGATTTGAACAATGAAGTGTATGTAAAAATAGATGGAAATAGGCAAATTAAAATGTATGCTATAGATGAAAAAGTAGTATCTGTAAAAATTGAAGACTTAGACAAAAAAAGTGAATATAATGGCAGTTCAGAATAAATTTTTTAAAGTTAGTCAATTTGCACTATTTTTTATTCTTATTTTAATTTGTAATGCTTGCTCAGATGCTGAAAAGAAAAATGAATTATTTGAGTTATTACCTTCAAGCCAAACAGGATTAAATTTCAGTAATGATTTGACCTACGATAAAAATTTTAATATTTATAAATATCGAAATTTTTATAATGGTGGAGGGGTTGCAATTGGCGATGTTAATAATGATGGTTTAGTTGATGTTTACTTGATATCAAATCAAAAACAAAATAAATTATTTATTAATAAAGGCGACTTTAAATTTGAAGATATAACAGATAAATCTGGTGTAGGAGGGAGTAAATCCTGGTCAACAGGAGTTACCATGGTCGATATAAATTCAGATGGTTTTTTAGATATTTATGTGTGTAATTCGGGGAATGTCGAGGGCGATGATAAAAAAAATGAGCTCTTCATAAATAATGGCGATCTTACATTTACTGAATCTTCAGAAAAATTTAATTTAGATGACAAAGGATTTTCAATACACGCCTCATTTTTTGATTATGATAAGGATGGTGATTTAGATGTTTATTTGTTAAATAATTCTTACCAAGCGATAGGATCTTTTAATCTTACTACAAATGAACGCTCTAATAGAGATTTTTTAGGCGGAGATAGGTTACTAGAAAATAGAAATGGAAAGTATGTTGATGTAAGTGAAAAAGCAGGTATTTATGCAAGCGTAATTGGCTTTGGTTTAGGAGTTTCTGTCGGCGATTTAAATGGTGATAATTGGGAAGATATATACATTTCAAACGATTTTTTTGAACGGGATTATTTATATATAAATCAAAAAAATGGAACCTTTGTTGAATCTCTTACAGATCGTATTATGTCTATCAGCGGAGCTGCGATGGGAGCAGATATAGCCGATACGAATAATGATGGTTTGAATGAAATCTTTGTTACAGAAATGCTGCCTTCATCACATAATAGGATGAAAATGATCACAACTTTTGAAGATTGGGACCGATATTTAAATGTTGTGAAAAGCGATTATTATCATCAATTCACTAGAAACACCTTACAAAAGAATAATGGGGATGGTACCTTTAGTGAGATTGGTAGATATTCGGGTGTTGAAGCCTCAGATTGGAGCTGGGGGGCACTATTTTTTGATTTGAATAATAACGGTTTAAAAGATTTATTTATTTCAAATGGTATTTATAAAGATTTAACGAACCAAGATTATTTACAATACGTTTCTAATAAAGAGGTTGTAAAATCAATCACCACTAATAAAGAGGTAGATTATAAAAAACTGATAGATATAATTCCATCTAATAAGGTTGAAAATCATAGTTATACCAATATGGGAAACTCAATTTTTAAGAGAAATTTTGAGTCAGGATTAAATACACCAAGTTTTTCTAATGGTTCAGCCTATGGTGATTTAGACAATGATGGAGATTTGGACCTGATTGTTAACAATGTTAATATGGAAAGTTTTGTTTATAGAAACAACCTTGTAAATAATAATAGCGCAAATTATGTGAAGTTAATATTAGAGGGTGAAGGTCTTAATAAAAATGCTATTGGTGCTAAAATAGAAGTTACTTCAAAAAAAGGAGATCAATTTTATTATGAACAACAACCAGCTAGAGGTTTTCAATCTTGTATGGATAATAGACCTAATATTGGTGTAGGCACTAATAAAATTGTTGATATTAAAGTTTTATGGCCAAAAGGTACAGTTACTATTATGAACAATGTTACTGTAAATCAAGCGTATATTATTAATGAAGCTGAAACTGCAAAAATTAACCAAAATACAGAAAAAAGAGAAAGCAATAACCTGTTTACAAAAGCTATAAATAATACATCTTATAAACATCAAGAAAACTTTTTTTCAGATTTTAATAAAAATCGATTGATCAACCAAATGTACAGTTCTTTAGGACCACATGCATCAAAAGCAGATATCGATAAAGACGGAAATGACGATTTGTTTATTGGCGGGTCAAAAGGGTTTTTGTCAACTATAATGAAAGGTAATGGGAAGAATTTTAAACAACAGAAGATGAGTATTTTTGAAAAACATAAAAATTCAGAAGATTCAAAAAGTCATTTTTTTGATGCAGATAATGATGGTGATCTGGATTTATATGTTTGTAGCGGAGGTATGGAGTTTAACAAATTTTCTTCAGATTTAGGAGATAGGCTTTATTTGAACAATGGAAAAGGGGAATTTGAACTTTCTGAACAAAAGTTACCATCTAGAAAAGCCTATTTTAGTACGGGAACTGTAATTTCTTCAGACATAGATAACGATGGGGATTTAGATCTTTTTATAGGTGAGAGATTAAACCCAGAAAGGTATGGTGAAGCAGGATCAGGTTTTATACTACTAAATAATGGTGAAGGAATTTTTGAAGATGCGACAGAAACCATTGCTTTAGAATTAAAGAATATTGGAATGATTACTGATGCAATATTTAATGATTTTGATGATGATGGTGATGATGATTTACTAATTGTTGGTGAATTTATGGGTATTGAACTCTTTAAAAATGAAAATGGATTTTTTCGAAAAATAAAAGAAAACCCATTGGAAAACTTAAAAGGCTGGTGGAATACAATAGGAATGTCAGATTTAGACAACGATGGAGATATGGATCTTGTTATTGGAAATCATGGGTTAAATAGTAGGTTTAAAGCAACTGAAAAGAACCCAGTATCATTGTACCTGAAAGATTTTGATTTAAATGGAACATTAGATCTTGTATATACTTTTCGTTCTGATAACGGAAAAGATTACCCCTATGCATTGAGGCATAATCTTATTGATCAAATGAAAGGAATAAAAAAGAAATTTCCAGACTATATGTCTTTTGAAAATGCTGATATTAATATTATTTTTAATGAGAAAGAATTACAAAACACAACTAAATTAGTAGCGAACCATCTTGAAACAACATTATTAATTAATAAAGGAAACTTTCAATTTGATATTATTGAATTACCTCAAGAAATTCAATACTCACCAATTTATGCTGTTGAATTTAATGACTTTGATAAAGATGGTGATATGGATATTGTTTTGGGGGGTAATCTTTACAATGTTAAGCCCGAATTTGGAAGATATGACGCCTCTTATGGTGGATATTTAGAAAATAATGGAAATATGAAATTCAACTATATTAAAAATGGCGCTGGTTTTTCTGTTAAAGGAGAGATTAGAGATCTGATAGTTCATAAAAATCAGTTAATTGTGATTAGAAATAATGATTCAATTGTAACTTTTAATTTCTAGTGAATTGAAACGAGCATGTTAATATTTTTCTCACCAAAGGAGAATAATTCATAGCGAACAGCATGTGACCGTTAAAAAATAATAAATATAAACACATGAAACGAGCATGTTAAAATGTCGATCACTAAAGGAGGGCAGAGCGTAAAGAATTTGTCCTGTGGCCAAATTTAGTGAATGAGCCATTTGGCGAAGAGGCTAGGATATGCTTTGTGACCGTTAATAAACAATAAATTTACACCCATGAAAAAATTTTACATATACTTTCCGCTTTTATTAGTATTATTAAGTTGTGAAGAAGAAATTCAAAGACCAGCCCTTTTTTTTGAAAAAGTAACCTCAAAAGAGTCAGGTATTGATTTTTCAAATGATTTAACGGATGCAGATAATTTAAACATAGTTAATTATTTGTATTATTACAACGGAGGAGGTGTCGCTATAGGAGATATTAATAATGATGGTTTAGATGATATTTTCTTTACGGCAAATCAATTACCAGATAGGTTATATCTTAATATGGGTGATATGAAATTCAAAGATATTACTGATACTTCAGGTATTGCCCTTGATTACAGTTGGTCAACAGGTGTAACTATGGCCGATGTAAATAATGACGGATTTTTAGATATTCACATTTCAAAGCTTGGCGATTTTAAGGGTACGAGAAAACATAACTTGCTTTATATTAACAATGGGGGGGCTACTTTTACAGAATCATCTGAATCGTATGGGTTAGATTTTTCTGGATTTTCTACTCAATCAACTTTTTTTGATTATGACAGAGATGGTGATTTAGACATGTATTTAATGAATCATTCTGTTCATACGATTAAAAATTATGGAAAAGCTACACGAAGAAATGATTCAGATCCACTATCAGGTGATATTTTATTTGAAAATAAAATGAATGAATCTGAACAGAAATTTGTTGATGTTACTAAAAAGGCTGGAATTTTCAACAGTTCTCTCGGTTATGGTCTTGCACTTATTGCCTCTGATATTAATCAAGATGGATGGATGGATATTTATGTAGGAAATGATTTTCATGAAATAGATTATTTATATATAAATCAGGGAGATAAAACTTTTAAAGAATCTTCGGAGCAGTATTTAAATCATACTTCTCAATCAACTATGGGGGTTGATATAGCCGACATGAATAATGATCATATGTTTGATATTTTCACATTAGATATGGTGCCTAATGATCATAAAATATTATTAAAATCAGGTGGTGAAGATATGAGTAGAGTAAAGCAAATAAAAAGTGATTTTGGGTTTTCGAGCCAGTATGTCAGAAACGCTTTTCATTTAAATAGGGATAATAAATCATTTTCAGATATAGCTTTAATGACTGAAACTTATGCAACAGATTGGAGTTGGTCGGTTTTACTTCAAGACTTTGACAATGACGGTTTAAATGATATTTTTGTAAGTAATGGTGTTTACAAAAGGCCAAATGATCTCGACTATATTAACTTTTTAAGTAATTTAGAAATTCCTACTAATGCGAACAAAAAAGAGCTTGCTAAAATTGAGAAAAAGTTAATTAATAAAATGCCCTCAAATAAAATTTCAAATATTATTTTTAAAAATAATGGAAATTTTGATTTTGAAAAAACTTCTACTACCTCTGGATTTGAAAAATCATTTTCTAATGGTGCAGCCTATAGTGATTTAGACAATGATGGTGATATAGATTTAGTAATTAATAATATCAATCAAAAGGCATCAATTTTAGAAAATAAAAGTGAAGGAAATCTAGCAAATAATTATGTTTCAATTTCTTTTGAGGGAAATCAACAAAATAGGGTAATTATTGGGACAAAAGCTATTATTTATTGTAGAGAAAAGTTCTTTGTTAAAGAACTCACAACAACAAAGGGATTTCAGTCGGCTTCAACTTCTAGTATTCATGTTGGATTGGGAGCAATTGATAAAATAGATTCTATAAAAGTTATATGGCCAGATGGTTTTATTCAAACTGAGAAAACAGTGGTTTTAAATAAGCATAGTAAAATTAAGAGAGTTGAGGGTGAGATAAAGAAATTAAATACAGTAGTAAGTAATAGCACTAATGCATTTCAGGTATTTCCTTTCTTCCACCAGGAAAATGTTTATTACGATTATGAAAAGGAAAAATTGATACCTGAAAATTTATCTTCAGAAGGTCCTGCAGTTGTACATGCCGATTTTAATAATGATGGCTTAAATGATTTATTTTTAGGCGGAGCTCGATATCAATCTTCAAGAATCTTTTTTAAACAAAAAAACGGAAGCTATCAAAGTCCAATGCTTGATGTTTTTGAAAGAGATAATATTTTTGAAGATGTAGACGCAGTTAATTTTGATATTGATAATGATGGTGATCAGGATTTATATGTAGTAAGTGCTGGAAACGATAAATTGGAAAGAGATCAATTATTTCAGGATAGAATTTACATAAACGATGGAAATGGAAATTTTGAAAGATTAAAAACACCTCTTTTTAGGACCAATGGAGGTTCAGTTTCTGCAGGTGATTTTGACGGTGATGGTTTTACTGATTTATTTATTGGTGGTCGCTCCATACCTTCTGGATATGGCCTTTCACCGTATAGTTTTATTTTAAGAAATAATCAAAAAAATGGATTTGAGATTATTCAAAAAGTTAGATTAGGAATGGTTACTGACAGTCAATGTGCAGATATAAACGGAGATAATTTGCCTGATATAGTAGTTGTGGGAGATTGGATGCCGATAACGGTATTGATAAATAATGGAGATAAGACATTTACAAACCAAACTAAAGCATTTGGTCTTCATAACTCAAATGGAATGTGGAATACTATTGAAATTAAAGATATAGATCAAAATGGAACCTTGGACATCATAGGTGGGAATACGGGGTTAAATTTTAAATGGAAAGCATCAGTAGCTGATCCAGTAAAATTATATTTAGATGATTTTGATGAAAATGGACAATTAGACCCAATAATTTTTTATAATTTCTTTGGTCACAATATACCTTTTGCTTCAAGAGATATGCTGAATAACCAAATGCCTGAATTAAAGAAAAGATTTTCAAGCTATAATGAATTTTCTAAAGTTGAAAACATCAAGGATTTAACGGGTAAATCTGAAAATCAAATTTTAGAGATAAAAGAAATTTATGAACTTCGGTCAATGATATATTATAATTATGATGGTGTGTTTAAAGGAATACCATTACCAAAAGAAGCTCAAGTTAGTAGTATTCAAGATATCTACATTGATACTATAAACGGTGAGCCAACAATGATGTTTATTGGTAATAATAATAACAATGTGACCGAACTTGGAAATACTAATTTTAATTCAGGAGGAATTTTTAAGGCCTATAAAGATAATAATTTCAAGTCTTTCAATTATTTACCAATACCCGCCCATTTAAATGGGAGAAAAATTATTTCTCTTGGTGGTAATTTGTTCTTGGTAATTTCAAATAATGATAATTCATATTTATTTTACCGACAAATCAAAGAATAATTAACGAATATCAATTCAAAATATAATCTTATGTTTAAAAAACAGCCATTAAAATAATGGCTATTTTTTTATAGGTAGAAATCTGCATTATTTTGTTTGTAATAACCTAAAGTAATGTTGTTTTGGGTCCTTATAAGTTGCATTATTGTACTCTTTTAAAACGAAAAGTTAATGAAAAGTTAATAGGATTGCTCAAAAAGCCGTGAAAGATTAATGAAAGGTTAAAGCTGTTAAAAAAAATAAAATAGCCGACTTTATTTGGCTTTTTTTACGGTATTTTAGCTTTTCTAAAAAGTTTTTTTAATAGGAAATTAAAAAAATAGATAGAGAGATAAAACACATAAAAATCTAGCTATTTATTGAAATAAAAAAAAGGTTAAAAAAGATAACTTCTACAATGTATAAAAGAAAGAATTATTGCAGCAATTTAAATAATTATACGAATTTTGTTTTTATATATGTCTTATTCCTAATGCTTGTAGGATGTAATTCAAATAACAATTCTTCCTCGAAATTAGAAAGTCAACTAGTGAATAAACCTCCCGTAGCAAATAAGGAATTTTTTCAGGAAATAGGAAAAGAGATTGGAATGGATTTTATTCACTCCATTGGTTCAGAACAAATGGTAAATATTATTGAATCAGTTGGGGGAGGTGCTGCTTTCCTTGATTTTGATCAAGATGGTTTTATAGATATTTATACCTGTAGTGGAACTTGGATTGAAGGATTCAGTAAAGGTGAAGAAACAGATAAACCAGGAAAGAATCACCTCTACCGAAACATGCAGGATGGCACCTTTGAAGATGTTACAAAGAAAGCCAAAGTTGGCGGTCCATGGTATAGTATGGGGGTTACTGTTGGTGATTTCAATAATGATGGTTATCCGGATATTTATGTAAGCAATTACGGGCCCAACACGCTGTACAAAAATAATGGGAACGGTACTTTTACTGATGTTACTAAAAAAGCTTCTGTAGGAGGAGGAAAAGAATCTAGCGTAGGGGCTGTTTGGTTAGATTATGATAATGATGGATTACTGGATCTTTATGTTGGGAACTACCTTAATTTTGACCCAGAATATAAATATTACTATTCTCCTGATGGATTTCCTGGGCCCTTAGCCTATGACAGTCAGCCAGATGTTTTGTATCATAATAATGGTGACGGTACTTTTGAAGACGTAACAAAGAAAATGGGGATTGTTGATATTGATGGAAGAGCAATGGGTGTTGGAGCTGCTGACTATGATGATGATGGTTTTGTTGATATTTATGTTGCCAACGATCACACGGTTAATTTTCTCTGGCATAACAACGAAGGAAAAGGATTTACCAATAGAGGTGTTATGTCAGGAACAGGATTCAGCCAAGGAGGTGAAGCAACTGTTAGTATGTCTGTAGATTTTGCCGATTTTAATGGTGATGAATTACTTGATATTTTTATTTCCGATGATAATTACTGTTCTCTTTATAAGAATTTAGGGAATGGGGTTTTTACTGATAACTCTTATTCTTCTGGTATTTCAGTGGCATCTGGACAATTTGTTGGATGGTCTTCTTCATTTTTTGATTATGACAATGATGGGGATGCTGATATTTTTAAAGCGAATGGCGAGTTAAAACACTTATATGGACAAGAGGATCAGTTATTTGAAAATATAGGAAGCGAGAAGTTCAAAGATGTGTCTGTTGAAAGAAGTCAGTATTTTAGAGATGAGTTTGTTGGACGAGGGGCAATTCTAGGGGATTATGATAATGATGGAGATATAGATATCTACATAGTAAATTTGAATAGCGCTAGTATGTTTTTAAGAAATAACAAAGGGAATCAACATAATTGGCTTATGCTAAATTTAGTTGGACAAACTAGCAATAGGGACGCGATAGGTGCAAGAATTAAACTTATAGCAGGTGGTAAAGTACAAATTGCTCAGAAAAAAAGTACGACGGGCTATCTTTCTCAAAATGATTCTAGGATTCACTTTGGTCTTTTAAAAAATGATATTGTTGAAAGAATTGAGATAAAATGGCCTTCTGGTAAATTTCAAGTATTAGAGAATATTAAAGCCAATCAAATCCTTACAGTCAAAGAATCCAAATAAGTTTTTAATGAATAGAAAAAAATTAAATATAATTTTTCAATTAATAATTGGCTGTTGTTCAGTCATCTTTTTATCCTCTTGTCAGAAAAAATCATTGGAAGGAATGATTGTATTTACACAGGTTGCAGGAGAATTACAAGATGTTAATTATACAACTGGAAAATCTTGGCGGTATATTGCTAATTCGCGTATCGTAACCTTAAATCCTTCTAAGAGCAATGATCGATTAAAAGTACTTACCGAAAATTATTTTTCAGCAAACTCACCAGAGATTTCATTTGATGGTAAATTCATGATTTTTTCGGCACAAAAGAACCAGCACGATATCTGGCAAATTTGGGAAATGAATTTAGAGAACCTAAAAGCAAAGCAAGTTACGTTTTCGTCTGAAAACTGTATTGACCCAGCTTATTTACCAAATGGACGTTTAGTATTTAGTAAATTTAAAACTAGCGGAATGGCGCATAAAGAACATGCACTTTTCACGTGTAATAACGATGGATCTGATGTTAAGCAAATAACATTTAATCCACATGCGTATTTTGCATCGAAGGTATTGAAAGATGGTAGAATATTGACGATCAGTAAAGAACTTTACCCTACTATAAAAGATGGAAATTTTATGGTTTTACGTCCTGATGGCACTAAAGAAGAGTTGTTTTATCAAGGTGGAAAAGGGAGTAATTTGCATAGTCGCGGATGGGAGACAACGAATGGTAAAGTCATTTTTATAGAATCAGATGGCACTCATGAAGGCGGAAATATTATTTCTGTTAATTATAATAGACCTTTAGACAGTAGGGTTAATTTATCTTCAAGCTTTGAGGGTGATTTTTATTCAATTAGCGCTATAAAAGATAACAAATTATTAATATCCTATCGTTCATCTACTGAAGAGCCATATGCATTATTTGAATTTGATATAGCACATAAAACCCTTAGTCAACCTATCTATAAAAATAAGAACTATCATGTATTAGAAGCTGTTGTAGTTGAAAAAAAAGAGCGCCCTAGAGATTTGCCAAGTGAAGTGAATATGAATAGTAAAACAGGAATGCTTCTTTGTCAGGATATCAATTTTTCAGATATACTAAGTGATAGTACACCTTTAACTTCAAAAGCTATTAAAGTTGAAGTTATGGGAATCAAATCCTCACTTGGAATTGTAGATGTTGAGAAAGATGGTTCATTCTATTTAAAAGTGTTAGCTGACATACCATTTCGTTTAAAGACTATCGATAAGAATGGACTTGTAGTGAATGGACCAAGTAGCTGGATATATTTACGTCCTAATGAAAGACGAGGTTGTGTGGGATGTCATGAAAATAAAGATCAAATTCCAGACAACAGACAACTTATGTCAAGTAAAAAAGACCCTATATTAATACCAGATTTAGAAATTTATAAAAATAAGGAGCATTAAAATTAATATGAACACTTCAAAATTATTATTTTTTTTAGGAACAATTTTTGTTTTAGGATTGGTTATTTATTACCCAGGACGCAAATTAGCTAGGGTACATGTAAATAATAAAACGGCTGTTGATGACCATCCATTGTCATGTAATTCATGTCATCTTTATACAAGGAATGAAAGGTTTATCTCGAATTTTATAAACGAAGATTATTATTCGCCATTCAATATCGCAGTTTCTAACAATGGTAAACAGATGTATGTTATTGCACAAGATGCAAATCAGCTACTTGTTATTGATATTGAGAACAACAAAGTAGTAGATAAAATAAATGTTGGAGTGCACCCACATAGCGTGATTCTTAGTGAAGACGGAAGAAATGCCTATGTCAGTAATCAGTGGTCTGATAATGTATTTAAAATTGATTTACCAACAACAAGTGTAGTTGACACCTTAAAAGCGGGAAATGGACCTGCTGGTCTTGCACTTAGTGCTAATGGGAATTTCTTGTATGTGGTTAATACGTTTAGTTCAGATTTATCTGTAATTGATTTGTCTACAAAAGAAGAAAGAAAAAGATTAATTACAGGAAATGATCCAACAGGAACGGCATTATCTCCAAATGGTGAAGTTCTCTATGTAACCAGCAGACGTGCGAATCCATCCGTTTATGGTGAACCTTTGATTAGCGATTTGACGATAGTTAGTGATAACAAACATGAAGTAATGAAACATTTGAGCATTGAATCGGCTCATATTATGGAAAATATTGCATTTACACCTTCTGGAGACTTAGCATTAGTGACATTGATCCGTCCCAAAAATTTAATCCCAAGCGTGCAAGTTGAAGGTGGCTGGATGATGACACATGGAATTGGTATTATAGAGCAGAAGGAAGGTGGAAAAGTTGTACAACTTTTACTCGATGAACCAAATTCCTATTACCCTGATCCGTTTGATATTGTTGTTACTCCTGATGGAAAGAAAGCTTTTGTATCAAGCTCTGGAGTTAACGTCATATCAGTTATCGATATTGATGCAATTAGGAATTTAATAGCTAAATCTACACCTGAAATGTTGAAGAAATTTTCCAATAATCTTGGAATTAGTAGCAAGTTCATTATTAAACGAATTCCTACTGGTCACAATCCTAAGGGTCTTGAACTCTCACCTGACGGTAAACGATTGTATGTCGCTGAGATGCTAGATGACAAAATTGGTGTAATAAACACAGAAAATTTGGAAGTAATTAATTCTATTGATCTTGAAGGGCCAAAGAAAATTTCAGTAGCTAGACAAGGGAGAAGACTCTTCAATAATGCTTCACATACATTTCAGAATCAGTACGCTTGTTATACGTGCCACCCCGATACCCATGAGGATGGACTGGATTATAATTTTGCAGCAGTTGGGAAAAATGTAGTTAATACAATGTCATTACGTGAGATCTCAAATACACAACCTTTTAAGTGGGTTGGCTCTAACCAGTCTATTTATAAGCAAGATGGAATGCGATTTTCTAAATTTCTTACCAGAACGGAAACGTTTAATTTTGACAATCTCGATGCGATTGTTGCATATATCAAAACAGGTATTAAACATCCGCCAAATTTAATGCATAACCCCAATGGAAAATTAACTGAATCCCAACTTCGAGGCAAAGCACTTTATGAAAGAAGTGTAGATAATTTTGGTGAAGTTATTCCTGAGAATAACAGATGTATAACTTGTCATCCACCACCATTATATACAAATTTAAAATTGGCAGATGTCAGTACTCAAGCTAGTACGGACGATACTAATTTATTTGATACCCCACACTTGAATAATATACATGCTTCAGCTCCTTATTTACATGATGGACGTGCTAAAACACTTGAAGAAATATGGACAATTTATGGTGAAGAAGATAAACATGGGCGCGTAAATGATATGTCTAAGATGCAGCTAAATGATTTGGTTGATTATTTAAAATCCTTTAGAGGTGCCAACTATGAAAATACGAGTTCAAATATTCAACAAGTTTCAACTTATTAAACTAATTAAGATAGATATTATGATAAAAACAGGATTAAGAAAGCATTCAATTTTTGCAGCAATCGCAGTAGTTATTTTAGGGTTTGTGTCTTTGGCATTTACTTTAGTAGAGCAACATCCTTCTGATTTGAATTCAAATCCAATAATTAATCAATTATCTGTGAATAACACAGAGGTTGTACCTGAAAATAGTGTAGGTGAAATTGATATAAAGAACGAAACAAGCTCAATGCCTGTATATGGTAATTGGCGTAATTTTACTGAATTGGATGGGTTACCAATTAATAAAACCAATTGTGTACTAATAGATGGAGATAGAGTTTTGGTAGGAACACATGAAGGTCTTGCTGTGTTTGAGAATGGGAAGTGGAAAACTTATACAACAAAAGATGGACTTGCGCATAATGGCGTTGTAGCTGTTGATGTAAGTGAACTTACAGGAGATGTTTGGATTGGAACCATGGGAGGACTTACAAGATGGTCTGCAGGAAAGTTTCAAAACTTTACACAACTTAATAGTGGATTACCAAATGATTTAATTTATTCTGTAGTTTGTGATGGTAAAGATGTTTGGACTGCAACTGGTGGCGGAGCAGGTCAGTACAATAGCTATACTAAAAAATGGGAAATATTTACTGAAAAGAATGCACCAATGCATGAGCCATGGACCTATGGAATCTGTGAAGGTGATGGTAAAATATTTATTGCAGCTTGGGGAGGTGGTATTATTGAATATACCAAGAAGACAAAGCAATTTAGAGATTATGTAGATCCTGATAAAAATATGGAGATCGACCTTTTTCCAGACGATGGGTTAGTTCATGATATTACTACAGGTGCTTCCTGGGCAGATGGTTATTTATGGGTTGCAACTTATTTTGGATTGAGTCGCTATGATGGAGTACGTTGGAAAGGATATTTTGATCATGATAGTGGTTTAGCAAGTAATTTTATCAATTTTATTAAAGCTAAAGAGTCCATAGCCTACATATGTACCGATAAAGGATTGAGTACTACCGATGGTACAAATTGGATTACTTACACTAAAAACGATATGAATAACAATGGAAAAGCTACCATAACTTCAGGTGATGAAAAAAAAGAGCTATCATTGTCTCCTTCAATAGCACATAATTATGTAATTGGAGTTGATGTTAAAGACAATGTAATCTGGCTGGCTACTTCAAAAGGCGTAAGCCGTGGAGAATTGTTAAAATAACAGCTAAAAGGAATTTTTAAAAAGTATAAATAGCAAATAAAATATAAATTATGGAAAGTTTAATTGAAAATAAAAAATTACTAATAGACCTGTCAAAACTTACAGATGGGGAAAAGGTTGAGATGAAGAAACTGGGATTATTATCTGATGATAATAAAATTATTGAATCAGTTTACCCTTCACTTCATAATGAGCGACCTCCAATTGAAAAACATGTGACACATGTGCCTCATGTTCTCAACGAAGCTTATGACTATCAAAAACCTTCTTCATTTTCAAGAGCTTTACGACTTGACCTTGGGGGTTACAAGGTATTATTAATTTCGGGAACTGCTAGTGTAAATGAAGAGGGCGGACCTGAACATATAGGAGATTTTAAGGCTCAGCTTTGGAGAACATACGTAAATATTACCAATATTCTGGAGGCTGAAGGTATGACATGGCATGATGTTGTGAGAACAACCAATTACTTGAGAGATATTGAAAGAGATTATGATGAATTTAATAAAATTAGAACATCTTTTTATGAGTGGTTAAAACTTGATCCTTTACCTGCTAGTACTGGAATACAAGCAAGATTATGTTGGGAAACACTTCTAGTTGAAATTGAAGTGTATGCAATCTGTAAATCAAACTAAAAAACATTTAGAATGAAATGTAATTATTGGGTATTAGCTACTTTTGTCCTAATTATAATTTTTCCGAGTTTGGAATTAATAGGGCAAGAAAAAAACCTTAAGTATGGAAAAACGCCAGATAAGTTTTCTCCATATAATAATTTTCAAAAGGCCTATAAATATAATTTTCTTGAACCTACTCAATTTTATGGAGCAGGAAGAGACAAATTGCCTCCAAAAAATTTGAAAGAAGTGCGTTTAGGATTTCTAGGACCCCTAGAAGGTTCTGATATGATAGCACTTGGTAAACAGATGTTAAATGGAACTATTTTGGCAATTGAAGAGGCTAATGATAAAGACGGCTATAAAGGCATTCCTTTTAAGTTAATGATACATAATGATGTTGGTTTATGGGGTGCTGCTGCAAATGAAGTGGTGAAAATGAATGATGAGAAGGTTTGGGCTTGGTTAGGTTCAATTGACGATATTGTCTCTCATGTGGCGCTTCGGGCAACTTTAAAAATGGAAATAATGATGGTTAATACCGGCGATCCTGATCCTACTTTTACAGAAACAAAAATTCCTTGGGCAATTCGCGTAATAAGTGATGACCGCCAAAGTGGCTACGCTCTTGCTTCCTATATTTTTGAAAAGATGAAGCATGAACGTGTTGCTGTTATACGATCTAACAACCGTTATGGGAGAGTTGGTATCATGGAATATTCAGGTGTTGCTACACGTTTAGGCCATCCAATGATGATTGAAGAGCGATTTGATAACGGAGAAACGGATTTTACCATGCAATTGGAGAATATCAAGAGAGTTGCGCCTGATGCGATTCTTATTTGGGCAAATGCTAAAGAGTCTGCTCTTATTTTAAAACAAATTCGTAAGATGGGAATGGAGCAACCTGTTTATGGTTCTGATAGAATGGTTTCACCAGAATTTTTAGAAATTGCAGGTAAGCATGCGGAAGGAATAGTGACTACAAGTCAGTATAACCCAACTGCAAATATTCCTGAACTAAAGGCATTCAAAGCTAATTATTTCAAAAGATTTGGTCTCGAACCAGATGTTTTTGCAACACACGCCTATGAAGGAATGAACCTCATTATCAAAGCCATTCATAAGGTAGGGCTCAATCGAGTACTTATCCGCGATGTCCTCTCTGACCTAAAGACTTTTCAGAATTATCAGGGAATTACAGGTGAAATTGTATTTGATAATACACTGAATGATATAGGGGAAATATGGATGGCTAAAGTTAAAAATGGAAAATTTGAATATTCTGAAAGTCCAAGGTTTGAAGTTAGCAGGAGTTCAAGCACCAATACTAAATATTAAATAGAATGAAGAATGATGATATAGAAGTTATTTCTTGCAATAATCCCAAGGAGATTCGAAATAGTAGTCGTGAGATAATTCAAGAAAAAACAATAGTCAATGTTAATGGAGTTGAGATTGGAGGTTCTGAAATTGTAATTATTGCAGGACCTTGTGCTGTAGAAAGCAAGGAACAACTTTTTGAGACAGGAAGGGGAGTAATGAATAGCAAGGCTAAAATAATAAGAGGTGGCGCTTTTAAACCCAGATCATCACCGTATAGTTTCCAAGGTCTTGGAGAAGAAGGATTAAAATTCCTCAGTCAAATTAGAAAGGAAACAGGTTTGCCGATGGTCACTGAAGTAATGGATACTAAACAAGTTGAATTAGTTGCAAGTTATGCAGATTTAGTTCAGGTAGGTTCACGAAATATGCAAAATTATCCTCTTTTAAAAGAAGTTGGAAGATGTGGAAAACCAGTATTGTTAAAGCGAGGTATGATGGCAACAGTTAAAGAATTTTTGCTTGCTGCTGAATATATTCTGAATCAGGGGAACGAGCAAGTTATTCTTTGCGAACGAGGGATTCGTACTTTTGAAAATTCGACAAGAAATACACTTGATTTGAGTGCAGTACCAATGCTAAAACACCTTAGCCAGCTTCCAGTAATAGTAGATCCTAGTCATGGAACAGGATTAAGATGGATGGTGCCGGCAATGGCTAAAGCTGCAATAGCGGTAGGAGCTGATGGGCTTATTATAGAAGT
>JQIA01000561.1_pt1 | contig 19146 bp, 16 predicted proteins | sample 811431 | NCBI WGS metagenome assembly JQIA01 (sample SAMN02998118, study PRJNA258478) | marine sediment metagenome | biome: marine; feature: seafloor; material: sediment; isolation source: oil-polluted sediment collected from 3 locations (0.5 km, 0.7 km and 0.9 km)... | place: USA: Gulf of Mexico ...
GTCCCAGAACAAATGCTTTGGCAAAAAAGAGTTTCAGTACGAATCCCGACCCTGAACCCAGAGCCATAAGGGTACCGATCTCTTTTTTCCTGTCATTGACATTCCCATACATAAAGTTGGCGATCCCCGTTCCACCTACCAGCACGATCAATACAAAAAATACCCATGAGATATTCGCCATCATCTTGTTGGTTTTTAGTTGAGTTTCAACAACATGTCCAATCGTCATAACCTTTGCATCGGGAAGAAGGGCATTTATATTTGGAACAAGACCTTCAAAGATTTTCTGACAACACCCTATTACCTCAACAACATTGATTTTCCCAGGTTTACCAATCAATTGCTGAACCGTGTGTAAATGTGCAAACACACGGGAATCGTCCATAGTACCTGAAGATGGCAATACAGCTGCAACAACAAAATCACCACCCTTTATATTTAGCCGGTCGCCTTTGTTAATCTTCAAAATGGACGCTGCTTCACTACCAACAAAGATCTGATCCTTTTCAAGGGTATCTACAATCCGTTTGGTCGCAAAAAGCTTATCTCCGGTTCCGGAGGTTTGCAGATCAACTGCAGGGTGGGAAGACCCGACTGATTGTGCAAAGAGATTTGATCCCTGCCACAGGGCTTTGCTTCGGATTTCGTTTTTAGGAAGGATTCCTGTAAGGATAAATGAACGCCCTTCTGCTTCGAATTTAGTCGATAGTTTTGGGGAAAGATTATCCATACCATGAATGCCACTATTGGCAAGTTTGGCCACATAAGCTTCAGGAAGTTCACCTGATTCCATGTCGGCTGAATAATAATTCTGAACGGTTGCATCCTTAGGCAGGATTAAAACATTGGCACCAAGCTTTTCCAGCTCTTTCTTGATAGCGGTCTGGGAACTTGTGGTGATACTGTTAATCGACACAATGGCCGCAACGCCTAATATAATCGTAAGAAGACTCGTCATCAACTGCTGTTTCCGTTCAAACAACTCCTGACGAACCATGAAAAAAAAGGTCATTAAAAAATTCCTTTATTTTTTGCCGGTTAAAAAACGTACAAATTAAATAAATTTTTTAACTCAGGCGGTTAATTAAATTTAATACTACTTGCACGTAGGGTCTACACACGACGGCGAAGAACAACTTTTTGCCAATGAGTTCAACCGCTTAACAAATTCTTTGGGATCAGTCGCCCCGGCCCATCGGCCCATGATACGTCCCGGCGGAACCAGTAGAAATGTCTGTGCTTTCTTAATATCTGGCTGAACCTTGAGTTGTGCCAGTAGAGAGGATTCAGAGCTATCCTTCGGATCTATCAGGATCATCTCGACCGCTCCGTAAAGAGGATTTTCTTTGCCAAAGCGCGTGATGCCATCTAAAGCCTCCTTGTTTTCAGCAGTTTCTTTCCCCTGAGCACTTATAAAAACCAGTCTACGCTCCTGAAATGCCAAAAGACATTGCAGGGTTTTGGGTGTTTGAAATGTCGATTTAACCTGTTCCGGTGAAAAAGAAGCCCGAAATGAACCGGAAATAACACCATTGGGTGCAATGATGATGACAATGGGTACCGGTGCATATTTTAGCTTGTATTTATCAACCAGAAATCCAGCTCCGGCATTTTTACGGTCAATGCTTACGGCATTAAGCGTCTTCTTCATAGTGCTGTGGGCATTAATATAGGCGGTCTCTATTGCCTGTTCCGGTGTACCTGAATATAAATGAACCATAAGGTATTTGTTCGCTTTAGTTGACTGTGTAAATGCCTTATACCCTGGATCAGCAGATAAATCCGGGGGCACAGGGGTAGCGGCCTGAAGTGTACCGAATGACGAAACCAATATAACGAGTAAGCATAAAGGAATTATAAAAATTTTTTGATACATTTATTGTCTCCATAAGTTGAGGTAATATAATTAAAACTTAGAAATTATTTTTTGTTTTTTTCTTTCAAAGAATAATTTCGTTAAGGGTTTTTTCCTGTTTATTGAATATGTTAGATTCGAATAGAACTGCTTACAGGCGCAATAGAGAACGCAAAACAATCCTCTGCGAATTAAATATAAAACGCAAAAGAGAGCAAAGCACAAAAACAGCGACAGGTATTTTCAGCAGTTGAATCTGAAGATTCGGAGAATCAAATAATAAGAACGATAGTGGAAAGAGGTTTAAGGTGGTCAGGAGGGCGTATTGATATACTCTTGCGCCATAAAACCACCAGCTCTGAAGACAAATCCTGAAATGGGGTTATTGACGTAAGACAGATCGGGCGTTGCAGTGAATCAGCCAATCTGGCTCGAAACGTCAGGGTTTGTCCACCTGAACCCCTTGAACATTTGCAGGTATTTGAACCGGATAAAGGCAAATCTTCATAGACCTGCACCGGAAAAGAATCCTTAGTGTCAGCAAGCCAGCATTGAAAACATTCCGGTATTGAAACATCTGAAAGTGAGTCATCCACCTGGTTATAATTATTAAACAGGCCGATACAGGGAGCCTGAAATTGTTCACAATTCATCTCCCTGGTTGATGACGTCCATGCTACTAAATTTACAACAGAAAGGGCAAAAAAGAGGATAAAACAGAGCAGGCTTCGCAACCTGGCAGGCTTATTATCAATAAATGCTGTATCTCTTAAACTTGTCGGTAAGATGCTATGCATCCATTTTCCCCTGCCCGGATTCGCGGTAAGTGTGGATAATAAAAAATTAAGATGAAAAGTTACAAAGACCGTAGAGCCTTGTCAAGAAAAATATAAAATATTGTCCGATAGATAAACTGAAATATTATTCATATGTCGCCCGACCTTATTAAAATTCATTTCCTGATTCGGTAATGCCCGATAATCTGCCATTTATGAACCCTGAACCAAAGAAATTTCGGGCCTTCGAGCACATCCTGTTCTGTTGTTTTACCCTTATAAAGAAGTGGAAGGTACCGCATATTATGAATCACATGCGGAAAACCATCACGGCGTTTTTTTGTACCGGCAATGCCGATATGGAGATGCGTCTTTGATCCTGTGTTCCATATAACAACATCCCCGGGCTGCCAGTCGTCAGAATTCGAAAGTTTTGTCGTCAGACTTTGCCATTTACGTTTAAAAAACGTATTCAGAATCCAGACTCTTCGGTGATCAATATATTTGTCTGGTTTTTTCACCCCATAACGATTCTTATTTATTGTAACATCTGAATGAACCTCTTGCTGAAGATCATAACCGGCATTTCTGAGTGCCCGCACAACCAGATCCGTACAAACCCCTTCCTTCGGATTAACATCACCTCCCGGATAGACTGGCCGGCTGGTATCTGAATTGTTTTTGAATGTCGGTGCGACATAATGATCAAGCATTTCCGTGTTATACTTTGTCCCATTCTTAATTTCATCGAGGGCTCCTTCAAGAATTTCTTCCTGTAAACCGGCACCGGCATAACTGAGGGGCAATAACAGCAGTAGCAGAAAAATCCCCATAATTTTTCTAAATAGTGGTAGAAACATGATGTACTAACGATCCTTCTAAAAATGAAATTTCCGCCTTAGCCTGTCCCTGATTTTCTCCGGCAGATTTATATATAGCCCAAGAAGTACAGACGCTATCGACAGCAAAGGAATAAGAACAATTACAGACCAGGTCAGGGAGATTACCCCTACAAAATTATAATCGAGAATTGATTCAAGCCCCAGACAAAAGACTGATGACCAGGTAAACATATAGACAGGAATAATCACATACTGATTTTTTCGCCTGAAACGTTTATAAAGCCTGATGGCACAGAGAAGTATAAGGGTAGAAAGAATAATCACCGGAAACCCAACATCGACAGACCATGACAGACCGGGGTTGATAATATCAATACCCAGAACAAAAAACAGACTCACAAAACACCCGCCGATGACAGTCAGATAGATATTCGTAAGATATCCAAAGAGTAATAGAATGTAGAACCATGCCCCAAAGATACCGATAATCCCGTAATTTGTGGCATTCCCATCCAGACCTGCCAGAAAATGAACTGAGCAAAGTGTTAAAATACTGCCAAAACATAATATTGTAATACTGATAAAAAAATGTGTCTTTAATTCCTCAATCTGGTTGCTGTAGATATTCTCCGGAACAGGAAATTTTCGTTCAGCCACCTTGTCAACAGAGACGTCAAACTGAGGTAACTCAAAAACACACAAAGGACAGTTTAAAATACCTGAATCGACTTCAACACCGCATTTTGGACAATATGGCATAATTTAGACTCCGTTACTTTCAATTTTAACATCGACACCAGATTTTCTTAGCTTTCTGAAAAACAGTTTCTCGATGGTCTTATCGCTGGTCAGACTTCCAAATGTAATATAAATCTTCCCTCTGTAGCTCAGCATACTGACCTTTTTCATGGTACCGGCGCTCGGTGGCGGATAGAATTCAAACCGTTCTATCATATCTTCAATTTCCACCGGCATCGCAATATCACCCAGATTTGAAAGGCTTGTTGTCATTCTGCTTTCACCGTAATTCCTGTAAACAATCTTCAATATCTGCTTCTTGAGCCAAAGTGGAACAATTCTTATCCAGAGCGGTTTCTCCTGCCCTACATTATAGCTAATCTGCTGTGCCAGTTTCTTTTCTGTTATCGCTGTTTTCATATAATTGCGGATAACAAGTACCAGTTCATCAAAGGTATAGTGCCCCAGCCTAAAATCTATCGACGGCGATATCCCTGCAAAAAAGTTACGCATGGTGTTTGATGGGAAAAAATTCCTCAGATTAACAGGTATATTCATAACAACAGGAAGCAGTTTGTACCCGTCGTTCAACGTACTGAATTCCTGGAGGGCATCATAATAAAGAGCGATAAAATACTGAGTAACGGTGCACTGATATTTTTTTGACTTTTTAATGATTGTTTCGACATCCAGAATGCCTGTTGTCACTAAGTACTCACCCTTTGAAACCGGCTTAAAATTGAGTTCATATGCCTTTGGTACCGGGGGAGGTGGTGGCATTTTTTCCAGGTAATAACGCTGAAAAGAATCTTCAGACTCGCTCGGTTCAATGGGTGAATCCCGGCGCACTACTCCCTGAAACGCATCACAGGTAATCCCTGAAAGCTCAAAATATTCAACAAGGAGGGATTTCAGGAATGTTATCGCACCGGTACCGTCTGTTATACTGTGAGATATCTCAAGACTGATTCTGTTGTTAAAATAAAGAACCCTGAACGGAGCAATCCCTTCTTTTTTATACTGTAAAAACATACACGGAAAAAACCGTTCTTCTTCTGGCACCGGAACCGTACCTGTCTTCTCAAAATAGTACCAGAAAAGCCCTCTTTTGAGACATACTGTAAACCATGGAAATCTCATTGAAATATTGGCAAGCGCGCTTTCAAGAATCTCAGGTTTGACTCTTTTTTTTAGTGTCGCCGAAAGCCTGAAAACGCTTGTCACCTGAGTAGACGTAATCGCAGGATATAACTTGGCCGCATTGTCAAGTCTGTACCAGTTCTCTTTATCCTGCTTTATCGTCATTCGATTTACACCCTGTTAGCTATGAATAATCATGTACTGCCTGTCGGTTTTAGCGCATCTCTTTCACCATTGCAATAATTTGAATTTATTATCCGGCAGGATCATGATACACTGTTTGAATTATACGCTGGTATCCTAAACATGACAGCTTTCAAAAAGGCCTGAAACATGAAAAGAATCGCAGATTTCACCCGTGCAGAAGCAGTAGAAGAATTAGAGCATTATGATATTGAAGGCCCCTTCCTTTACCTGATTGATATCATTCCCCTTATTGAAATGATTTGGGCAGATGGGAAAGCCCAGGAGAGTGAAATTGAAATACTCGACAAGTATTTAGATAAACATGTGAAATGGGTCAACGCTCAGGCTGATTTTCAGGTCCTTACATTAAAAGAGGCAAAAACATTTGCAGCCAGATTTCTTAAAAAAAGACCCTCTCCGGCTCTGTTAAAGACACTTAGACTGCTTCTTTCCAGAATTCATAACACATCACAGAATGAAGAAGTAAAAAGCAGATTTAAGCATTCTCTACTTGCTGCATGCATTGATATTGCCGCCAGCTCTGTAACAGAATACCCTTATGACTATGATGGCCGTTTCAACCCGGCTGAAAAAAAATGTTTCTTTGAAATTGTTGATTCTCTGGAATTAAAAAAACAGAAATAGGGCCACTCAAAAGTTAATCCGTATAGTCAAAAATCTTCCGGTACACAAAGTCAAAAACAGCGGCATCAATTTCTTTGCCTCTTTCCTTAAAAATCTTCAGGATTTCAGGTGGGTTAAAAGCCCCGTCAGAAATGAGAACCGGCGTTGCCTTCAGTTTACCCGGCCTGTTTTCGCCGTCATCAACTGAAAAATGAGAGAAGCCGTTTTCCGCCTGCCAGTTTAAAGCACGCTGATTATAATAAATATCATAGCAGAGTTGGAAGCCGGTAATCACCCCATCCACGTCTTCCCATAAAAAAAGATCAAAAAAATCATCACGAAACCAGCGACTGTTTTCGTCTCTGTTAAGTTTTTTCAGTTTTTCCTTCGGGATTTCTTTCAACACAACAAACCTCTTTTAGGGGCGCGGATTAAATAATCCTGAACATATTTCATTCCTTAATCAACACGACTGAATTTATTCTTCAGACCAAGGGCAACAATCAATACAACAGATAAAAATGAGAAAAGCCATTTACAGAGAGAAGCGAATGTACTCAGCATGGGGAGTGGATCAATAATCATTGAATAATTATCGCCGGATAAAAACAGGTGCTGCATTGTATTTTCGAACAAATCGCAAAACCCAGCGACCACAGGAATAATCAACAGGTAATTAAATTCACAGGAAATTTTCTGTTTCTCCATTAAATAAGCGATCAGCCCCCCCAGAAATAAGGAATACCAGAGCCAGTGCATGTTATCAAAAATAAAATGCGCTTTGTAAAATGGCATTAACCCAGCACTGTCCCACTCCTTAAACAGCGCCAGATAATAGCTGGCCTTAAATCCTGCCAGTTGAAGTTTAACGATTGCCACAGGCCCGATTTCTTTTGTAATAAAGTATAATGTCAGCTGAGATGCAGCAAATACAATTCCCCAGAAAAAAACAAACAACGGGTTGGACAAAAAATGCCTGGCTTTTGTCAAAAAATCTGATTCGGACATGGGGTATGTTCCTTATAGACTGATATTTTTTTTACACGCCCAGAGGTTCTCACTTACGCAGTCGCAGACTGATCAACAGATCAGTGAGTACAAAAAAGAGTCTTTTTTATAAATTATTTTTAATCATTTAACAACAGTTTTTCATTTATAAAACAGATGGACACTTACAACAACTATTATTATTCTTCAGGCTTCAAAATCGGAGGAATAACTGTAGTCTGTTCTCAGATGCCGTATCGCAAATCGTAATAGACTTTGACTTATCAGGATCGGGAGTAAAAAACCCGTACCACATCTATCAGGGCACCCTTATCAGAATCAATCAGCGTGTCATCAGCCTTACGGATCTCCACCAGTAAATCAACAATATATTTCATTGCAGGATCTTCAGGACTATAGTCGAGATAAATGGTATTCAAAACCGGCAGGAGAAGCTCAGCGGCAGCTTTAAAATCACCTGTATTCATAAAGGTTCGAGCCTTCAAATAATGTCCCCATGTGGAAACGGAGTCCTCACGATCACTGATTGCAATCAGTTTTTCAGTCAGTGACAGAACATCAGAGTCCCTTCCGGCGGCAATAGCTGCTGACAGTTTAAGTTCTAATAGACGTGGAAAGCTGTTTCGCTGTTCCTCTGCCAGCCGTGCCTGATATTGTTGAATCAGATCAAACGCCACTTCAGCTTTTCCGCTCTTAATAAGGTAAGAGACAAACCGTTTGATCATTTGCCAATCCAGCGCCCATTCATTTTCCAGAATCGGCAGTAAGTCCATTTTCCATTCTTCAGAATCCCAGAGATATGGATAAAAATCCTCACTTAACAGATTTCTATCGCCAATAATTAACCGATCATTTCCCAGATTTTTTGATACCTTATATGGGTCATAATCTTTCCAGTAATTATTCTTATAGGTATAGTAATCACTAATTTGGGACCTCTGCCACACTTTGAACGCATCACTATGCTTAAAAAGGTCCGGAAACTTTTTTGTAAATGTCTGCACATCCGCTCTGGGAACGACAACACTCATGGAAAAACTTCTTTTCATCCAGTCTTTCAATAGATTTTCAAATGGTTTGTCACTCCATCTATTTGACTTTGCTGTATCATATGTAAAAAACATCCCGGTACGATTATCGTACCCATACAGCGTGTAGACATGCCCCGGCATATAGAGAAGAACCGGGTATCCGGCTTCAAGCAGATCAATTAACATTGTCTTATCCTGCCAGAAGGTCGTAATCAACTCGTAGTTATTTTTGCTCAGAAAAGACTCTGCCTTCCAGATAAATGTCCCGGAGGAAAAGCCTTCTTTAATTGCGTAACTCAACGCCCGGGTACTGACAGGGTTTTCCTCATAAAATTTCAAAATCACGGAAAGTGAATTTGGAAAACAGGAAGCCGCCTGTTCAAAAGTCTGATGCCTGACTGATAAAACCTTATTTCCAAAATCTTTGGCCTTATCGTTCTGCTCATAACTATCAACATACTTAAGCGATTTTCTATAGGCATCGTAGCTGGCCGAATAGTCAGCAATAACGCGCTTAAAACTTATCAGGGCATCATCATAGTCTTTATTCAGAACATGCAGCACCCCCTGACGATGATGGAGCGATGCCAGCAGATGATCATAACTTATATAGGGGATACTTTTTGTGTAAAGTTTTTTTGCTGATGATAAATCCCCCCTATCTTCCAGGATCGAGGCGATTGTAAGATTAATCGTAGTAGTATAAGCCGATACAACAATGGCATGGAATGCGATAAGCACCGCACCGATAATAAAATTCAGCGAACTTTTCATATACCCGGTTCGATGAACGGTCTGCATCAGGTATATTAGCCCCAAAACCATGGCCATAAACAGCATAAAATAAAACAGGTAATCAGCTATCTGTGGCTGATAGGATAATGGCGACAGCCGCTGTACAGGATAAACGCCCAGTAAAAGAATCAGGCCATTCATCAAAAAAACAAACAGGATAATAAAAACAATGGACTTGAAAACCGTCATCAGCGTCTTTGTTATATAGCTATTATTCTCATGCAGACCGTAAACAAATCCATAGATCAGACCTATGACCAGCCAGAATACAAATACATTCGAACTGCCCGAGAAATAGACAGTGACCTGCTCTCCAAATACCCAGTAATAAAATGCCTGTACAAGATTATTGCACCCAAAGAGAAGAATGCCCATCATAACCATCCAGGCGACAGCCCCTGACATGGAATACTGATAGACAGCATCTGGCGCAGGGTTCTCCTTTTTAGAATCCGTAACCCAACCATACATAAAACATAGCCCGACGATGGATAGAAACACGAAACAGTAAACGATCCGTACGATAAAAGGACTGCCGGTATATGTAAACATGAGCCAAGCACACAGCCCAAGCAGCAGACAGGCAGACCATGCAAAAACAGTCACGGCTGTATGGGACCTTCGGGTTGACCAGAAATGGTGAATCAAAAAAAATGGCCCAAGGAACAAAGCGTATCCAAAAAATTTCCAGTCTTTCATTTTCCGGGTTGAGTCCATCATAACCCCTCCTGTGCTGGTAAAAAGTGCCGGTCACCCAACGGATGTTCGAAATATTTACTGAGTAAATGATTCGCCAGACTGTTATGGCTGTCTTTTTTAAGCACCTTTTCAAGTCGTTTACGGCACTTTTCCTCGTTTCCATTATTAAGATCAACAATAGTTCGATAGTAAAGCGCAAGGCCCGGTTTCAAATCAAGGGGTGAGCAAAACGGCTGCGGTGTCATTTTCAGTTTTGCCCTTGTAATGTTATACCATAACTCGTATTTGACATCATAAGGATGTCGCAAAAAAGCAAGATTGAAGTAATCATAGGCCTGTTTATGATGCCCCAGTAAAAATAATTCCCGACCTATCATAAAAGCCTCACGGCAATCGACCAGATCACTGAACAACGGTTTTACCTGAACCAGAGACTCAAAAAGTGCCGGCAAAGCAGAAACATGATTATTTCTGGCCAGCAGATAAGCAATCTCCATGCGATCATTTTCACGCAGGGGGCTAAGGTTTTTCAGGATTGCCCGGATCTCATGCAAACGTTTGATGCCCGACATGGATAAAACTGGTTTCACAGTCTCTGTAAGCAGATCCCTACCATATTTTTCAGGCTTTAACATCAGCTTAACCCGGGCAACAGCCTTCAAATAATCAGCATACCGGTTTACCCCGCCCGATTTAAAAAAATCCGGATCCGTTACAAAGGATCTGTCATCAACTGTACTGACCGAGATGGCATTATTTATAGCCTTTAGATCCTTTGAATCAAATCTTTCCGGCATAGTTTCTGCTAACCCCTTCCTGCTGAAAACGACTGCCGGGGCAGAATAATTCACGAGCGTGCTGCTTAAATAATCGATGGACACCGGAACAAGCATCCTGGAAAGAATTTCATGCTTTAGCGTCACTGACTCACCAGAATCAAAGAGACGCTGTATCGCTTTATGTGTTCCTGAGAAAGTCCCGGTACGAAACCAGGCAATACCCGATTTACGGTTTATGGAAAGCAGGGTTGCCCAGCAGCGCCTGCCCGACAGCCCTAACGAAAGAACCGGATGAAGACCACCCTCAAGCAATAACTCAAGATCATCTATACCGGGTTCAATGAAGTCTGCCTTTAAGCCTGTGGCCTGTGAAACATAATGTGCATAGAACTGCCTTTCCAGATCCGGTAACTCACCCGTCGACGTTTTTGGCAGGATTTTTTTGAATCCTGCGATATACCGGTCCACATCATTTTCTAAAATCAGGCCCTGTCCAAGCAATGCCGTTAACATCACATCCCAGTCCGGGTGTATTGGCCTGAAAAATGGTATTTTTTCAAAATCGACTACCGATCCCGTCTTAAACGACTGACTCAACAGGTCCCCTATCTGGCAGACGTCTGAATCAGCGGGTAGAATGCTCCCTTTGTGTTCTGTTACGAATGCTGTAAGGGTCTCTAAGGCTTCCGGAGTTTGATTCAGCACTGACCGGGCATAAAGAGCCCTTATTTGCCGGGTAGCCGTATGCGCATTGCCAATACGATCGCCCTTACTCAATATAAGGTAGCGGGGGGAAATCTCAATAGGGGCCGGCCGAACTTTATTGAAGTAATACGTTGAAAATACCGAAGCCGTTTTCTGAGGTAATCCGTAGAAACAAAGAATAAGGAAAATCACAGAAACGCCCTTGGTGCATGTCAGAAAAAAATACCGTCTGACAAACTGGCCGACGCCCTTTGCGTCCCAGTAATCAAGCGCAAGACTTGCCGCCAGAAGCGTTACGATAAGCTGGAGCCAGAATCCTCCCTGTATTTTTAACCAGCTGACGGAAAAATAAAATGGCAGCATCATCTGAATATCGATAAGAATATAACAGGCATACAATATAAATAATCGGTTAATGGTGCTTCGGCTGCCGGCATTTACAATATAGCCACCAAAAAGAAATAACAGGCTCACCAGAAGAATCAACATATCCTGCCAGAATGGAAGAATACCAAGCCAATGTTGACCGCCATCACCTGATTTCTGATTTAATTCTATTAAGTTAAGCGATGGTAAAAGGCTGATGATTATAAACAGAAATATGGCACTGATAAGAAGTATTTTCTGTTCCCTTTTCACCATGGAAAAATCAAACGACCTGAAATCAGTTTTTATAGATAGGCTGAAATAGAGAACAACAAACCCCGACAAAAGAGGAAAAAGCATCCACAGACGTCCGACAGAGGGTACTGCAAGCTGCAATGCCGCAGCAGTAAAAAGGATAAAAAATAATAGAAAAGTCATCCCGATATGTCGGAGATTTTTTCCGGAGCTGAAATCTCTGGCTCGTAAAAGATACAAATGAGCAGGACCCGGAAATACGATAATATTCAGGATGAACCAGGGCCATGTAACGTTGTGCAGCCGCCGTTCTTTATTATCCGAATGGTGATTCTCTGTTTTATCTGTCATCCACACCCTCGTTGTCATTTTATTTTCTATAGTGAAATTATAGGTCCTTCTATCAGAAGGAATATCTTAATTTACTTATCATATCGATCATCAATTTGCATCCATCTTTTCTCATCCGACATTATAATTAAGGTAACAGAGCCTATGGTTATATTATTGAATAAAATCAAGGCCGACGTTTAAATTCTCTTGAGTATGAAGAAGTTTTTTAAAGGTTGAGCATTGGTGCCGCAAGGCCTGAACGTTCACCCTTGCTCAATTTATTTACTGGTATTCGATATAAAACTGACTCTTAAATTATCGTTATATCAGGTATCAATTTTTAATCGCAAGACCCTCTCGTTTCATTTTTATCTGTTTATTCTTGAATCTGGTGTTATTATCTGATTTTATACTTCAAACAAAATACCGGTTTCAGACCGCTTATCAGATATTAAGGAGGAAACATGAAAATTCTGTCATTACTTGGAAGTGCACGTTCCAAAGGAAATACTGCAACAATTCTCGGCTGGATTAATGAAGAACTGAAAGCTCAGGGACATGATGTTGAGCAGATAAATCTTGCAAAAAAGAATATCAAAGGGTGCCTCGGCTGTGCAAAATGCAAGGAAAACCCTAATGAAATAGCCTGTATTCAAAAAGATGATGCTGAAGCCATTCTTCAGAAAATAATTGATGCTGATGCAGTAATCTTCTCATCACCAGCTTATTTCTGGGGGTTTTCATCATGGATCAAAGCCCTTATGGACAGAAGCTGGAGCCTTGTCACCGGCTACCATACGCCGGATCATAAATCATTGATCGAAGGAAAAAAACTCGCCCTTCTTGTAACCGGCGGCGGACTGTATGACAATAACGTCGAACCCTTATTTACTGCATTTGACCGTCTTTTGACTTTTTATAAAGCCGACAATACGGGAGAACTATTTATCGGGAAATGCACGATCGATGGTAACCGGCCTGAAGATGCCATGGAAAAAGCGATGAATTTTACTAAAGGTCTCCTATAAGAATAAAAACCTTTTTGGTCTCAACGAACGCACAAATGAAAAAAGTGATATAAATGGATTTTAAAAATTTAACTAACGAAATTATTTTTTTTATTAAAAGTTCTGCATTAATATATGTGTTTATAAGCTTCATCATTGGTTTTATCATTAATTATGCTGGTCATAAAGTATATAAATGGGCGATATTTTTATCGGGTATGATTCCGGGCGCACTAATTGGTGTAGCCATTGGGGGCCTTATGGATTTTTCTCAAACCGGAATCGTTTTTACTGCTATATTTTCATCTTTTGCTGGTGGATCTTTGGCTATATTTTTAACCAATATTTCAATAATTTTATTGGGTAGTTTTGCCAGTGTCATTCTTGCTGCAGCAATGGGGGCCCAGGAACCGGTTGTAATCCTGATAGCTGCTGTCGTTGGTGGTGGGGTGAGTCTTGCATTGTATAATATTGCAATAATAGTATCAACGTCAGTTATCGGCTCTGCATTATTAATGCTAACAACAATTAACATAATTGCCATTGTTAAAACCGGTCACCCGGAATTATGGCCAGGTGATATTTTTTCTTATTTTATTAGACTTGTGAAGCACGGGGTTTCAGGAAATGGTATTCAGGGTATCTATAATGTGGCCATCCGGGACCTTATCTCTTTCTCAATATTTTGCATAACCGGAATCATAGTTCAGGTAAATTTAAATAAAATATTAAAATTGAAAAAACCTAACAATAAAACTGAAACTGAAACTGAGGAAACTATTGATTCAACAGAACGCATTAAATCAATAGCTTCATGATAAAGATCATCCTATTTAAACATATTCTCTTTAAAATTGAGAACTGTTTTCTTTAATGTTTTAATCAGTCCCACCCTGATTCTCACTTTAAGAAAGTGGTCTCCGGCTTTCCCGTTGCCTTTTCCGGCACTGCCCATCCCGGCCAGTCTAATTTTCTGGCCGGCTTTTACTCCGGGCGGGATTTTCACCATCAGCTTTTTGCCGCTCTTTTTATGAAAATATGCATAGGGGCCGCCATTTAAAGCATGGTCTGATTTAAGGATAATTGTATCTTCATAATCAGTCCCGTTCTTGTCACCGCCCAGCCCCGTCAGTTGTTGAATTACCCTGCCCAGAAGTCCTGTACTGTTTTCAGAGCCTGCAAGTTTTGATTTATCTGTTCCGGCAGAGCCGGTTGAACCGAAAAAAACAAAACCACGGCCAAAAAAGCCGCCCTGCTTAACATTAAAGGTTTTAAAACCCTTTCCGTAAATATCCTTAAAAATTTCATCAAATCCCCGGATACCAAAATCTTTTGCAAGCTCTTCAAAAATCCTGTTTAAATCTGAACCGGAAAAAATATCATGTTCAGAATAAGTATTTCTGAATTGAGTATATGCCTGTTCACCGTATTGATCATGCATGGAGTCATATTGCTGACGTTTTGAATCATCAGAGAGAACCGCATACGCCTCGTTGACCTTTTTCATCATCTCAGCGGCAGCCGGGTTATCTTTATTTTTATCGGGGTGATATTTTAAAGCATTCTTTCTATAAGCGTCTTTGATCACTTTTTTATCAGCGTTCTTCTCTATACCAAGTATCTTATAATAATCGAGTTGTTCCATCAATATTCCTTTAACCTGCGTATTAACAGGTTGCCCGGACTGATTACAGCCCGGAATGAAAAGCGGCATTATATTGAATTATTTGCACGATCTTAGAAAAGTCAATCCGGTTTTTTCAGAGAGTCATTCATTGTAAGCACAGAGATAACAAACTGTGTTATCTTTTAAGGCCAATGAGGTTTCTCCTGCCTGACTACAAACGTCATCAATACCCAACAATTATTGATATCATTTCAATATTCCATGAACCGAAAATATGTGATATATTATTGTTTATATACTTCAACAAATTATACTAAATATTCATAAGCAAAGCTGCTTTCAACTTTTCAGCCATTTGGCAAAGCGTTTAACGCATCTAAATATCTGACGGCATCATTTTATACTGCGGTGAAATTGGAACAACAGCCGAATGTTATTGTTATGGAGACATAATTCGATTCAGGGATCTTTAATTTTGATGGTATTAATCTGGGTACATCTATGACGAAAAGACTAAAAACATTCTGTTTGTTCTGTTGGATTTTATGTTGCTTTGGGTCATTTGAAAGCATTGCAGAAGACTCAATAACCTGTTTTTCAACGAACTGGGCACCCTATTATTTTCAGGATAACGGCAACTGGAAAGGAGTCAGTATTGATGCATACCGTGCACTAACAAACGAGGCTGGCCTGAAGCTTGAAATAAAAGCTCTGCCATGGTCAAGAGCCATGAAATATATAAAGGCTAAACCAATTATAGTTTCCAATATGACACCGACTGACGAACGAAAACCATTTATGTTTTTTCTCGGACCACATTATCAGGAAATCATGGGAATCGTTGTCTCGGTAAAGTACAAAAATTCAAAAATAAGCACTTTGAATGATCTGGTTGATTTTGTAAAAAAATACAAAAAAAAAATTATCTATCAACAGGATGTCTTCTATTCAAAGGACTTTAATTCACGGCTTCTGTCTGACAGTGGCTTTGCGGATTGCTTTAAAAAGAAAGTGATGAATGCATCTGACCTGCTTCGGCTGGTGGAAGAAGATAAGTATCTTGGCTATATCAATGACAAAACAGGGTTGTATTACATGCTTAATGATAAAAATATGGCTGACAGATTATATGTTCATCCGTTTGTATTAAACCAGACGGATGTCTATTTCGGTATCAGTAAGACAATCCCGCCAGCATTATATTTAAAGCTTAAAAAGGCAAATAATACACTTTTGAAAACAGGCGTTTACAAAAAAATCCAACAAAAATGGTGCCCTTAACCGATTTGATGAACATCGATTCTTACGGATCGAACAATCATTTTTGCTAAATCCAACAACATGATGCCCACACGCATAATTCTTGATTCAATTTACGATTCATTTCATCAATAAAGTAAAAAAAAAAGAAGTTAAAAAAAAGAAGTTAAAAATAATCCCCCATCTCTCTTTCCCCATTTTCAATCTCTTTGATTACTGTCACCACCATATTATTTGCAGGCGTCGGGATACCAAGTTTTTTTCCATTTTGCGAAATATAACCGTTGAAAAACTCTGTCTCTGTTACCTGGCTCCGGTATAACGACTGAAGGCTTGACGGAATAATTTTTCGGGTTTTAAAACCGATACCAAAAACCATGATATGGCGCTTCAGATTTGATAGAAAAGACTTCCCTGCCATAAAGGTATAATAATTGAGTTTGCCACCGCCACGGGGTGCAACCTTTATATTAAGCTTATCTGCAACGGCCATTGCTTCCAGAATTATGGCAATAAAGACGGTTCGGATTTTTTTTGATTTAACAATTTCACCTGTTGTCTGACCTGCAATGACAGAGAGGGAGTTAATACAGGCATTGATCACCAGTTTTGAATAGAGCTCGCCCCTCATATTTGAAGAAAGACGTGTCGGTACGATGGCATCCATCATTTTCTGAATTAAATTCAGGCGGGAATCATCCAGTCCATCGAGACGACCTATAATAAACTCCCCATCCGCAGTCATTTCAAACGAATCACTGTCGTGTCTTGTTGCAGACCATTCAACAACACAGCCGATGGTTCTGTTTATGCCCAAAATGGTTTCAAGCTCATCCTCGCACAGTCCGTTCTGAAGAGAGACAACCGCTGAATTATCATGAAGGTATGGCAGAAGCCCCCGTGCAGCATCAAAGCAATCATTTGCCTTCGTAGCAAGAAAAACAACATCTTTAACCCCGGTCATTTCTGGAATCGAACAGACCGTTTTAACAAAGCTCTCAATCTCACCACACTCGCCAAAAACCCGAAATTTGGATTTCTCCTCATCACCATGGTATTTTGACACGACTTCAACATCATAGCCCTCTTTCACAAAAATCGCTGCGGTTATACCACCTATAGCCCCGGCACCCACAACTGCAATTTTTACATTTTTATCAAACATAGTACCCCATATAATTTTACCACACCACAACGGTTGAACTTTCAAAATGTACCGATAGCAAGGCACCTCGACCCCGAAATAGTAGCGAAGCTACGTCGAGGGTCGAGATGTCTTGCTATCGGTGCGCTATGGAAGTTCAACCAGGAAGACTATCAGTTTTTTGGGTCCGTGCATCCCTCTAAAGGGAGTCGCCTGAATATCAGCCGTCATACTGGGTCCGGTTATAAAGGTAACCTGTGACGGTTTTTCATTTTCATAGATTTTTTCAATCGCCATCTCATAAACAGGTAAAAGATTTTCAAGCTTAACAACAGCAATATGAATCGCAGGAGCAAGTGAAACAAGTCTCGGTTTTTCTGTATTATGTGAAATAATAAGCGTCCCGGATTCAGCAACTGCAAAGTCAGCCCCTGTAATGCCTGCATCTGCCTTATTGAAAAGATACTCTTTAAAAGTAAATATATCTTCAAAATCTGTACGACGTTTCAAAGAGACATCGCTCAAAGAGTCCGGCGTAAGCGATGCCAGGATACGATCGTCCGATGCAGCTAATTCCGTTATCGATTCTTCCTTTAAAACACGCATCAGTGTTTCAATTAAGTCTGAATTATCTTTTACTCTGTAGACGACACCGGTCTGCTCTGCAACATTTTGAGTAAACCGTTCAACAAGCGCATCTCTGCCCATTGCCATTTCAGGAAATGGCATCAGTTCTGGTTTTAAAGGCATTTCACTTTTGGGTGCATCTAACAGCCTCGATAGAATTGTTTCACGTACTGCTGTCTCACTCATATGCTTTAATCCTCAAGTTCAAGATTCTTATATCTTCTTTTAAATGTCTCTTTTGGCATTTCCGGAAAATCCCGGTGTTTCAGCCAGCCATCAAGGGGAGTCCCTTTTTTGTCTTTTGTAACAATGTTGTTAAGTCTTTTTGCCGCAAAATCACCAGCCAGGTCCCATGCAAGGGCATACCGGCCTGCAAATGAAGCTGCTTTTGCCACGAGTTTCTCTTTCAGAGAGACGCCCCCGCCCTTCAGAAGCAAATCCTGTTCCGTCTCCATATTTCTAAAATAGAGCATCATCTCCGGATGATCTATTCCGGCCGGACAGACAGTCTTACAGGCTTTACATAATGTGCATGCACCATAGAGGTCTTTGGTTCTTTCCAGTCCTAAAAACAAGGGATTCAACAATTTCCCGATGGGTCCTGTATAAGCCCAGCCATAGGGATAACCGCCGATTTGCCTGAAGACAGGGCAGGTATTGATACAGGCACCACACCTTATGCACTGCAGCACTTCCCGTGTTTTAAGATTCTCATAAATTCCGGTTCGGCCGTTATCAAGAATGATAATATGGAGTTCTTCCGGCCCGTCTGTTTCGCCCTTTTTCCGTGGCCCGCTGTCAATTGTCACATATCCGGTCAATTTCTGTCCCGTACCATTTCTGCATAAAATCCGGGTCATATGAAGGGCGTCTTTTAATGTAGGCACAACCTTTTCAAGGCTCATGATCGAGACCTGAATCTCCGGTGAGGATTTGTTAAATCTGATATTCCCTTCATTCTCAACATTCAGAATACTGCCAGTCTCCGCAACGGCCATATTGACGCCTGTAATACCGAGTTTCATTTTATGGAATTTATCACGCAGAAAAACCCGTGCAGCATACCCGAGTTCAACCGGATCTGTTGTCGGTTTTTCAAGTCCGGCTTTTTCCATGAAAACATCCCGGATTTCTTCAGGCGGAATGTTGATTGCAGGACCAATAATATGAAACGGTGGTCTGTTTAAAAGCTGAATAATAAATTCACCCAGATCTGTTTCATATACATCAGTGCCGTTTTGGGCAAGGGCATCGTTTAAGCCAATTTCTTCGGTTATCATCGATTTCCCTTTGGTCACATAAGGGACTTTGTTTTCGTTGATAAGATCAGTGATATAGGTATTTGCAGC
>JQIA01000564.1_pt1 | contig 19126 bp, 12 predicted proteins | sample 811431 | NCBI WGS metagenome assembly JQIA01 (sample SAMN02998118, study PRJNA258478) | marine sediment metagenome | biome: marine; feature: seafloor; material: sediment; isolation source: oil-polluted sediment collected from 3 locations (0.5 km, 0.7 km and 0.9 km)... | place: USA: Gulf of Mexico ...
CAGCTGACAATTCTTCGGTTCGTCTTCGAACAGTGCGGCGAAGAAAAACTGACAGAAATGAAAATACGACAAAACAAATAAGAATTATGATCATAATGGCAGCGAAAATTTTCTGTTTTTTTTCAGCTTTAGCTACGGTTAATTTTCTATAATCAAAGATAAACGAGTTGGTATCCAATGGTTCTTCCAACAGACCAAGCAGCTTTAAATACCCGTGCATTTTCTCCCAGCGAGACGGATTGATATGCCCGAGTTCAACTTCAGGAAAATTCATTAAGGCAGCAATACCTCTGCTTTGAAAAATATTGAATTTTAAAGGATTATTACTACCTGCCGTTCGAGGGAGATCTTCAGAAATATGCTTTGCGATTTCTTCAATATTATTGAGCGCATAATTCCAGCCTTTGATACTTGCCTCTTTAAATCGTTCCACCATATCCGGGTCTGCAGATATTGTTTTTGAGTCTGTAAAAAGAGAATCACCATAAAAATCGATGCCGTATTTTGCCGTATAATACCCGGCGAATTGGAACTGATGATCCCACCTTAACTGTGGCGTAACTTTTTCAACTGCCCATGAAGAACTGCAAGTACAGAAAATGATAATGAGAAATGCACAGAAAGTTTTTTTCATGTTCACTCCAGGATTAACCTACTTCGGCTACTATTAATTTTCAAAGCAGGTTGTTACAGTATTGAGGTTCTTATTTTCAGAATAACTTTCAAAGTACTTGCAGACAGTGTTCAACAATTCTTAAAAACACAAATTGTTCTATTGGATAAACGATGCCCTTATCGGGCATTCGTTACGAGCATGCTTCAGATATCTTTATAAAGATACACATACAAGAACTGAGTTTCAATCTTTATTGTCAATATCAACACTAAGATTCGGATAAATTATGACAGGTTATTGATGATTATTTCTTAACTTGTTACTATTTATTCTCTTTTTCCTTTAGCAAATCAGCAAGACCTGCGAAGGGATTCTGAGCAAAGCCATCATCAGATTTTTCAGATCTTCCTGATGGCTCATTGTCATAAGCATCTGCAACACCCATCCGATCGTGTTCATTATCATGGCAGTAAACACACAACAATTCCCAGTTACTGCCATCCGGCGGGTTGTTATCATGATTATGATCTTTGTGATGCACTGTCAGTTCCCTTAAGCTTTTGCTTGTAAACTCTCTACTGCAACGTCCGCAGAGCCATGGAAACATCTTAAGTGCTCTTTCCCGGTAAGTATTTTCAACACTCTTCCAGCTTTTACGTGCCTCTGATACAATTTTTTTTATATTATCAGAATCATTAACTGCCATATTAAAATCTCCTTTTTTTCTGCTATCATTTCAACTAAAAATAAAATCACTATCTTTGATGATCTCGTAAAAAATATTTAGATGGCTATGGCAAAGGTTCCATATACGCTGCGAAGCAAGTGCCCTTGGGGTACAAGCTTTAGTGTTTGACCAGGCTTGAAGTAGTACATATGGTACGTCAAGAGTCTGGTCTGGCAGTAAAGTACAGTAGATGGAACTTTTTACGACGCCATCAAGATTTAGTTTTCAAGTCTTACACCATCACCGTCGATTGAAACATTCAATAGGGTCGTATTTTCATGGGAAACCAATTCTTCCGACCATTTAGATTTAAGTGCCGTTATTTTATCTTTTTCACCAAGAGCCCAGATGCAGCCTCCGCCACCAGCCCCTGTGAACCTGGCACCGCAATCATTTTCCAGGGCCAGTTCATTTAATTTAATTCCGACATCATCAAGAACATCAGGAGTCATTCCCAACCGGTAATCAGTTTCACGCCTCATCAGTTCTGCTGCCAGAATATAGTCATCCATTCCAATAGCTTCCGAAAACTGGTTACAACAATCTATAATATTCTTCCATACTTCAATATTGGTCCCATTTAAAAAGTGCTCAACCCATTTTCCGTTAATATCTTTTGATTCATGAGGATTTCCGCAATATGCTGCAACGAAATGAGTGTTAATCTCATTGTATTCGTCTTGCTCTTTAAGGATATTTCTCTCATATGGAAGCCCTGCGACATCGGCTGTCCAGTGCCATTGATTAACACCACCGAAGGCTGCTGCAAGTTGATCCTGAATACCACAGGGAACACGGGCGACACTGCTTTCAATGTGATGAGCAAGAAGAACAATTTCATCTAAAGGTGGATCCATTGAAAATCGGCCTCTTAATCTCATGAATGCTGAGATAAGAGCAACAGCCGCAACTGACGAGCCCCCTAAAGCGCTTCTTGGGGGTGAAGAAGACTCAATATCAATATGAACACCACTTGCTCCAAAGTAAGCTGCAATAGCAAACATAAGTCCCATTGGATGAACTAATGGCAGGCTTTCAGCATCAAATTCTGCTGTTTCGAAACCCCTTGAAGAAATCTTCACCCTGCCTGAAATGTAGGGAAAAAGAGCAACACGGGTTCTCATATTAATTGCCATATTAAACGTTGATGGTGAATATCGTTTGAGGGGAAAGTAGAAAGTACTGATATCAAGAGTACCACCGAAATCAAGCCGGCATGGAGCTGACATTATCACCGGTTTATTCTCAAGGATTTTTTTCATACACCTGCCCATTATTTTTTTGTAATTCGTTCTATAAATCTTTTCTGCGAATTTTTTTTAAAAATTTCAAACTTCTAAGCTCTTTTTCAAGATGGAAAGGCAAAAAGGATTCAAGTAATCTCAAGCCCTCGTATGTCGCATTCCCGGACATCTTTATTCTTTTCAACTTTTCAGCATCATTGTTCTGTAACCATAACAATTGTTTTACAGTCCCTTTCGATAACGGTACCAGTTGTACGGGGCGTCTTTTTTCCAATATCCGTTTGCAGTTATCACAAAGCAGCCAGCCATTTTTTATGTCAAACACAAGCCGTGTTTTTTCAATGTCTTCTATATCTGTATCACATTCTCCACAATTTTTTAACTCCGGTGTGAAGCCGACAATATCAAGAAATTTCATTTGAAAAATAATACTGATTTCCTCCGGTGATCTATTCCCCAGATCAAGTTCAGTAAGAGCATATTCCAAAAGATCGTAAACCTTTTTTTGAAGAACACCCTCTTCAAGCCATTGGACAATTACTTCATTCCAGAAACTGGCGTAGGCAGTTTTTATAATATCGCTTCTGATACCCGGAAAAGATTCTTCAATAGAGGCCTCTTCTAAAAAAGAGAGTTTCCGACCTTCTCTGACAACAATATCAAGACTATAGAAAAGTTCTAAAACACCTGAAAACCGTTTTACACTTTTTTTTGCATTTTTAGCTATGGCAGAAATTTTACCATGGGATGGCGTCATAAAAGTAAGAATATAGTCATAGTCACCATATTCTATACGACGAAGAATGATTGCCGGAGTAGAAAAAATATTTACATAATCAGCCGGTTTCGTCATTCGGAACGGTCCATAAAAGGAAACTGCATTTAAAAACCAAGAAGGGTTGTAGCAATTTTGAAATAACAATAGACACTGATAATATCGATTGCCGTTGTAACAAAAGGCCCGGTTGCAACTGCCGGGTCGATATGAAATTTTTCAAAAAACATCGGAACAAATGATCCGACAAGAGCTGCCACAGACATCGAACTTAAAACAGCAAGACCAACAGAAACAGCAAGCATACCAGATGGGACCTCAGTTCCAAACCGGAACTGGGCAACGCAGCCAATTAAAGAGCCATATATCAGTCCGAGAATAGTACCAACGGATAATTCCTTACAAACCACCGGCCAGAGGTCTCTGACATCCAGGCGATTCGTTGCAAGTCCACGGACAACAATCGTGGATGATTGTGTTCCAATATTACCACCCATTCCCATAATAACCGGTATAAAAGCAGCCAGGTAAGTGAATTTAACAAGACTCTCTTCAAAATGCCCAATGATCATGAAGGCAAAAATACCACCCACACAACTGGCGAACAGCCATGGGAATCTGATTTTAGTACTTCCAATAACCGACTGTGTTTCAATAAACTCTTCACCAACACCAGCCATTTTAAGGATATCTTCGGTTGCTTCACGACGTAAAATATCAATAACGTCATCAACAGTAACAATACCAACCAGAACATTCTGATCATCAACAACAGGAACAGCCAGAATATCATATCGTGAAACCAGAGCAGCAACATCTTCCTGATCTCTATCCGTGTTGACGGAGAAAAGCTCCGTTGTCATAAAGTTTTTTAATTGGCTTTCCGGTTTTACCACAACCAGTTGCCTCAAAGAAATTACACCCACCAACCGTTCAAACTCGTCGACGACGTAAATATAAAATGCCATCTCAACATCATGGTACTTTGTCTGCAAAGCTTCAATAGCATCTTTTGCAGTCAGGTCATCCCTTAAGGCGATAAAGTCTGGGACCATGATACCACCAGCTGTATCATCTTCATAGCCCAGGAGTTCTTCAACTTCTTCCGATTCTTCGGTTTTCATTTTTTCCAGAATCAGATCAGCTTTTTCTTTGGAGATTTTGCCAACAATATCTGCAACATCATCGGCTGGCATACAGGCAAATATTTCAACGATTTCTTCTACATCAAGGTGCTCAACGAGTTCAAGAAATGTATATTCTTCAAGTTCACTTAATAAAACAGCTTTCTGCTCAACATCATCCAGCATATCAAAAAGTTTATGCTGGTTGTTCAAAGAGAGAGAGCGAAACACAACAGATAAATCTGCAGCATGGGTTCTGTTTACAATTTTTTTAAGATTTGGTGTCGCTCCACGTCTTAATAGTCTCTTGATACTCTCGCTGAGTATTCTACCTTTATCTTCTGTCGTCATATTTTCTTTCCCATAACTCTGACGCACAAATCCATCAGCGGGTTTTCTAACTATATTTTATAAAAATACCTGAAGTACTTTATACGTCAGTTGTTATCTATTCACTGGGCGACATCTTATAAGCCAGTCAGACTACTGCTTTTGTGGCAGGTGCATATTGACTGTCTGACCACATTTCCCTGGCACATCAACTACTTTATCATTCATAAATAAGGTAACACCACAGGTGTTGTTAATCAGAATATTGAAATGTTTTTTTGCTTTCAACTCAAGGTGTTCTTCCGGTAAAAGGTTGTACTCAATGACCTGTTCTCCATCAGTACTGATCTTTAGGACTGTTTCTTCAACACACTCAATCTCCAGTTTATAACCTTCAATCTTCTGTTTGTTTTTCTCAGTCTTGTTATCTGTTGTTTCAACACTATGCGTTGATATTAAACTGTCATTCTCAGTGCTTGTTTTATTTGAAGTTAATAGCAAGATAGCCAGAAAGATAAAGACAACAACAGCAATAATGATCTGAATAGTATAGTTCTTTCTTCTATCTACAAAATTATTTGATGCAATGTGCTGTTCCGGTGAGTCAGGAGCCGTTTCAATGATACCATTTTCTGACTGATATAATTTAACAATTTCGTCTGGATCAAGACCTACTTTTTCAGCATAAGCCTTTATGAAGCCTTTTAAAAAAACCGGTTCCGGTAAATTATCGGGATGTTCAGACTCGATTTGCTCAATTACGTGTTTTGAAATTCTTGTTTCGGCAACAATAGAATCAATTGTAATATTCTTTGCCAGCCGTGCAGTTTTCAATACTGTGCTTAAAGACTCTGTGGCCAGTTCGGGTGTTGTTTCACTGTTTTTCATTTATCAATCCATCTTTATAGATTTTACTGAATTATTTTAATATGTGCTTTTTCACGTAAAGCAGCAATCCATTTTTTAAATTTTCTTTCTACCTGAGCTTTATATAACTTCTCTCTGATTTCCGGTGTCGCTTCATCCTGTGTTTTTTCTTCAAAATCTGATTTATTAGCTTGATAATAAGATTCTATCTCATCTTCTGTCACTATAATTTTGGACTTAACTTCATACTGAATCAAACGGGTCCGCAGCAATTCCGACCTTATGTTTTTCCGGTAGGCTTTCATGTTGAGGCCATCATTTTCTAACATCTGCCTCAACTTTTCATCGTTAATGGAATTAATCGATTTTGTTCGCTCAATTGCTGCTTCAACTTCACTATTGTCTACTTTGATACCCAGCCGTCTAACTTCCTGTTTAGTAATTTTTTCATCTATCATTTGGTTAATAACACGTTCTCTGAATTGAAACCGTATCTCCATTTCCTTCGTGAATTGATAATTCTGGGCTTTAATTCTTTTTTCATAGGGTTTGAAAGCTTCATTCAGCATTGTATAAGTAATAATCTCATCGTTCACAACAGCAATAATTCTGTCAACTATTTCAGCCGAATAGGCATAAGAAGGTAAACCACTCATACCAATAACAGTAAAAAAAAGAGCCGCCTGTAGACTTTTTCTTATACAAAACCGGCTCTTGCACAAACTTAAATATAATGAAATCATTTTATACCCTGTCTTTTTTAAACATTTTTTTGCCACAAAAGTAGCAGTATATTATTATTATTCAACAATCAGGAATAATCAACTTCCGGTAATTTTTCCCCATACTTTCTCGTTAACTTCAATTGAATAATATTTCTTTTTTTCTTCAATCCAAGCCTGATAGCTTTTTTGTTTTTTTTCCAGCCGCATTCTCTTTATCAAACGACTATATATCTTTTCAGAGTCTTCTGCAAATTCAGTATCAATAGCAAGGTTGTTTTTTTTATAATAGTCTTCAATAACTTCCGGTGTGATATTAATTTCCAGATCAAGTTCCTGTGCTAATACCTTGTCCATTAAAAGACGTCTTTTCAGCATCGTTTCCCACAGTTCATAGGTGATGGCATTTTCTAACAGCATTTCATTAAAAACGTTATCAGGGTAATTTTTTTTGACCAAATCAATTTCCGCTTTTAACTCTGCATCTGTTATTACAATATTTTTCTTTTTAGCCACTTCCATGACGATCATCTCTTCCGCAAGCTGAGAAAACAATCTGAGCTGAATCTTACGAAAAGCTTCCGGTTTTTGTAAAACGCTATGAGCATAAGCTGATTTTGCAATTTCAAGAGACTTCATATAGTCCCCGACAGTAATCACTGCAGTTTCTGTTCTCAATAAGAACTCATCTTCGATTGCTATTGAATTATCTTTACAGCCAGATGTGATAATAATCAGGCAGAAAAACAGACAAAGGGAGTTTAACACCAGAACTATTTTTTTTAACTTTATCATTCAACTTACTCTGCTTTTATTTTACTGAAAATTATCTAATTTGCTTTTCCAGGCTATCTACCCAAAAGAGATATCCTTCTTTATTAATATTAAATCATCTCAGCCGTTAACATTTTGAGCAACTTCTTTCAAGAATTTTTTAGCCCGAACAACCATCATTTTCACATTTCCCTTGGGCATTTTCACCTTCAGTGACTGATCCGGTGATAATTCAAACCGCTCCGGGAAAGGGGTGATCATATCAATAATTGCATGTGGATTCTTCTGATGGGCGCCTGAGAACTGGAGAACCATGTTGTGACCGACAATATCAAGTCTTTTAACCCCCGCTTTAACCGCCATGATTCTTAACATGGTTTTTAGCAGAACATTATAGGCTTCTTCCGGCAGTGCGCCATATCTATCCACAAGCTCTTCCTGGATAACGGAGACACCTCTGACCTCATTTAAACTTGACAGCCTCCTGTATATAAGTAGTCTTTGATCAATCGCCGGCACGTAGGTTTCTGGAAAAAATGAAGAAAGACTGACATTTATTTCAGGTTCAAGATCTTCAGTAACAGGCTGTCCCTTTAAATCAGAAACCGCATTTTCCATCAGAGAGAGAAACATTTCATAACCGATTGTAGCAATATGCCCGGATTGTGAAGCACCTAGCGCTGCCCCGCCGCCCCTGATCTGAAGGTCACTCATTGCAATCTGAAAACCTGCACCAAGATCACTATACTCCATCAACACCCTTAACCTTTTTTTAGCATCTTTAGACAGACGGCTCTCTTCAGGAATGAAAAGATATGCATATGCCTGATCATCACTTCGTCCAATCCGCCCTCTCAACTGATACATCTGGGAAAGACCAAAACGATCCGCCTTGTTTATAAACATGGTGTTTGCCGTAGAAATATCGAGGCCGGATTCAATAATTGTTGTTGCAAGGAGCATGTCAATTTCACGGTTCACAAACTGCATCATTACTTTTTCCAGGTCGGTTTCGTTCATCTGGCCGTGAGCAATACCTACGCGAAGTTCCGGAATCAGTTTCTGAATATAATCCTTTGTCCCGGCAATTGTCTTAACGTTATTGTGCACGAAGAAGATCTGTCCATCTCTTTCAAGCTCCTTTCGAACGCCCTCTATGATGATGCTGTCTTCCAGTTCAGACACATATGTTATAATCGCCTGCCTTTCCTCAGGTGGCGTCGAAATCACACTGATATCCCTGATACCGGTCATTGACATATGCAGCGTTCTTGGAATCGGTGTTGCTGTCAACGTCAGGATATCAACATTTGTTCTGAATTTTTTAAGCTTTTCCTTATGCTTGACACCGAATCGCTGTTCTTCATCAATGACAATCAGCCCAAGATCACCAAACTCTATATCCTTCGACAAGAGCCTGTGTGTTCCTATTACGATATCAACTTTTCCCGTAGCAAGATCCTCAACAATAAGCTTTTGCGCAGCACGTGATTTAAACCGGCTGAGCCCCTCAACACGGACAGCATACTTTGAGAGCCGTTCTGTAAACGTTCTTAAATGCTGTTCTGCAAGAACCGTTGTCGGCACAAGAATTGCCACCTGTTTTTTATCAAGGACGGCCTTAAAAGAAGCCCTCAATGCAACTTCCGTTTTCCCGTAACCAACATCACCACAAACAAGCCTTTCCATCGGCGTATCCGCTTCCATGTCCTTCAAAACATCTTCTATGGCAGAGAGCTGGTCTGCTGTCTCTTCATATGGGAACCCCGCCTCAAAATCTCTGTAGTATTCGCAAGGCGGGGAAAAAGAATAGCCATTCTTGACCTTCCTTTCAGCAAAAATCTTAAGAAGAGCTCCCGCCATTTTTTCAACTTCTTTTTTCGCCTTATCTTTTACTTTATCCCAGGCTTTTCCACCCATTTTGTTAAGAATGGGCATATAGCCGTCGAGCCCAACATATTTTTGTATCACTCCCATGCGGTGTACAGGCAGATACAGGGTGTCATCATCTTTAAAAAGAAGTTTCAGGTAATCGTTTGTAATACCGTTCATAGTAATTTTTTCCAGCCCTTTGTACTGGCCGAGACCATGCTCTGCATGGACAACAAAATTATCTTCTTTTAATTCATTAAAGCTGAATATCTCTTTCCCCTTCTTTCTCCCGGGGCTTCTTTTTATTCTTTTTTTAGCGCCAAAAATCTCATCTTCAGTGATGACAGCAAGGTTCATGTCCGGCCACACAAAACCCGTGGTAAGCTTCCCAGGACAGATCATCACCTGTCCCTTGTTTCTGAGCTCAGGAAACTTTGCAAGTTTGTGAGGTTCAATGCCATACGGCATCAGAAGTTCAATAAGTCGTTCTGTCTGGGAGTGTGTACTGCAGATGATAATCGTTATATAGTTTTTATCTTTTTTGTCATTTATCCATTCTGCAAGGGGTAAAAGAAGCTTTTCACGTCCTTGAGAATTTTTAAGTTGTGAGCTAAGCGCCAGGTTATCAAAAATATCAAAGCTTAAACCTGACCGGTTTGCAGCGTCCTGTATGTTTGACTGGAGTGGGAAATCTCTAAAAATAAGGTGCCGTGCATCATTAAGTTTTTCACTGATATCCTCCCATGATAAATAAATCTTATCCGGCTCAATTGCGAGTTTTTTAGCCTTAACAGCGCTTTCAAAATTCTGCATCGCTTTAGCGTGAAACGATTCATTATTTCTCTTTATCTCATCGGAGCTTATTTCAACAAAAATAGAATTTTGAGGGACATAATCGAAGAAATCATCCATCTTATCATAGACAAGCGGCAGCATACTCTCAACATCTGAACTTGAGCTCTCACCTTTAATATTCTCTACAATATCACGTATTTTAGTTACAGGAACGCCAATAGACGAGGCCTGTGTTCTTACTCTCTGTATAATATCATTCATTTTTGTCTGGTCGATAACAGCTTCTTTCGCGGGAACGATCAGTGCCTCAAAAATATCTTCGAGTTTCTTCTGAGTCGATGCAGAAAACATCCTGATTGATTCCACCATATCACCAAACATTTCTGCTCTGAAAGGATTTGGATAAACAGGAGAAAAAATATCAATAATCCCTCCCCGGACACTGAAATCGCCGGGATCTTCAACAATGGGAGTTCGTGTATAACCTCCGGCAATCAGTTTGTTTATCAGAGCATCAAGATCAATATCCTCATTGACCATTAAAATATCTGCATAATCAATAATTTCTCTTTTCGGAATCAATCTCTGCATCATGGTGTCTGAGGTTGTGACTAAAAACTGCGGTGGTTTTTCTGTTGCCAGCTGATTTAAAACCCTTATTCTGGTTGCAGCCGTTTCCGTATGGTAGGATAACGACTTAAACGGAAGGATATTATAGGGCGGAAAATAAACAATCCCGTCTTCTTTTCCATAAAAAAAGGCGAGGTCGTTCATAACGGGTTCAACATCTTTTACCGCTGGAACGATGACCACAATCGTTGTCTCTACCTTATCAGCAAGGCGAGACAGGATTAACCCTCTCTCAGCCCCTGTGACGTTCCCTATACTTATATCAGCTCTTTCAGGGAGCAGTTTTTCACTCAAACTATCTATCATATTTTAATTTCATCTTTACATTACATATTATAAACAGTGCTGGCTCATCCCAGTATCACAAAATCTCTAATACTATATGATTCTTAAAAAGAATACAAAAGAAAGTTCAGGAAACAGTCTACATTTACAAACAGGTATTCTCAAAAAATATTTTTTACATTGACATTAGAACGAACGTTCGTATAACCTAAATTTTATAATTTTGAACAAACCCTCTCACACTTATAAATGATAATAATAATGAAGAAAAAAACAAAAACAGATACTAAACTTTCCATTCTTGAAGCTGCCGGAGAACTCTTTGCAATAAGGGGTGTTGATGGTACAGGTGTTCGGGCCATCGTTGAAAAGGCTGGCACAGCACTAAGTTCTGTAAACTACCATTTCAGGAACAAAGAAGATCTGTATGAAGCCTGTATCAATTATGTGGTCAGTGACAAAATTAATCTAAACAGCATCTATACCTCCTTTGATAATTCCACGACCGATTCACCGCAAGAAGCTTCCAACACCTTATATGACGTTATCAAAGAACTGTTTCATCTTGTCCTTAACCCGAAAAATCCAAGTTGGTATGGGGTTCTTTTAATACGTGCAAAACATGAGAAACACCCTGTTGCAAACAGAATAATGGCTGATGTCACTGCACCTGATCGAATCAAGTCGTTTCTACTGGACCGAATCCCAGATCTCAGTGATGAAGAAGCCTACTTGTGGGTTTTTTCACTAACGGGACAATTGCAAAACTTTATACTTGCAAAAAATACTGTCTTAGAAACATTTAAGAAAAAAGAATATAATACTGATTTTATTAACAAACTGGCTAATTACTCAGCAAAAACTCTCATTAGAAGTCTGAATCTGCCAAAACCGGACCGGATTCAGCCCCTTTGAATCAATAATTTATATAGAGGGCAAACAAATAAGCCTTATCGAGATTGAAACAAACGGGAAATGTTGAAGGAGTTACAAATGTATCGTTTCAGAATTAGAAATTTTTTTAGTCTTACCCTCTGTTTTCTTCTGCTGTTTCTTTCAGCATCTATAAAAAGTGAAGCCAGAGAAAATCTCCGAACAATCAATGCAACTGTCATTTATGACGGTCCCTCTGACGAGTTCACAAAAAAGCTAGCTCTCCTTCAGACTGAAATCCTTGAACTGACTTCCGGGGAGTTTGATGTTCTTTTTAAACCCTCAGAAATTATAAGCGGAGAATGGAACCCAGCTACCATAGAAACTATTGTAAAAAAAGCTGTTGAGTCTTCTGAAACAGACTTTATCATTTGTATGGGCGCTATGACATCAAGTGAAATCTGCGGTTATAAAAATTTTAATAAACCGGTAATAGCCACGACTGTTTTTGATGTAAATCTACAGAAAATCGCCACGAGTAGTGAGGGGAGTGGTATCCCCAACCTCAATTTTCTTGTGTCTACAAAAAGTTTTTCAGAAGATATCCAACTATTCCAGCAAGTAAAACACTTCGAGACATTAACAATTGTTATCGATCGTAAATTTGCTGCTGATCTGCCATTTCTGGACCAGTTTTATTCCAAAGAATACAATAAATTTCCATTTAATATTAATAAAATATACTCAGGTGGAACGGCAGAATCAGTGTTGTCAAAGATTTCAGAAAAAACCGAAGCTGTTCTTTTCACCCCGTCCCTCAAACTATCTGATAGTGAGTTCATAAAGGTTATTGACGGAATAAATAAAAAAACAATCCCTGGTTTTACCATTACAGGTAAACGTGATCTGGCCAAGGGGCTTTTGGCAGGGTTAACACCCGGGACAGAATCAAAAACAAAAATCAGACGTATTGCCCTTAATTTTCAAAGAATTCTTCTTGGTGAAAAACCAGAAAACCTGTCAATTATTTTTTCAGAAAAAAGAAAACTGGCAATTAATATGAATACTACCAGATTGACCGGGATATATCCGGTAAGTTCCGTTATTTCAGGCGCTGATCTTATCAGCGAGAAAATATCACCCAAAGCAAGAAAACTCACACTGTCAGGTGTCATTGATGAGGCTTTCGGAAAAAACCTATCCATTAAGAAAGGCAGGGCAATGGTATCGTCCGGGAATGAGGACGTTAACAAAGCCCGTTCCTATCTTCTCCCAACGATTGAGGCAAATTTAACCGGTTTAAGAATTGATGAAAACAGTGCCAAAATAAGCTTTGGCACCGAGTCAGAAGAATCCTTAAAAGGCTCTCTTTCAGCAACCCAGGTACTTTTTTCAGAAAAGGCATGGTCCGGATGGCAAGCTGTCAAATCCGGACAAAAGGCAAAAGAAGAAAAATTTCAATCTATTTTACTTGATACAGCATACGAAACCAGCCAGTCCTATATAAATATTCTAAGAGTGCTTAGCCTTGAGAGAGTCAGAAAAAACAGTATAGACCTGACTAAGGCCAATCTTAAAAGAGCAAGACTGAGGCGTTCGGTCGGAACAGCAGGTGCTTCTGAAGTTTACAGGTGGGAAAGCAAGTTGGCAATGCAGAAAAAAGCCCTCATCGCTACAAAAGCAAAAATAAGACAGGCTAAAAACAACCTTAACAGAATTTTAAATCGTCCCCTATATGAAGATTTTTCTGTTGAGGACATCAACTTTTCAAATCCGGTGCTTTGTGTCGGAAATGAAAATTTTGCTGAAACAATTTCTAACCCTGTGAAGTACCATGTTCTTAAAGAGTTTATGGTTAAAAGAGGGCTTGATGCATCTCCGGAAATAAAAGCCCTCAATGCTGCAATCGAAGCCCAGAAGCGTTTAACTTCTTCTGCCAGGCGTGATTTTTTTCTGCCGTCTGTTGCACTACAAGGTAACGTTACCGAAGTGTACAACAGGGATGGTTTTGATGAAACGGATCTTGACCCAACCAAAGACAGAGATAAGACAAGCTGGAGTGTTGCCATTAATGCTTCTTTCCCCCTGTTTACTGGCGGGGCAAAAACGTCCGATTACATGAAAGCAAAAGAAGAAACAAGAAGGTTAAAGCTTGAAAAAAAATTTATTTCAGCACAACTGGAAGAAAAAATTCTTTATACAATTGAAGCAGCAAAAGCATCCTACGGCGCCATCAAACATTCACGTACAGCTGCAACTGCGGCAAGAAATAATTTAAGTCTTGTAACCGATGCATATTCAAGAGGTGTTATATCAATTATCGAACTTCTTGATGCACAAAACACCGCTACAATATCTGAACTTGACGCAGAAAACTCGATTTATAATTTTATGGCTGATTTATTAAGCGTACAACGGGCCATAGGTAAACTCGATTTTTCAAAACCGGCAAATGCAAAACAGTTATTGCGTGATGAATTCAATGCCTTTTTAACACTAAAAACTGACTATTAAACGATATGTGATAAACTCTAAAAACTGAGGAGTAATTATGAAAAAACTATTAATGCTTATTTCCATTGTAACAGTTCTACCACTGTTGTTCGTGTCAGGCTGTTCAGAAGGAAAAATAATAGAAAATGATACGATAAGACCGGTAAGGTATAAACCGGTGGGCACCTCAAACGGAGGGCGAGAAAGAAGTTTTTCAGGGATTTCAAAATCGGCTCTTGAATCAAAACTCAGTTTTAAAGTTTCAGGAACAATAAGTCTGATTGACGTTAATATCGGTGATAATGTTAAAAAGAACCAATTAATAGCGACACTGGATAACAAAGATTATAATCTCACGGTCCAGGAAGCAGAAGCTGGGCTCCTGCAAGCCAAAGCTCAGGCACTAAATGCCGCTTCAAATTACAAACGAATCAGAAAACTTTATGAAAATGATAATGTTGCAAAAAGTGATTTGGATAATTCAAGAGCAGCATTTGATTCTGCTAATGCTTATGTCAAATCAATACAAACCAAACTCGCACTTGCAAAATCACAAATGAGCTATACCCTTTTATCATCACCTTTTGCAGGTGTCGTTACTGCTATGCATGCTGAGGAAAATGAAAATATTGCACCCGGGCATCCTATAGTTTCAATTGCATCAGAAATAAAACCTGAAGTGTCGGTTGCTATTCCCGGAATATTAATTTCTAAAATCAGCGAGGGGAGTACAGTTGCTGTCACCTTTGACGCATTACCCGGAAAAGCCTTCAACGGAACTATTACAGAAGTCGGTGCCGCCGCCAGCAGATTTGCAACCACCTATCCTGTAACAATCAGTATTCAGGCAGAAGATACACAGATCAGGCCCGGTATGGCTGCAACCGTTAAATTTATATTCATATCCAAAAGAGCGTCGACAATCATTATACCCTCCCATGCTGCAGGTGAAGATAACAAAGGTAAGTTTGTTTATATCGTTATCCCCGGTAAAAACAATTTTGGTGAGGTCAAAAGAGTTGCTGTAAAAACCGGCGAACTTGTAACGGGAGGGCTTGAAATTCTTGACGGTCTCTCCAACAATGACCTGGTTGTGACAGCCGGTATCAGTAAGCTTAAAACCGGTATGAAGGTTCGAATGATGTAGCAGAAAACTTGTTAAGCAATCTGTTTGTTGAGTAATTATTTTTTTAAGGTCTATGATTTGAACCAGGAGTAACGACTATGAATATTACGGAAACAGCCCTGAAACTAAACAGAATCACCGTCGTCCTGATTGCAATGGTAATTATCGGAGGTATTTTAGCAGCCAATAAACTTCCTCAGGCTGAAGATCCCGGGTTTATAATACGAACTGCAATGGTCAGCACTTATTTCCCGGGAGCAAGTCCGGCAAGGGTTGAGCAGCTTGTAACTGATAAACTCGAAAAAGCGATCCAGGAAATTCCCGAGCTTGATTACGTGAAAAGTGAGTCAAGAACAGGTATTTCAATCATCTATGTTAATTTAAAGTCTGATTATAAAGTGCTCCGTCCTATTTGGGATGACCTGAGACGAAAAATCGACATTGCTAAAAACAAGCTTCCAGATGAAGTGATCGGCCCCTTTGTCAATGATGATTTCGGAGATGTATTCGGCATTATTATGTCTTTGACTGGTGAAGGTTTTGAGTATGCTGAGTTAAAGAAAATTGCCGATGATGTAAGAGATGAGATTCTGCAGATTCCTGATGTGGCAAAAGTTGAAATATATGGAGCCCAGGAAGAGAGAGTTTTTGTCGAATTCAATAACTCAAAACTGGCAGAGTTAAAAATTCCACCGATATACATTAAGTCAATTCTCGATGGAAGAAATATCATTATTCCAGGTGGAAATATCAACTCTGGTAATGAGCGAATTGCACTGGAGCCGACTGGGAATTTTGGGTCAATCGATGAGATATTAAAAACGGTTGTTACTCTTCCCGGACGTCAGGAAGTTGTTTACCTTGAAGATCTTGTCACTATTACAAGAAGCTATATCGATCCGCCTTCTTCTATGATGCACTTTAATGGGACACCTAGCCTTGGTATTGGGCTTTCCATGAGTGAGGGAGGAAATATCATTGAACTCGGCAAAGAAATCAGAAAGCTTCATAAGCGTATTCTGGAGATGTATCCCATTGGCGTTGAATTTGAGTTCATAGCATTTCAGCCTGACAGAGTCACCAAAAAGGTTACAGATTTTAAAAGCAACCTTTTTCAGAGTATTTTCATCGTTATTATTGTCATGCTGGTAAGCCTTGGACTCAGAACAGGCATCCTTGTGGCCAGTCTTATTCCGGTTACGATTCTGATGGCTCTGTTTGTCATGAGTTTTTTTAAAATCGGTATAGATCAGATGTCTCTTGCAGCCCTGCTTATCTCATTAGGTATCCTCGTAGATAATGCCATTGTTATGTCGGAATCTATTATTACCCAGGTGAAAGAAGGAAAAGAAGTCAAAGATGCAGCTATCGATTCAGCAAAAGAACTGGCACGCCCTCTCTTATCAGCATCGTTAACAACATCTTTTGCATTTCTGCCAATATTCCTTGCAAAGTCAGGTGTTGGAGAATACACGGCACCCCTTTTTAAAGTGGTAACAATTACTCTCGTCAGTTCATGGGTTCTGTCACTAACGATGACCCCTCTTTTTTGTGTCTGGTTTCTCAAGTCAGATACAAGCAATAATTCAAATAGCTATGATACACGGTTTTACAAAAAATATCGAAAATTTATCGGGCTGGTATTACACAACAGGTTAATCAGTATTTCATTAATCATTTTGCTCTTTTTTTTCGCCATGTTCTGTTTTAAATATGTGCCAAAAAGATTCATGCCCGATTCTGATATTACAATTATTACAGCTGTTATTGAAACTCCGGCAGGATCAAAAATTGAACATACTGAAAAACTTGTAAGCAATCTTGAAAACTACATCAAAAAAGACCTTTTAACCGGGCCGGACAGGAAAGAAGGGATTGTTAACTTTGGCAGCTTCATTGGAAAAGGGGCTCCCCGTTATGTTCTCCCATACAACCCAGAACCTCCAGAAGCAGGCATTGCATATATTATCATGAATATAAGTTCCAATGATTCCGTTGCACCTGCCATCAAAAAACTGCAAAACTATTGCGACAATTTTCTTCCGGATGTTACGGCAAAAATCACCCGTCTTCCCATTGGGCCTCCGGTTGATCATCCGGTTGCCATACGTATTTCCGGTAAAACCAATGAAGATCTGTTTGCCATTGTAGAAAAAGTAAAATCAAAACTGAGTAAAATGCCGGGAATCAGACAAATCGGTGATGACTGGGGAAGTAAAACAAAAAAACTGCTTGTTAAAATCAATCAGGAAAGAGCCAGACGCGCCGGTGTCAGCAGTCAGGATATTGCTGTGTCACTTCAGTCGATGCTCAGCGGAATTACTATCGGAAAGTATCGTGAAGATGACAGCCTGATTCCAATTATCATGCGATCTGTTGCTGCTGACCGGCAGGACATTTCAAAGCTTGAAACACTTAATGTTTATTCGCTTCAATCCGGGATAGCGATACCCCTTAAACAGGTTGCCGATATTGAAGTTGAGTGGGAACCCTCAAAAATTTTCAGACGGAATAGATTAAAAACAGTGGAGATTTATGCAGATCTTGAAGCCGGTTTCAACGCAATAAAAATCAACACAGAGCTGGTAAACTGGCTTGAAACTGAAAAGTTATCCTGGAAGCTTGGGTACAGATATGGAATAGCTGGTGAAGCAGAAGAATCAGCCAAGTCAAACAAGTCAATCAATGATCAGTTACCGACAGCAGGTCTTCTTATTTTACTGCTTCTGGTTTCGCAGTTCAACTCAATCAGAAAACCATTGATTCTAATGAGTATCGTTCCGTTAGGTCTTATTGGAGTCACAGGTGGACTGCTCGTTGCCAAATCCTATTTCGGATTTATGACATTGCTAGGCATAGTTGCCCTTTCAGGCATTGTTATCAACAATGCAAACGTTTTGCTTGACCGAATCAGAATTGAAATTGAAGATAACGGGCTCGTTCCCCAACAGGCAATTATTGAGGCGGCTCAAAGAAGACTCCGCCCTATTCTTCTTACAACTCTGACAACAGCCGGTGGTCTTATTCCCCTCTGGTTGGGTGGCGGCCCTATGTTTGAGCCAATGGCAATTTCAATTATTTTTGGGCTTTTATTTGCAACATTAATCACACTGGCAGTTGTTCCGGTACTGTACTCACTGTTTTTTAAAGTAAGTTACAAGGGGTATATATATAAAGAAAATTCATAACGGTTAATATTGCTATAACACACGGTATACTGCCAGTATACCGTGTGTTTTAACTGTTGCCCCATAGAAGTAAAATCCAGATTTCGCAATAATCAGCGATAATAACTTGCTTACGAACTCATCTTAAAGTATAATCTACTAACAAAAATTGAAATTTTCTCACCGAATTATATAAAGAACTCTTCAAATTTTAATTATTTGGATAATACTGCAAACCATTTTTTATCCATAATCCGTTATTTTTGAATTACTTGCGTTTCTTTGATCAAAGACAGGTTCAATATTTTCACCTAAAGCAACAACTCTTTTGTATGAAGATATGTATAACAGCCCATTAACCTATTGCCTCATAAGGAGTTTTAAATGAATCAACATTACATTAATCTAACAACAGCACTTCTATTCCTGTTACTATCTGTGACAACATCTTTTGCAGTTCAAAAGGTCGTCATTTTAGGTGATAACAGTTACCCACCATATACCTATGTTGAAAAAGGGGAATTTAAAGGTTTATATGTGGATATGTTAAATGAAGTCTTCTCAAAAATGCCTGATTATGATGTCACAATCGAGCCTGCTTCATGGAGAACAGGGATTGCAAAAGTAAAATCTGGTGAGGCAATTGCAATATATCCACCTTATAAAACATCAAAAAGAGAGCCGTGGATGAATTTTGATGCCCAGA